>Ga0255340_1006146_pt1 | contig 10553 bp, 4 predicted proteins | sample wastewater_treat_7_FD_192417 | JGI IMG/M metagenome (GOLD analysis project Ga0255340, IMG submission 192417) | Wastewater microbial communities from Lulu Island WWTP, Vancouver, Canada - plant10 | ecosystem: Engineered > WWTP > Wastewater > Unclassified | place: Canada: Vancouver, British... | reverse complement strand
CTGCGTTATCTCATCTCCAATCATTAACAGACGCTACCGACTTCCCTGAAGTTGTGTTTTTAGATTTAAATATGCCGGTAAAAGACGGGTTTGGCTTTTTAGCTGAATTTGAATTATTACCAACAGAGTTAAAAAGCGCGTGTAAAATTGTTGTTCTTTCGTCATCTATTAGTCCGGAAGACATCAACAAAGCATCAACAAACACTTACGTATTTAAATACGTAAACAAACCATTGAGCGAAAAATATCTCGACGCAATTACCTTTTAGTATTAATGGATAAATGAAAAGGGGCTATCAGTAATGATGGCCCCTTTTTTATTTGGGATTGAGAAGGGAACACGGATGACACAGATTTGAAATGGATTTAAAAGGATTTTTATTTCGGTAAACCCCGCAGTGTGTCGCACGGAAATTGTTTTTTGAATATGACTATATCGACTCTACTGCGGGGGAACGCCCCATTGGGAACGCAGATTACGCGGATTTTTTATGTATTTTAATTGACGGTTCCTTTTTAAATCAAATAGTCACTTGAAACGCTCTAAACCATTTTGTTTAAAGATAGTGCGAAGCACGTTGGTTATGATGTCGTCTACGACGAGGGGTGAATTAATAATTGATAAAAAAGAAAGGGGCTATCGTAATGACAGCTCCTTTTATTTCACAGATATTATCTTGAATTAATCTTTAATTGGATTACTCATTCGGCGAAGAACATTATCGTCGGCACGAACATAAGTAAGTACAGGGAAAGTTCCTTTGTTCATCTCGTCGAATTCATGCCACATCTCTGCAATTTTCTTCACCTTACGGCGATAGTCGGCAGGCTTCAACGCGGTCTTCAATATTTTCATAAAGAACTTCGCTGATTCGAATTCGTCTTCTTGTTCACGCACTTGACGTTTTAAGCTGCTGATAATTTGCATACACAAACTATCATCGCCAAGAATACAATATTGTAATGCCTGGAACAATTTACAATCTACATCAGTAGCCATAAACTGTTTCAACGACATTTGATTTCTCAATTCATTCATCTTGCGCGCTGCACCGTGGAAGTCGCGTTGGTAATACTTCACAGTAGCAAGGAAACGTTTTAAAGAGATATAATGATAAGCTTCATTCATGTCTACATCCACTTCTTTCTCGAGTGATTCATATCCGAATTGAAGGTGATCCATATTACCATCAATTAAATATTTCAACACTTTAGAACGAAGGAATTGCACTAAGAAGAAATGCATCATATGCTTCTCCATCAAATCAGGCATTTGTTGATGTACGCGTTGTAGATAATAATCGGCACGTACAATATTTCCTGTTCTGATATAGTATTCGAAATACATTAAATCAGTGATGCCTTTAATGTTTTGATAGAATGTATCCATAGGATAGTTCTCAAACACCTGTGACATCTTCTGAATAATATTTTCAATTTCTAATTCACGCGCTTTTAATCCGTCGATTTTATGAGGCACATTACACAAATAATAAATTCGTGCGATATTGTACAACACAAACAAACGATGAGAATCGTACAACTCACAAATATTTGCAAGTTCGCGTTTCATCATAATTACTTCTTCGAGATCAGTTTCACGTTGATTCAATTGATACTCTCCGATTTTTTTAATCATTCGGAAAAACAAATTCTCAGCTTTTGATACAGCTAATGAAAATGCAACGTGCTTGCTGAATTTATTTTCATAGAAATCATAATCTTCGGTATACAAATGCAATTGTGCAAGAGTTTTATATACTAAGATCAATTCTGCATTTAAATCATATTCGATCAATTGCTTTTCAAGTTCACGCAAAGCTCTTACAGAGAACTCACGATTATTACCGAATAAATGTGCAGGAACGCGAGAAACCTCATCCATTAATGTTTGGATAGGGTTTTGAACTTTCTTACTTAGTACTGCAGCAATTTTTGAATTTAATCGCGATTTTAAAGTGTAGTAAGCACTGGGATTCACCTGGAGAATCTCCATCATTTCACTATCTTCTACATCACGTGATCGGGTTGTTTCCAACACTAAAAAAGGCTTGTTTTTCTTCTTGCCTGATACTTCCATTAGAAGCTGCTGGTACTCGTCTTCCGATAATTTTTTGATGGTTTTACTGAGGATGTCCATTTTTCTTTTGGGATTAATTTAATACCTGGGATTTGTGCCTCTTACGTGAAATGTTGATGTAAGGTTCTAGTTGATTTTGATTTTTTTCAAATACACAGGGTAACATCTATCATTTAATAAAAATGTAACCTTCCTATTGCGCCTCCGTATGAAAAGGCCAATGCATGATGTAATGCCATAAGTAATAGGTCAAAAAAAGTGAAAGTTAATTCCTTGAAAACGGAATATTTCTTACACCCATTTTACCGGTTACAAATCGCACCGAATACATTGTTTCAGTCATATGATTGGCGACCCGAGGCTAAACCAACGCTTAAAAACGAGCAACGCGGCCGACTTTCTTACAAATGGAAGAAGTGTAACCTTTCGGAACCATGTTACGTTAAGATGCATGTAAATTGCTAATGACCAAAAACTCTAAGGAGGATCACAAAATGAACCACACCGCCCACAACGAAGACTTCTACAAAACAATCCGCGAAAACAGGATGTTGATGTATTCGAAACCTAAGCGTTATTTCAACAGAGATGAGCAACAAGGTTCCGCATTCAAATTCTTATTTTTAATTGAAACCGTAGTGTTTCTAATCTTGATGGCAGCCGCAGGCTCGAGTATGGCACAATCATCGCCTAACAATGCAATGGTAATGTCGGCAGGAACACAAGGAGCCATGAACATTTACAATTATAATACAGTTTATAATTCAGGTAAAGTGTTCATCAGCTGGACATCAAAAAACGAACCTGAAGATTGCGTTTACGTTGTTGAACGTTCAGGTAACGGAAAAGACTTTGCATCAGTAGGTGTTAAAGAAGGTATCGGAGCAGAAATAGAATTATACTATAGCTGGATCGACCAAGCACCTCCTGCAGGTTTCTCATACTACCGTGTGAAGAAAATCACTAAAGAAGGAAACCAATTATACAGCGCTGTAAACTCTGTAATTAATCAGGCTTCCAACTTTAACAATTACGCTCAGGGCGAAGAAGAGAAGTAATCTTCTTTCTACCTCAGCACAACCAACCAAAACATCCAACCAAATCAGTATAATATAGGTCAAAAAATGGGCCCCGCCGTTACATATCGCTTGATTCGTGTAGTTTTCTCGGCAATACTAATTCTACAAACGTTTACGTTACGGGCCCAAACGCCCGTAGCGTCGTTTAGCTCTGATAAAACAACCGGCTGCGCACCTTTAATGGTGAATTTTACGAATACTTCAACCGGCGCAACTTCTTATCAGTGGAATTTCGGAAACTCTAATACTTCAACTGCCCCTAATCCGAGTACGGTTTTCCTTACTCCGGGTACTTATACCGTTAAGCTAATTGCTATTGGTGCAGGTGGTGTTAAAGATTCTATTACTCATACTATCAATGTAGTTAATGATCCTATTGCAGCGTTTACTGCTTCACCTCTTTCAGCTTGCGAAGATGTAAACGTAATTACTTTCACTAACAGTTCTTCGAATGCCGCTACCTATACATGGGATTTCGGCGACGGATCTTCATCGACATTAGCCAACCCGACTCATACTTATATTGATCCGGGTGTTTACAATGTTAAGTTAATTGCTACTAGTACTTATGGCTGCCAAAATATTGAAATCAAAAGCAGCTATATCACAATTAACGCTCAACCACAAGCGCAATTTGCAGCAAACACAACTTCCGCTTGCGATATCAATACCGTATTCAATTTTTCTGCATCTACTCCTGGCATCACTTCGTGGTTTTGGGACTTAGGCGACGGACAAACTTCAACACAACAAAATCCATCGCATCAGTATAGTAATGCAGGTAATTACAATGTATCATTAATCGTTACCAATGCTAACGGTTGTTCCGATACGCTTTCTCGTCCGAATTATATTAATATTGGTTCAACCTTAGTACCTTCTTTCACTATGAGTGATACAGCAGGCTGCAATCCTTTGCCAATTAATTTTAATTGTACTGTACCAAATGCAACTTCTTGGAGTTGGAATTTCGGCGACGGCACTACTGCTACGAATCAAAATCCTTCGCATACTTATACAGTACCGGGGAGTTATTCTATTACTCTAACTGTTACAACTCAGAGTGGATGTAACGGAACTGTAACTGTTCCGAATTTTGTTGTTGTAGATCAATTACCAATTCCAAATTTCAGTGTTGTTCGTGATAGCGGTTGCGCTCCATATACACCACAAATGATTAATTTAAGTACAGGTGCCTCAACTTATAATTGGGCATTCGGCAACGGGGCTTCTTCTACTGCTACTAACGGAACTACTACTTTTACTCAAGGAGGATATTTTAGCGTTACTCTAACTGCTATTTCTCCCAATGGCTGTCCGGCAAGCTTAACAAAAGTTCAATACATTAAAGTTTTTGCACCGGGTGCAGGATTCCAAGGTACTCCTAAAATTGGTTGTCCGGGAATGACAGTTCAATTTACGAATACATCGGCACAAACAAACTTAGTAAGTTACTTCTGGACATTTGGTGATGGAACAACTTCCACATTGCAAAACCCGTCGCATACCTACAACTCTATAGGCAATTTCCCTGTATCGTTAGTAGTACAAAATTCATTTGGTTGTCGTGATACAGTTTATCGCGCAAACTACATTACCGTTGTTAGTCCAATAACAAATTATACTGTACCTGATACAGTAAAAATATGCTTAGGCGATCCTCATGTTTTTGTTGATCCTACAACAGGTAGTAATTTATGGAATTGGAATTTTGGCGATGGAGGCACTTCACATACACAAAATCCTTCTCACACTTATAATACTTTAGGAAATTTTACAGTAACATTAAATACATCGATGGCCGGAGGTTGTACTCAAAACTTCAACCCTTATGCTTATGTATTAGTAATTCCTTATGTTAAGAAACCAATTAACATGAACCTCGCTGGTCCATGTAAACCTTATACAGTGAATTTTTCAACTGCAACAACAAATGTTGTTAGTTATACATGGAGTTTCGGCGATGGAGCAACATCTACGTTGGCAGCTCCAACGCATATTTATCAGAACGCAGGCACCTATAATGTTTCGCTTACTTTAGTTGTAGGACAGGGTTGTATTACCCAAGTTGATACTACAATTACATTAGGACATACAAATCCAACTCAGGTAAGTACCTATAGTGAATGTGTAAACAATAACCTTTTATTCTCGGTTACCGACTCACTTCCATTTGTAAGTGCTGTATGGCATTTTGCTGATGGAACTACGGCTCCATACTTCAAATATTGGCATGCTTATACAACAGAAAATACATATGCTCCTTACTTAGTCACAATCGACTTAGCAGGTTGTAGAGATACATTCTTTACTGCTCAATCGATTGCCATTAACGATCCTAATCCAACGTTCAGTGTTGCGAATACCAATGTTTGTTTAGGAAGTAGCGTTACATTCCACAATGGTAGTAACGGTGGCGATTTATTTTTCTGGGACTTTGGCGACGGAACTACTTCTTCAGATAGTGTTCCTGTTCATACTTACGCTAACGCTGGAACATTCACTGTTAGCTTAACAGTAACTAAAGGTACTTGTACAAAAACAAAAACTATTACAGGATACATTACGGTAATTGATCCTATTGCACATTTAACTTATACTACCAACGGAATGTGTATGCCGGTAACGGTTTCATTTACTTCTATTGCTCCTACCGCAGTACAATGGACATGGTTATTTGGCAATGGCGATTCATCGAATTTACAAAATCCAGTTTACACTTATTATAATACTCCGTCAGATTCGCTTTCATTAACAATAATGGATGCTAACGGATGTTATAAAACTGTAAAAGAACAAAACATCGACTATTATAACGCTTCAATGTCGGTTGATCAATCATCAGGTTGTACTCCGTTAACGGTACAATTTACCGATATTTCAAATGGCGCTTTAACGTGGGCTTGGGATTTTGGTGATGGAAATACATCAACACTACAAAACCCTTCGCATACTTATACTACGAATGGTATTTATGATGTTAGGATGATTTGTACATTCCCGGGAGGATGTACCGACACTACAATTTATAACGATTATATCACTGCACAAACGCCTACGTCTGATTTCTTCTCTCCATCAGTAGCAGGATGTTCTCCTACTCAAATTAATTTTACAAATACATCAACCGATGCAACAATTTTCGAATGGAACTTCGGTGATGGCGGAACTTCTACCAGCGTAAATCCAAGTCACATCTATTATATTCCGGGATATTATGATATCAGATTAGTTGCTACTAATAGCTTAGGATGTAAAGACACGATGATAAAACCGAGTTATATTTTTATTCCGGGAACTTATTCTAACTTTAGTGTTTCAGCAACGCAAGGATGTCAAAATTTACTTACTGCATTCACTGATTCTTCAATTAATGCAACATCATGGAGCTGGAATTTTGGCGACGGATACATCGACTCTATTCAAAATCCTATTCACATGTACCAAGACACCGGTACATATATTGTAACATTAATCACTCGTGATACATTGGGATGTTCATCATCTTATACTTATCCTACTCCAATAAGAATTTTCCAGAATCCGGTATCGTCAGCAACAGCTACTTCTATGGGCGGATGCTCTGACTTCACTACGTCGTTCGTAAATCATTCACTTTACGCCGATACTTACTATTGGGAATTTGGAACAGGCGACACCAGTACATTATCTGACCCTTCATATACTTATACTTCGGGTGGGAACTATTATCCAATTTTAGTTTCTATTACAAATAATGGATGTAGAGATACATTTAATTTCAATAATCCGATTAACGTATTGCAAACGCCAACTGCAGTAATTGGCTTAAGTGATACTTCCGCTTGTAATCCTGCAACTATTACTTTCACAAGTAATTCTTTAAATACGATAGGAGCAAATTACGATTGGACATTCGGAAATGGAAATACATCAACAGGTATGATCACGGGAGAAAGTTATACTACTCCTGGAAACTATACAGCTACTTTAATAACTACAAACAGCAATGGATGTAGTGATACCACATCTGCTAACTTAACAATATTAGTTAGTCCAACAGCCGATGCGAACTCAGATGTAACAGAAGGTTGTCATCCTTTTAATGTTAACTTCTTCAACTTATCGACAGGAGGAAGCAACTACTTATGGCAATTTGGTAATGGCGATAGCAGCACCGCATTTGAACCGAACTATGTTTATCAAACTCCGGGCGTGTACTATCCGTATTTAGTAACTTATAATTCACTTGGCTGTACCGATACTGTTTATCTTCCTGCAATAACAGTTCATCATACTCCGGTCGCAATAATTACTACAGCAAATACTACAGGATGTAATCCTTCTGTATTCAACTTTACAAATAGTTCATTACAGCTCGAAAATCCTGTGTATTCATGGTCGATGGGAGACGGAAGCACTTTCAGTAGCACTGATGTTTCTTACGACTATACTTTATCGGGAACATTCACTGTTACATTACTTGTAACAAATACGTTTGGATGTTACCATGATACAAGTTTACAAGTTATAGTTCACCCTACTCCTACAGCAGCAAGTACATCTTCAACAATTAATGGATGTTCGGAATTATCTGTCCAATTCTCAAATACATCAATTGGAGCCGATACTTATCTGTGGAATTTTGGTGATGGTAACACGGATACAGCTGCCGTACCTTCTAATACTTATTTAGTGGGTGGTGTTTATACTCCTCAACTAATTGCAATGACACAATTCGGATGTAGCGATACGCTCAATATGCCTGCAATTACGGTATTGCAAAGTCCGACAGCAGATTTCTATTCGAATGATACAATGGCTTGCAAAGGGTCTATTGTAACATTCTATAATACTTCTACAAATCTTATTTCTCCAACTTACAATTGGAATCTAGCGACCTCAACTAATGTTTCGTTTAATCCTGTTACTTCTTATGTTTATTCAGGCGATTACGACATTTCATTAGTTGTTACTAACAGTAACGGCTGTACTGATACAATGACCAAAGTAGCCTACATCAATGTAGCCGACTCATTACCTCCTCCAGCAGATCCTATTTTAAGTGTATCGGTTGTAGATGATAGCTCCGTTGATATTACATGGCAAAATAGCAGTGTAAGCGATTTAAAATATTATGAAGTTTATCGCTTAAATGCTTCTACCAATAATTACGATTTAATTTATCATGATGCTAATGCTAAGAACAGCACTGCTGCATTAACTTCTACATACAGAGATACTGCACTCGACACGAGACATAATACTTATACTTATAAAGTATTAACGATTGACTATTGTGATAATAAACTTCCTCTAAGTGCATTAAATCCACATACAACAATCGACATTACCGCATTACAAGCTGGCGTAAATATCTTTGTTCGTTGGACACCTTATGTTGGATGTTCTGTTAACACCTACGATTTATATCGAACAGAAGTAGCAAGCGGATTAACACAATTTGTTGTGAGTGTTCCTGCAACTCAATTAAACTACCTCGATACCTCATTGAGTTGTCCTTTTGATTACTCATACAAAGTTACGGCTACCGACTTATGCGGAAATACGTATATTTCCAATAGCGATACTTCAGTTGCACGACCTTTAAATATATTAGCAAATCAACAAGTGAGTGTTATTCGTTCAACAGTAATCGATAATAAAGATGTTCTCACTGAATGGTTGCCGCCGGCAATACATCCAGAGCGAGTTTTAGAATATCAGATTTACAGATCAGAAGATAATAGCACATTTAATCTAGTAGCTATTGTTCCTGCGGCACTAACATCGTATACCGATATGAATGCCAGCATCAATGAACAAGAATATTACTACCGAATTTTAGTTGTGAATGATTGCAATTTATCCGGAATTGAAAGTAATAGAGGATCATCTATTTTATTAACCGGAAGTCATGGTAACTATAGTACAGAATTTAACTGGACCCCTTATAAAGAATGGCAGCCGGGAGTTGATACTTATCAACTAGAGCGAATTAATGCCCACGGGGTTTGGGAAATCATAAAAGTGGTTGACGGTACGGTAACAAATACCACAATCGACGAATAATCGCAATTAAACTTTATGGGAAATTGATTTTATTTCCCGTAAAGTTTAATTTTGTGTATTATGACGACTTCTCTTTCAAAACCCATTTACCTTTTTTACATACTCGTATTTTACGTACTATTCCAATTTTCATGGTGGGCGTATTTATTGGTTAATTTGAATACAGAAGTTTGCAGGCAAAAAATCGAATTTGTAAATGCCACGCATTCTAGTCCTGCCGAGCTTCAATTCGAAACGGCTAAATATGAAAAAGAGCTTCATAAACGCTGGATGATGGTAGCGGGTGAAGGGATTGTTTTTTTAAGTTTACTTCTCTTCGGAATTCAAAAAACTAAAAATGCATTTAAGCGTGAGTTTGCATTAGCAAAACAGCAGAAAAATTTCTTATTATCAATCACTCACGAATTTAAATCGCCTTTAGCGGCAGTTAAATTAAATCTTCAAACGTTACAGAAGAGAAAGTTAGAGCCCGAGCAAAAAGATCATGTTATTCGGAAAGCACTTCTCGAAACTGAACGTATTCACTTGCTCATCGAAAATGCATTAATCGCTAGCCGACTCGAAAGTCATAACTACGAATATTATTTTGAGCCGATTGACTTAAGTCATTTTCTAAAAGATGCTGTAAATGAATTTATCGACCGCCAAGATCATGAACATATTATTTCACATAATATCGAATTAGGAATTGCAATTAGCGGCGATAAAATGGCATTGATTTCTTTAATTTATAACTTACTTGAAAATGCTGAGAAATATAGTCCCGCCGACACCGAAATTAAAGTTTCTTTGAAAAAGGAAAATGCGAAGGAAGCAGTATTGAGAATTAGTGATGAAGGTAATGGAATTCCTGAGAGTGAAAGGCAAAAAGTTTTCGAGAAATTTTACCGAATGGGCAATGAAGATACTCGCAAAACTAAAGGCACCGGACTTGGACTTTTTATCGTTCAACATGTTGTCACTTTACATAAAGGTTCCATTCAGGTAAAGTCGAATCAGCCCTCAGGTGCAATTTTTGAAATCAGGCTACCAATTAGTTAGCAATTTTCATCCGTAAGGGCTTCAATTTATTGTACCTTTGCACTTCTTAAATTCATTTGATGAAAAAGGCTGTACTAGTTATTCTCGACGGATGGGGCTTGGCTCCTGCCGGTCCGGGGAATGCAATTTCTCTGGCAAATACTCCTGTAGTGGATCGATTAATGAACGAATGCCCTAACACTACGCTCTTAACTTCGGGCGAAGATGTGGGTTTGCCAGAAGGTCAAATGGGTAATTCTGAGGTAGGCCATTTGAATATCGGAGCCGGCAGAATTGTATGGCAAGAATTAGCGAATATTAAT
>Ga0255340_1006141_pt1 | contig 10559 bp, 7 predicted proteins | sample wastewater_treat_7_FD_192417 | JGI IMG/M metagenome (GOLD analysis project Ga0255340, IMG submission 192417) | Wastewater microbial communities from Lulu Island WWTP, Vancouver, Canada - plant10 | ecosystem: Engineered > WWTP > Wastewater > Unclassified | place: Canada: Vancouver, British... | reverse complement strand
TACAATTTAACTCTTCAAATGCTCTCTCTCTTGTAGCAAATGTCATAAACTCAGAAGTACATACAGGTGTGAAATCTGCAGGGTGACTAAAGAGAATTACCCAACTTCCTTCATACTGTTTAGGAAAGTCTATATCTCCTTGTGTTGTTACAGCCTTAAACTCTGGAGCTTTGTCTCCAATTCTGGGCATCTGTACTACCTCATTTTCTGCTAAGCAGTAGTCACAACAACAATAGCCATAATCATCTATTAAATTCTCATCCATATATTTTTATCACTAATTTTATATACTTCTCTATTTTATAATATTGCTCTATTGAAGTGAAAACTTATAGTAAGTTAACTAATCGTAACAAAATTGTATATAGTCATTACACAGAAAGGCAAAGTTAACAGGGTAACCCCAACTTACTATAGCTGTTTGCCAACCTGTTTAGAATACATCTCGTTATATAATCCCTTCTTCTTCATCAACTCCTTGTGTGTTCCATCTTCAACTATCTTTCCTTGATCAACAACCAGGATTCTTCCTGCATTTCGTACAGTAGCAAATCTATGTGATACTATCAGTGTTGTTTTGTGTTTAGAATTCTCTCTAAAGTTTTCAAAAATCTTTTCCTCAGAAATACTGTCAACTGCACTAGTAGGTTCATCTAAAATTAAGAATTTAGCATCTCTAAAGAATGCTCTAGCCATTGCTAACTTCTGCCATTCTCCACCAGAGAACTCTATACCATCTTTTACCTCTCTACTGATAAATGTGTCATATTTCTTAGGTAGTTTCTCAATGGTTGAATGGATATCTGATTTCTTTGCAGCAATTACAATATCCTCTTTGTTCTGGTTTGTAACATCACCGATAAAAATGTTATCTGATGCTGAGATATTAAATCTGTTAAATGTTTGAGAGAGAATACCAACAAGTTTGTAATATTCATCTAAGTTAATCTTTTTAATATCAACTCCATTAATCAAGATCTTACCTTTCTGTGGGTCATATATTCTCAGTAGTAGTTTAATCAATGTACTCTTTCCTGCACCATTCTTTCCAACTACAGCGATATCCTCATCTGCTTTCAGAGAGAAGTTAATATCCTTTAATATCCATCTATCACTTCTGTCATACTTAAACCAAACATCTTTGAATTCAACAGAGAGACCTTTGTCTATGTTCTTTAGAACAATATCTCCACTTACTTGTGTGTTTTTCCAGTTTTGTAAATGGTAGAAAGTTTCAATAATTTTTCTATTTCCTGTTATTGAAGAGACTGTGTAGAGTAATTCTCCAATGTCATTGCTAAATTTAGTGTATGCTGAAAGTACAAAGGTAAGCATACCGATTGTGAGTTGTCCAGCAAATACTAGTTTAACTGAATAGATAAGAACGAAAATAGTTAGTGTCCATGAGAAGAGGTCTGTAAAAGTATTCCATGTGTATCTTCTTTTGTGTTTTTGTTGAAGTTTTTTAATAAATCGTTTGTTTAAATCTTCAGCTTTTTGAATTAGATATCTCCCATATTTGAATACGAATGCTTCTTGCATCTGTTCAAATTGGGTACTCCAGAATGTTCCTCTGTAGTTAGCATATTTAATCTTTTCTTCTCCTTTACTCCCCCAGATATTCCATATCTCTTTGCCAAAGTGTTTTACAACAAGAGCAGAAGGTATACTTGCGAGGACTCCAAGTAATGCAAATCCAGGAACTAATGAGAAGATAGAAAGGAAGGAAGATATGATGACAGGAAGTAGGGAGAGTATATCCATTGAATTATAGAAAGCATTGGAGACATCCCACGAGTTCCAAGCGAGTGTGTTTTTCATGTTAACAAACTCAGGATCTTCATATGCTCTTGGTTCAATCTCTAAGTATTTATGTAGGTATACTCTGTCTTCTAGGTGTGTTCTCCATAGTGCTCTTAGATTGTCTACATGTCTATAGAAGTTATTAGCTAAAATCCAGAGTAGTGTTAAAACAACTCCTACTACAATAATTGGGATTAAGGATTTAAAGCCTGTACCTTCATTGTAGCTTTTAGTAATTTCATCTATTATCTTTGCTAGTATGAAGCTGTTAAGAAGGGGATATATTCTTGTAAAGAATTGTAGTATGGTATATGCCCAGATTTGCCATGTATATTCGTTCCTTTTGTAATATTTCTCATAGATGAATATTAGCAACCTTATCATACCAGGTGTCTTTTTTTGTTCAATCTCTTTCTTTTCCATATGGATATGTATTAAAAGCTTTGTAATAGTAGCATTGTTTTAGGTTTGTGTAAAGGGAAACATCAGAGATAAAAGATTTTCTATTTCTTTTGCTCTATTCAGGTTTCTCTATCTTAAATGTATCTCCTACATTAGAGAATGTTGTTACAACTGTTGTGCAGTATGAACTATCTTCTGCATCTTGAGTTAATCTAGAGTATCGTTGTGTTGAAGTAGGGAGATTATCCTTAAACTTGATTACAATATATTCAATTCTTGGTAAATCTTTACCTCCAATTTCTTCATGTCTAATACCTGAGACAAGTAGGGTGTCATCTTTAGAATTAGAATCAAATGTAACTGCTTTATTTTCTAAATCTACTAACATCTCTAAGTGTTTATTAATGATTATTACATCTTTAATTTCTTCTACATACTCTGAATCTAGTTCTGTCTTTTTAAATGGACTATCTGGATTGTATTTTAACCATGTTTCTCCTTTTACAGTTACTTGTAAATCATCCCAATTTTCTCTTCCTCCTCCAAAGTATTCTTGACGGTTGTTTTCATCATTGATAAATCTTTCTACATCATTTTTTCCAATACTTATCTCAGTTCTAGATGCAAAGGATGTATATTTCTTTGAGTTTTCAATTATGTCATTTAATTTCTTTTCTGCTTTAGTATCGTTTGTTTGTTTAGTTTTTGTATTTATATATTCATTACATGATTCTTTGGAGTATTCTGGCATGTTAAATACTACTTCCTCTATACTTACTTCTTTCCCTTTTTTTACACGACCACCATCTTGGTTATTGTTACCACTTTTAGTCTTTAGATATATTCCTACACCAATTAGTAAAAGAATAACTATTACTACTGGAATTATATATTTCATGTTTGTTTTCATATCTTTGTATATATTTTTTAATTTAATATGTTAGGAATATTTTACATCTTTTAGGGTGAGTGTGGAATAGAAATAGGATATACTCTAACTATGAATATTGTAGTACTATGTGGTGGTCTTAGTCCTGAGAGAGATGTATCTCTGTCTTCTGGTGCATTAATAGGGAATGCTTTGTTAAAGAATAATCATAGTGTATGTATGTTAGATCTGTATTTAGGTTGTGATATTCCTAAGGGTGGTATATCTAAGTTGTTTAAGAAAGGTGGCAAACCATTTAAATATGTAGTACCTAAGAATGAACCTGATTTAAAAGAATTAGAAAAGATATATGGTAGTGAGAAGATAGGGAAGAATGTGTTGGAGATATGTAAGTATAGTGATATTGTATTTTTAGGATTACATGGTGATATTGGAGAGAATGGTAAGTTACAGAAAATATTTGAAGATTTAGGTATTAGATATACAGGTAGTGATTCTAAATCTTCTATGTTAGCTATGGATAAAGGTAAGAGTAAGGATATATTTGTTAAGAATGGTATTCTTACTCCTAAGTATGTTGTAGTTAGGAAGGGAGAAGAGATACCTAAGTTTGATATTCCTTGTGTAGTTAAACCATTGGATTGTGGTTCTAGTGTAGGGGTTAGGATAGTAAGAAGTAAGGATGAGTTAGATGATGCTGTTAGAGAGGCTAGGAGGTATTCTAATGATATTCTTGTTGAGGAGTATGTTAAGGGTAGGGAGTTTTCTGTAGGTATATTGAATGGGGAGGTGTTACCTAGTATTGAGATTATACCTAAGAAAGGTTTCTATGATTACAAGAACAAGTATCAGAAGGGAGCTAGTATTGAGGTTTGTCCTAGTAACTTAACCCAAGAGAAAGAGACAGAGGTAAGGAGTATTGCATTAAGAGTACATAATATATTAGGTTTGGGTAGTTATTCTAGGATAGATTTTTTACTTAGTGATACAAAAAACAAATTTTTTTGTTTAGAAGCTAATACATTACCTGGTATGACTCCTACTAGTTTATTACCACAGGAAGCTATGATAGTAGGTATATCATTTGAAGAGTTATGTGAGAGGGTGGTGGGGATATTGTAATTTGTGTATGAATACTAATGTAGTATAATCTACTTAATGAAAAGTTATATAATCTTAACATAGTTGAGGTGTTAAATTCCTATTTAAATTAAAGTTTAAATTTATGAATAAGGAAACACGAATAAAAAAGATAGCAGAAATTCTTCAAGGAGAACCATTTGGGACACAGGAAATTCCTTGGCAGGATGAACTTGAACAGATGAATGTTTACAAAGTTCCTTTGGAATATTTAATTTATAATAAATATAATGGTAGGATTTTGAGTAGAACTAAGTCTCTAGAAAGACAGAATTATCAAATAAATCCAGAGTCACCTCAAGGAAAGGCACTTATTGAAAAGTTACTTTGGGATACTGATGTGGGAAGGAATCAAGCAACACAGAAAAATATCGAAGCATATGGGCAACAAAAGGTTGGTATTATTACGAAGGATGGAGTTGTAATAGATGGAAATAGAAGGGTCATGCTTTTGAACAAGATAAAGAAATTTGATTATTTCAAAGCAGTTATTTTACCTGTAGCACTGGAAGAAGATTCACTAGCCATCGAAAAGTTGGAGACTATTTATCAAATGGGTGAAGATGAGAAGTTAAGTTATAACCCAATAGAAAAATATTTAAAAACAAAAGGATTAAAGGACAGAGGAATTTCTGTAGAGAAAATAGCTGAATGGATGGGGGAAACAGAAGATACCATCAAGAAGTATTTGGATGTTATGGAAATAATGGATGAATATTTAGAGTTTTTCGAGTATGATGGGATTTATACCCAATTAGATAAAAGAGAAGGACAGCTTATCGATTTGCGGAATTGGATGAAACAGTACTTGGGGAAAGAGAGCAAAGATGGATTTGATGGTTATACTGACAGTGATGTAGATGACTTGAAGTCGATAGGATTTGATTATATTAGGGCAAAATTCGAGGGAAAAAACTTTAGGATTATTGCAAATGGAAGAAAAGGAAATCATTTCTTTGGGAATGAAGGCATTTGGAGGAAATTTACGAAGACTCATTTTGACACAATTCCTCAAATTCAAGACAAGGAAGAAAAGATAGATTACGATTCAGGGAATTTGCAAGAACATCTTAATGATAGAGATAATAAATATACTAAAGAGGCATTAAAGTACTTAGAAGACAATATTGCTGAATGTACTCAGCAGCTCGGTTATCTTAAAGCTGCAAACGAACCGAGGAAGTTAGTAGAGAGTGCTCTTGATGCAATCACTTCTATTAATATGAAAAACGAGAACTTCAGGAAAGAAGAGGTTCAGGATAAAGTAGTAGAATTAAATAGGAAGACCACTGAATTATTGGAGGAGACCTCTCCAGCTAGGCTTTTCTCAAGAATTATAGAGATGCTAGAATCTATACAAGACTCTATGGATACAAACACAGATGAGGATAGAGAACTTCTCTTGCATGAAATTACTCAAATTAACAGGTTGTCATATGAGATAAAGAAGAGCTTAGGAGGATAAGTTATATGATTTCAATCCATTCAGATACAAATAGAAAAGATTTTCTTCTAAAAGGAAATATAAATCAAATTCTGGATAATCGAAGGTTGTTAATAACCATGAAGAGATTGGGCTATAAAGTACTTGGCGAGGAAATAGCTATACCATATGAAGAGGCTACTAAAATTCACAGTTTAAAAGGAATACAACAAGCATTAGAAAGGTTCTCCTTGCCTTACGAATTAAGTTTAGAAGTTCAAGAAGATGTAAGTAGTTATGTTAGAGAATTAGACGAATTCTCCACTTTTTCCGAATATGCTAAGAAAATAAGGAATAATGAATTTGATAATAATTTGGCACTGGTTGAAGAATTTAAGAATTTTCAGGAAATCTTGAAAACCACTCTTGTTAGAAGACTATACCCCCTACAATTATTGTCAGCTTTTCATTTGGCTTTTGCACAGAATGCTTGTAATTTCGCTGTTCCGGGAGCAGGAAAAACATCTATTGTTTATGGTGCCTATTCTTATTTGAAATCCTTACCATCGGAGAACCCTAAGCATGTTGATAAGATTTTAGTTGTTGGACCTCTTTCATCTTTTGCTCCTTGGGAGAATGAATACAGAGAGTGCTTTGGAAAAGAGCCCTCCTCTTTTAGGTTATCTGGAGGAGATGAAGATTCTAGACAGAGAAGATTAGAGCACTTATATTCTGGTAAACCTGCTGAAATTACACTGATTTGGCATGGAGCTGTAGAAAAATATCAGCAAGACATAGTAAACTTCTTAAAGAAACATAAGACGATGGTAGTAGTTGATGAAGCACATAGAATTAAAAATGCTGTTGGTCACTGGGGGAGAAGTGCAGTAGAAATTGCCAAAGATGCTAGAGCACGAGTTATACTGACCGGTACTCCTGTTCCAAATGGATATGAAGATTTATATAATCTATATAAATTTATATACCCTTATAAGTTTAAGGATATATTAGGTGTTCATTACAGTAATCTTGTTGATATGACAAAGAACAGTTCTTTAGAAAGCGAAAGAGTTAAATCTTTTACAGAGAATATATCTCCTTTCTTTATTCGTATTAAGAAAAAAGATTTAAATCTTCCCCCTGTAAAGAATTTCCAAGTTTTTGTAGAAATGGATGAAGCACAGTCTGAGATTTATGATTTTATTGAAGCAAAATATATAACTTCTTTCCAAAACAATCAGTCTGGAACAGTTAGAGATGTTCTGAATAAGGCAAAACTAGTAAGACTTCGACAGGCAGCATCAAATCCAGCTCTTCTTCTTAAATCAATCAAGGAGAACTTAGACTTAGAGGACTTTGAAGGGCAACAAAGCTTTGCTCATAATATTTTACAAGAATTTCAAAACGAATCGGAGATTTTGTTTAAAATTTCAAATTACGAAACAAATAATATTCCTAATAAATATATAAAAACGAAGGAGATAGTAAAGAAAATTTTATTAGAGGATGAGAAGGTTATAATTTGGACTATTTTTATTCAGAGTGCAAAGAATCTCCAAAAATTCCTACATAAACATGGTATCAAGGCAGAACTGTTAATAGGTGAAGTTGAGCAATCTTTACGAGAAGGTATTATTGCAAAATTTAACAATCCTGCAGATCGAGATTTTCAAGTTGTAATAGCTAATCCTTTTGCTGTATCAGAATCAATTTCTCTGCATAAAGGTTGTCACAATGCTATATATATGGAGCGTGATTATAACTGTGCTAACTTTTTGCAGTCGCGAGATCGTATCCATCGTGTTGGATTGCAAGATGAGATTACAAATTATTACTATGTAATATCACGACAAACAATAGACGAGATTATTGATAGAAGGTTGGAAGATAAGGTAAAGAGAATGGAGAAGATTATTGATTCTGAGATACCTCTCTTTGCTAGGCTTAACGATTCTGATGAGACTGATATTATTAAAGAAATTTTAGAAGAGTATGGTAGAGAAACTTTCTAAGTATGAAAACTTAGGGACTCCAGTTTTTTATTTTGAACTTTTCAAATTACTACAAAATAAGAGTCAAGAATGGACGGAGGAAGAGGTTAAAAAGTATTTCTATAACAGAATTGTTGATGGAAGGAATCTTTTCGATGGTTGTCTACCATTATTAAAATATATGGGGATTTTAAATTTTAGTAAAGATTCGAAGATTAGATTACAAGCTTCCATTGGGGAACTTCTTGAAAATCAAAATCAATTTAATTATTGGTTTATCAAGTCTTTCCTTGAGAAACTGTCAAAAGATAAATTATTTCAAGTTATGTTTAACAATGAGAATATTTCTTTTGATACTATTTATAATAATATCTTAATAAAGAATTCTGCATTTACTTTTAAATATTCAAACATTAAGCAGTTACTTCTTGATTTTGGATTCTTGAAAATCCATTCAGATTCGAGGATTAGAGACTTTATTATCAATCCATTATATAAAGATATCTTTGACAAAGAGATTCTTCCTAAAATAAAAGAGAGGAATCTGAATAAAGAACAGTTAACACGACTATTGGAAACTCAAGCAATTCATGGAGAGGAAGCCGAGATGTTTGTTCTGGCCTATGAAAAGAAGAGGTTAAAGTTTAAGAAAAAAGTGACAAAAATATCTGATTATAGTGTTTCTGCTGGTTTTGATATTTTATCTTTTAATACGACAGATTCTCAAAGAGCTGATAGATTTATCGAAGTGAAATCCTATTCTGGTGATATCAGATTCTTTTTGTCGAGAAATGAAATAGAAACAGCGAAAATAAATAGACAGTCTTATTTTCTCTATCTTGTCGATAGGGATAAAATGCATGATGAATACTATAATCCACTAATCATACCTAATCTATATAAAGAAATAATTGAGAGTCACTCTTGGAAGAAAATACCTCAGAACTACGAAGTTTTTCTCAGGAAATAAGCTCTATTCCTTTTCTTTCTCTTTGAGCGTATATAACTGTTCTAGAAGTGCTTCCCCAAACTTCTGAACAACTCCTACTACTAGAGCATTACCCATCAGGAAAGCTCTTCTGTTATCAGAAATTACCTCTTGATTATCCATTTCTTTTGTAAAGTTTTTTGGAAACATATTGAGTTGTTCTAATTCCTCAGGAATAAGTCTTCTTAGTTTTCCAGATGGAGTTTTGATTACATGTTTGAATCTTGATGGACTTCTTCCACCTTCTCCTGTTACTATTGTTCTGGAAGGAAAATCTAGTCGATCTGGAAAGACCATTCCTCCTTCGGAATAATTATACTTAAACCCATTTTTAGCTTTACGTTCAATACTTTTCCTCCCTTTGGTGTTTTTCCATTTACTCTTTTCTGTTGCTGTGATGAAGAAGGGTTTATCTACATCTTCTTCCTTTGTTTTCTTTACTATATCACCTAAGGTTTTATATCTTCCTTTAAAGTGCGGAGTTACATCTGCTGTTAAAACTTTACCATTAATCATTATGCCAGCTGTGTGAAACGGACTGTTTAACGGATTTTGTTTGGAAAAAGTGCGACTAATCTCAATCAAGTCATTGCCAAGTTCAAAGGTTTTACTTTTGTTGAGCTTTCCCTCGATAGGAAAAGCTAAGGTTGTTGTACTTTTTTGTAAAAGCCAAGAATCTAACTTTTTTGTACTATTTTGTATCGATTTGTAGATATCTGTGTCTTTTTTATACCCTAGGATAAAAACTCTTCTTCTTTTTTGCGGCATTCCATAATCTGCAGCGTTAATAATTCTCCATTCTACTGCATATCCGAGTTTTGAAAGAGAAGCTAACATTACAGCAAAATCCCTACCTCTTTGATTAGCAGGAGATTTTAACAATCGATTAACATTCTCAAGAAGTAAGTATTTTGGACGGTTTTTTGGTCCCTTTCTTTTTAAAATTTCATATATGGACCACCATAACACTCCTTTTCTCCCTTTTATTCCTTTTGCTTGACCTAATGCTTTGGCTACAGAATAATCTTGACAAGGGAATCCACCAACCAGTAAATCATGATTGGGAATCTCATCAAAATTTTTATCTATTACTTTGTGAATATCTTCGTTGGAATGATTTTTTGAACCCCAATGTTTTATATAGATTCCAGAAGCATATTGTACTTTAGTTGTTGGTTCCCATTGATTACTCCAAATGATTTTGTACTTTGAAGAAGCTCGTTCTAATCCTAACCGGAATCCACCTACACCTGCAAATAATTCTATTACTGTAATGTCTTTATATCTTCGCACAGGTATATTGTATCATACCCGTTTTTGTAGATCAACATTTTAGAAAGTATTTATATTAAAGTAAGAAATGATTCAGTAGTGACCTATTTGACAGAATGTAGGGTTTGATATATGATACTTACCAGATGCAGGGGTTGACAGGGTCAGCCCCTCTTTTTAAAAGTTGAAAAACCACCAGCGTAGCTGGTGAGTGCGTTTAGAGCGTAGCGATAATCATAGGTGCTAGAATGGGTACATCCCAAGGAAAGGAGGTACCCGTATATGAATCATAGAACAAACGGCAGGTTGTATCAACTAAATCATTGTACATATAACTGTAAATATCACATAGTTTGGGTGACGAAATATCGCCAAGATTTCTTTGGTAGCGCTCATAGCAAGATGGTATTGCGCAAAATGTTTCGAGCGATATGTAGGTGGAAAGGTTTGTTAATAAATGGTTGGTATATAGGCGATGACCATGTTCATTTGTACATCACCATCCCACCTAAATATTCCGTATCATTTCCATTTGCTTTCATACTGCACTTTTTATATAATAAAGATAGGAAGAGGGAGGTTACCCGAACCCTTTGTGTCGGGTCTTATCTCCCTCTTTTTTATCTCTAGTATCTCCATAATTCTTTTATT
>Ga0255340_1006139_pt1 | contig 10561 bp, 6 predicted proteins | sample wastewater_treat_7_FD_192417 | JGI IMG/M metagenome (GOLD analysis project Ga0255340, IMG submission 192417) | Wastewater microbial communities from Lulu Island WWTP, Vancouver, Canada - plant10 | ecosystem: Engineered > WWTP > Wastewater > Unclassified | place: Canada: Vancouver, British... | reverse complement strand
CCACGACACTGCATGGCTGGGCCGCATTGATCGTGAAGGCTGCACGGGACCAGGCAGTAACCTGACATGCAAGTCAGGCCGCTTGGGCAAGGCGATGAAACGGAGCAGCCATGGCAGCTTCCAGATGGGAGGTTGGGGCTGCAAGTCAGGCCTGGGCCACAGTCGCTGTTGGTCTGACACACAAAGAATGGGTCGTTTTTGTCAGCGCAGACGCCATTGGCGCAGCTAAAGCCACTTGGGCACGTGGTTGGAGTCAGTTTGCACATGCCATTTGCGTCTGGGGCGAATCCATCGTTACATTTGCAGACGGGGGCGCCATCATCCATTGAGCAAGTGTTTTTGTTCAGCTCTTTGGTACATGGGTTGGGGGTGCAGCTTGACAGGCATTCGCCATAAACGCAGGCTTCACCTGGGTTTGGACATGTGCCCTTCGGGAAAGTTTCTGAGCACTCTGTTTCAGTGCATGGCATCCGCTTGCACATACCACGGCCAGAATCTCCAGTATTTAGGCAGGCTGTGCCATTGAAGCAGTCTTCATCAGAAGAACAATACTTTTGGACGCAGTAGCCTGTTTGTGTGGAACACTTGCCATAGGGGCAATCGTCATCGTCGTCACACATATTTGCGCATGTACCGTACTGTGTGCACTGGCTGTTTCCAGGGCAGTCGCTGGGTGCGGTGCAGTTCAGGCAAATCCCACCTGCCGCCGAGGCGTTGCAAGTGGTTGGTGCAATTGGGCTGAATTCATGGCAGTCATCGTCGGTAACGCACTGGTCGTTCCTGAGGTCGAAAGGCACACAGTACCCGGCTCTACATTGCAGTCCTGATGGGCAGCTTTCTAGGACAAGCATTTCACATACCCCATCGCGGTCTTCAAACCCGGCCGAGCAGTGACATGAGTAGCCTTGTGCCGAATCGTCTGGTACGCAAGTAGTGCGATGGAGGGATTTGCAGGGGTTTTGAGGCTCACATGGGTTTGAGGGTAGTGCGACGCAATTACCACCTCGGAGTTCATATCCAGCGTTGCACTGGCAGGTACCGTTGACGTTTTGTGCGTTTTGTGGGCAGCAGATGCCGTCAGACATGTGTAAGCCTTCAAAACACATGCAAAATGCGCTGTCGGGTTTGTTAACGCACTCGCTGTTTTCCGGGCATTCCTTATCGGCGCAGAAGTCGGTGGCGCACGTCCCTTGGACGCAGATTTGACCATCTGGACACCAGCCATTGAAGCCTTCGATTGAATCTTCGGAGCAAATGACCGTGCATTTCCCATCATTGTCGGCATCGATATAGCCTTCACGACACTTGCACTCGCCGCCGACGTTTTCGGCAAATGCTTGGCAGCACAAGCCGTTATCGTCGTGGTAATCATAGTCGCAGTTACACGTGTATCCGCCTTGGCCATCAAGGAGGCACCTGGTTTTATTAGTTTCAGTGCATGGGTTGGGTGAGCATGGTCCAGGTTCGTTATCTGGGACGCACTGGTCTTTTACGAGGATGAAGTTGTGGTCACAGTTGCATTCGTATGTGTCTCCAGTTGCTACACAAGTGGTTCTGTTTAACTGTGTGCATGGATTTGGATCGCATGGGTCTGAGGGGACGGGATTGTCGTCTGGTGTGTCGGGTGGGATGTCCTCGCCTAGTGGTGTTTCAGAGGTGCTGCTGTCTTCATCAGGTCTTACTGTGGAGTCATCAGATGAAGAGTCATAATTGATGTCCTTAATATCCGTGTCTTTAGCGTCTGTTTCGTTGCTTTGGTCATTAGAGCCACAGCCAGCGATGATAAGGCTGCAAGCCACAGCCAAGGAAATGTTAAAGAACAGTCTCATTATTGGTGCCCCCCATACAAACTGGCAGTGATTATACATAAAACAACATTTAAGGTACGTCAACCTGTCCCTGCCCCTGCCCCCGCCCCCTAGTACAGCTCCTCAAACCATGCTGGTGCGTCGGGCGGGCTTGAGGTGTTCAGCATTTAATTCATGGTTTTGCTAGCGCTTGGGAGGGCGTTTTCCAAGCCAACCTCGATGGTGGAAGTAAAGCAGGAATCCAACGCTAGTCGCTAACATGAGCAGCAAGGCAAAGGGGTATCCAAACGCCCAACCAAGCTCAGGCATGTTCCAAGGTGACGACGTTCGGTCAAAGTTCATCCCGTAAAGGCCTGCCAGAAAACCTAGTGGAATGAAGATTGTCGCAATGATTGTCAGAACCTGCATCACCTCGTTCATGCGATTACTGGTTTTTGCCAGATGAAGATCCATTAGACCGTTGATTAGCTCGCGTAGCGCCTCTACTACATCGAGAAGCTGTGCGGTGTGGTCATGACAATCCCTCAAGAACTCAAGCGTGCCTTCCGAGACCACCTCGATCTCGCCACGCATTAGCAGACCGATGGCCTCCCGAGTTGAGGCTAGAACGCGCCTAATTTCGTGAAGATCATGGCGTGTTGCGTGTATTTCCCCAACATGGCTATCTCGGCTGACCACTTGGTCTTCAAGCTGCTCAATCTTGAGGTTGAGTTGTTCCACAAGGGGGAAAAAACGGTCGATGATGGCATCCATGATCGCGTACGCAAGGTAATCAGCACCGCGCTGCCGTATCTTGCCCTTGGCAGCTCGTAGTCGCAGGCGTACCGGATCCAGGCAATCACCCAGCAGCCCTTCTTGGACTGTGATGACGTAATTGGCTCCAAAGAAAAGGCTAATTTGCTCCATCGAGGCCGTGTCGTTACTGGTTGGCATCTGCAGCACCACAAACGCGTGGTCGTCGTAGTCTTCAGCCTTGGGCCTTTGATGCAGATTAACGACGTCTTCCAAGGCCAGTGAATGCAGACCAAAAAGGTCCCCTAATTCATTAAACGTTTTCGCATCGCCGACACCCTCTATGTTCAGCCACAGGACACCTTGCGCACGCAGCTCCTTCAAAGCCGCGACGCTTTCGATGTTTAGCTCTTCGATGCGATCCGGTCCATAAGTAATGACGCTCATTTTTGGCGTCACAGAATCCTGAGGCGGCGCAATATTCCCAGGGGGAGCAACGATATCTGGTTTGGGAACGATAATCCGCGCCCGTCGCCTACTACGTTTGTTTGCCATTTTGGGTCCTTAGATGCTTGGCGCTGGCTCCAAAGGCTACTGGCAGCGGCCGCATTTACAGTGGCCTGACTGGACCACATCGCCGCTTGCCCACGCGCAGCCAGTGCCGTCCTCGGCTGGGCCGTCGACGTTCCAGCAGTTGCAAACCATGTGCTCACCACCAAGGCAGCCTCGACAATGGAAGTACGGAAGTGGCCAGCAGGTGTTGTTCGGACATGAAAGCTCCGATTCAGCACATGGTGATTCGCACGGCCCAAGGATGTCCCAAGCCGCGACGTAGAGGGGCTTCATGCCACTGTAGACTTGCTTAGAGGGCCTTACCCTAAAGCTAGTGTTTTCAATGCGAACCCGCGAGCAAAAGAGGGGCTCACCTTGGTCCAAGCAGGTCACGCCCGCAACAGGCGACAACATCCCAAAGCCGGCTTTACAGGAAAACTGCGTATCATTGCACCAATCTGGCAACGGTAGGGCAGTGACATCTATTTCGACTGGTTCGTTCAATTGAACCTCGTCACCAATTTTGCACCAAGCCCCATCCACGTTCCATTCAAGCGCTGAGAGATACCCATTCAGCTCATCCACAGACGAAAGCTGGCGGATTTCACCGCACTCAGTTGCAGGACACGGTTCCAGAACAGGAGGAATGCAAGGCTCGTCGTCAGAACCTGGGTCGTCGCCAGGGGGCTCGGTCTGGTCCTCGGTTTCGTCGGTCGGTGGCTCATCTGCAGGAATAATTCCCTCCAAGCTGACCCCCGCGAAAAGCTCTTCTGCAGGTATCAGCGCAGGAGCCTCTTGATCCGACGTCTGGTTCTGCGAAGCTGTCTCATCAGCAGGCTCTGCGTTCTGGTCTGGAGTCACCGATTGTTGATTATTATCGGTCACCTCTTGCTTACCATCGGCTGGCTCGGAATCAGAGCACGACGCCATCACCAACGCGAGCACCGCAGCCAAGACGGTAACAGCACGAAACTGCCGAAACAGTTCATCAAAGCCGCGAAATCCCACACCTCCACTGCGCCGTTCCTTGTCTTCGCATCGACTAGTCATTTCGCACCTCCATTTTTCGAACCCCAGGCCCGCAAGGGTAACATGCTGAGGCCCCATTTTCAACAGTGATATTCACGGGATAAACTGCTTTTTTGCTTGGGGCGCAGGGGCAGGGACAGGGACAGGGGGCAGGGACAGGATCAGGGACAGGAGGCAGGAAGACGATTGTGCTGTTTAGCAGGATTTGGAGCTAAAAAGAGGTCGAGAGGGCACCCTGCAACATGGTCCGGGGGCAATCCTGGAGGAGTGGCCAGTCGACGCTGCCGGGACCCGACGGTCACTTTTGCGACCATGCGCCGGCTCGGGCGTTGCTAAAGTGACCGTTGGGATGGCACGGCGAGCTGGCTCCCGGAAGGATGCCCCCGGACATGTTTTTAAACTGTAACGAAGAGATCAAACGCCAAAAAGAACAAACAATCAGGAGCCAAAACATGCTAGTTAGCAGGATCTGTAGCAGGATCAGGGCCAGGGCCAGGATCAGGGCCAGGGGCAGGCCCGGCGGTGAATTTTGGAGCATGCTGGAACCTCGACAAAATACAGCCAAAATGCTAAAAGACCGCGGTCTTGGTGCTGGTTTAAAATGATGGACAAATTACTACAAGAAGCCCTAGAACACATCGCCAATGCTTCTTCCACGGCCACTCTAAAAGAAGTCGAAGTCTCCTGGCTCGGCAAAAAAGGCCGCCTAACCAACTTACTCAAAGAACTAGGCAGCTTAGCCCCAGATGAACGCAAAGCCAAAGGACAAGCCCTAAACGAGCTAAAACGCCAGATCATCGAAGCGATAGCAAACCGGGAACTCGCCGTCGTACAAGCCGAACTAGACGCCCAAGCCATGGGCGAAAGACTCGACCCGACCTTACCAGGCTTTACACCAAAGGCTGGCCGCCTACACCCCCTCACCCTAGTCATAGACAGCGTCGAAGACGTCTTTGAACGCATGGGATTTCACATCCTCGATTACCCAGAAGCTGAAACCGAGTTCTTTAACTTCGACGGCTTAAACATCCCAGCCGACCACCCAGCCAGGGACACCCAAGACACCTTCTACCTGACAGACGGAAACCTCTTGCGAACCCACACTTCCCCTGGCCAAGTCAGGGCCATGCGCGACTTAAAACCGCCCTTTCGCGCCATTTTCCCGGGCAGGGTGTTTCGCTGCGAGGCAACTGACGCCTCCCACGAGCACACCTTCCACCAGGTGGAAGGCTTGATGATCGACCGCAATGTATCGGTCGCCCACATGCTCCACTCCATGATGACCCTCCTAACCGGAGTCTTTGGTCGCCAGGTACAAGTCCGCCTCAGACCTGGCTTTTTCCCCTTCGTCGAACCCGGCTTTGAACTCGACCTGCGCTGCATGGTCTGTGATGGGGCAGGGTGCCCAGTGTGCAAACAGTCCGGCTGGGTCGAACTGCTTCCATGTGGATTGGTTCATCCAAACGTTATCCGCCACGGAGGCCTTGACCCAAGCGAATGGGAAGGGTGGGCCTTTGGCCTTGGCCTTTCCAGGCTTGTGATGATGCGCTATCAAATTGATGATATTAGGTGGCTCTTATCTGGCGATCTTCGTTTTGTGAGGCAGTTTTAACTGTAGGACTAGCGAAGAACTGCGAGGTCGTAGATGAAATTTTCATGGAATTGGTTAAAAGATTACGTTGAGCTTGATGGGATTTCCCCCCAGGATGTGGCTAATCGTCTGACAATGACTGTGGCTGAATTGGAGGGCGTTGAGCACATTGGTGCTGGCCTGTCGGATGTTTTAGTCGGCAGCCTTACCAAGATTGCCGCACATCCAGATTCAGAAACGTTGCAAGTGGTCACCGTTGATGTAGGTGGGCGACTTGTGTCGGGGGTATCTGGGGCACCAAACCTGAAAGTTGGAATGAAAGTGCCGGTGGCCTTACCAGGTGCGACCCTTCCAGGGGACTTTAATGTCCAGGTCTCGACTATTCGTGGGGTTGAAAGCGCCTTGGTCCTGCTGTCTGAGCGCGAGCTTGGCCTTTCTGACGACCACAGCGGTGTCTTGGAACTGCCAGCAGACGTTGCGCCTGGGGCCAAGCTAGTCGATGTCCTGCCTGTTGAAGACTGGGTGTTTGAGGTGGACAACAAGTCCATCACCCACAGACCTGACCTTTGGGGCCACCTGGGACTGGCTCGCGAGATTGGGTCGATGGTTAAAAGGCCGCTTAGGCCATTGGATAGCCCCCTGCCACAATCTGACGTCGACAGCTTGAGCGTTTCTGTAGACAACTTTGCCGATTGTCCACGCTACACCGCCACGGCATTTGGCTCGATCACAGTGGCACCCTCGCCATTTTGGATTCGCCATCGCCTAAGAGCCGTAGGCCTGCGTCCCATCTCGAATATCGTTGACCTGTCCAACTTTGTGATGCTGGCACTTGGAGAGCCCACCCACACCTTTGATAGGCGCTTCGTTGGCGATGACACCATCAGAGTCCGCAGGGCAACTGAAGCTGAACCTTTTAAAACCCTGGACGAAACTGAATTGGTGCTAAGCCCTGAAGACTTGCTGATTGCCGACAGTAAGGGAGGCATCGCCTTAGCCGGTGTCATGGGTGGTGAAAACAGTGAGATCCGCGACGATACCACCGACGTTATCCTGGAGTGCGCCACCTTTAACCCAGGCCTGGTCAGGCGAACAGCGCTAAGGCATGGAATTCGCACAGATTCTTCCACGCGCTTTGAAAAGAGCCTCGATCCAAACCTGCCAGAGCTGGCCATTCGTCTGTTTTGGCAGTTGCTTAAACAGGTTTCACCTGAAGCGAAGGTCACTTCCAAGATTTATGACCTGGCTGGATTTGATAAGACGCCTTTAAAGATTAGCCTTGACCCTGAGTTTATTACCAGGCGTCTTGGTTTGGCTGTTCCAGCTGAGCAGACAAAGGCGATTTTGGAAAACCTGGGATTTGGGATTGCGGTTGATGCAAAGGGCATTTTTGAGGTCACAGTTCCATCTTGGCGTGCAACCAAGGATGTATCAACCATCGAGGACCTGCTTGAGGAAATAGGGCGGGTGATAGGCTACGACAAGGTGCCACCTACGCCTCCATTGGCTGGGGTTGATTTGGTCCCTGTCAGGCCTTTGCGTTCGAAAATCCGCGCCATCAAAAGGATCCTGACTGGCGATTGTGGGCTTGATGAGGTGATGACTTATTCTTTTGACAGCACCGCAATGCTGACCAAGCTTGGCTATAGTCAGCCTGACCCAGTTGTTGTCGCAAATCCAATATCTTCTGATTTCAAGACCTTGCGGGATCATTTAAGCCCAAATCTGTTGGGTGCAATCGAACGAAATGCCCAGTCGATTCACGATTTTGGACTGTTCGAAATAGGTCGCGTGTTTGCTGGGACCCATGTTGAGGATGGAACTCCTTGGCAGCGATATAGGCTTGCAATCGGCATCTATCGTCGGGCTGCAAAGCCTGGAACTGACGCGGAAAATCTGCTGCGTCAGTTGCGTGGTTATGTTGAGCACCTCTGCGGCCGTTTGGATTTGGCAGATTTGGCTGTCCTTGCCGATGTCGAAGGTGAACGGCTGCCGTGGATGTCGCCAAAAGCCACCCTGGAAGTGACTGCATCTGGGCGCAGGATTGGGTGGCTGACCAGAGTTCATCCTGCAACTATGCGTGCCTTGGATATCCCTGGTGTGGCAGTAATTGCCGAGTTAGATGTCGAGTCAATAAACGACGCCCCTGTTGCAGCAAGGTTGTTTACTCCAGTTCCACGTTTCCCGGCTATTTCCATGGATATTTCCTTGGTAGCCGACGAAGAAGTGCGGGCAGGTGATTTGTTTAGAGCCATTAGAAGCCGTGGTGGTCCCCATCTATTTCACGTTGAGCTTTTTGACACCTACAGGGGTTCCCCAATCCCTGAAGGCAAGCGCAGTTTAAGCTTTAGAATGGTGTTCAAGTCCTTGGACAGAACCCTTGAAGACGCCGAGGTGAAAGAGGCCGTCCAAAGCATAATTGACGAAGCTGCAAAGGTTGGGGCTGGGCTTTGGGGGCACAATTAGGAACAAGACACGGGATAGGGTGCGGGTAAAACTGGAAATAAAACGAGAACTTAGACGCGAATTAGATTTATAAACAAGATAAAGTTCAAGGAGCATCAATGTCAGATACTTTCGATCCCACCAGGATTTTGACCAAAGAGCTAGGCTTACCCAGCCACCACATTTCAGCCGTTTTAAAGCTGCTGGAGGATGGAAACACTGTTCCCTTCATCGCACGTTACCGTAAGGAAATGACAGGCTCAATGGACGAGTTAGCGATTCGTACCATTGCAGAACGCTTTGAGGCCCTGACAGAGCTGGATAAAAGACGAAATGCCATCTTGGAGTCCATTTCTGGGCAAGGTCTTCTGACTGACGAACTGCGCAAGGCGATTTTGGCTTGTGCGACCAAGACACAGCTTGAGGACCTGTACTTGCCTTATCGTCCCAAGCGCCGCACTAGGGCAACTATTGCGCGGGAGCGTGGCCTTGAGCCGTTGGCGCGGCTGATCCTGTCCCAGCCTAGAGATATCGACCCAATGACAAGAGCCGCACAGTTCGTAGATGCAGAAAAAGGTGTGCCAGACGCGGATGCGGCCTTGGCTGGAGCTAGGGACATAGTGGCCGAGGTGGTGTCTGACCGAGCCGATGTGCGAGCCTTGCTTCGCGATGCCATGAACACTAGGGCCTTGATTTGTTCACAGGCGATTAAATCAAAGACACAAGAACCCACAAGGTTCGAATCTTATTATGATTTTAGCGAGCCCGTTTCCACGATCCCTTCCCACCGTTATCTTGCAATCAAACGGGGTGAACGCGAAGGCGTCTTGCGGGTGTCGATATCCTTTGATTTTGAATCAATGCTGCCAAAAATCCGAGGACTTATGGGCTATATGCCAAAGTCTACTTTTGCCTCGGAACTAGCCACTGCGGTTGGTGATTCTTTGTCACGTTTGGTGATTCCGTCCCTGGAAAATGAGATTCATAACGCAGTTACCGAACGCTCAGATTTAGCTGCAGTTGAGGTGTTTTCCAGTAATCTTCGTGAACTGTTGATGGCCTCACCGTTGGGCGGACAAGCGGTTGTTGGCATTGACCCTGGCATTCGAACTGGTTGCAAGTGCGCGGCCGTTGACGCAACTGGTCGGTTTTTAGGAAACACTACTATCTATGTTCATGATGGTGGGACTGGTGCTGCAAAGGAGCTGTCATCCTTTCTGAAAAAGCACAATCCAAAGGCCATTGCCGTCGGAAATGGCACTTATGGTCGTGAAACCTTGGCATTTGTACGCAAGGTTTTACAAGAAAACCAATTGGAAGCCATTGTTGTTCCAGTCAGTGAATCTGGCGCTAGCGTTTACAGCGCCTCTGAGGTCGCTAGGGCTGAGTTTCCAGACCTGGATCTAACGGTCAGAGGTGCGATCTCAATCGCCAGAAGGCTTCAGGACCCCTTGGCAGAGCTGGTGAAGGTCGATCCTCGTTCCATCGGGGTAGGGCAGTATCAGCATGATGTCAGCGAGACTTTGCTTAAAAAGCGGCTCGACGATGTAGTCGAATCCTGTGTGAATGCCGTTGGTGTTGATGTAAATACCGCCAGTGCGTCGTTGCTATCATACGTCTCTGGAATTGGGCCTGTTTTGGCGGCAAACATAGTAGCCAAGCGTGACTCAGATGGGCCATACAAAAAGCGCAGCGATTTACTTAAGGTTCCAAAGCTTGGGCCAAAGACCTTTTTGCAGGCCGCAGGTTTCTTGCGCATTTTAGGAGGCTTGGAGCCTTTAGACGCATCAGCTGTCCATCCCGAGCGCTACAGCTTGGTCAAACGCATCGCCGGCGACTTGAAAAAGTCGGTTGCATCCCTGATTGGCCAACCCGAAACCCTGGCCAAGATAGACCTGCGCCCTTATGTCGAAGGTGAGGTCGGCTTACCAACCCTAAACGACATTATCGCCGAGCTAGGGCGGCCTGGACGAGACCCCAGGGAGTCTTTCAAGGCCCCAGAATTCAGGGAGGATGTTTCCACCATAGAAGACCTGAAAGTAGGGATGCAACTGGCAGGTGTAGTCACAAACGTCACCGCATTCGGAGCTTTCGTAGATATTGGAGTCCACCAAGACGGCTTGGTTCACATCAGTGAGCTATCAAATCGATTCATAAAAGACCCCGCAGAAGTAGTAAAAGCAGGCCAACATGTCAAGGTTCAGGTTTTGCAAGTAGATGTCCAAAGGAAGAGGATCTTGCTGTCAATGAGAGCCTTGTAGGGGTAGGGGCAGGGACAGGGACAGGGACAGGGGCGGGGGGATGATTGTGCTGTTTAGCAGGATTTGGAGCTAAAAGAAGGGAGAGAGGGCACCCAGCAACATGGTCCGGGGGCAATCCTGGAGGGCGCTATCGGGAGTTGCCG
>Ga0255340_1006131_pt1 | contig 10571 bp, 8 predicted proteins | sample wastewater_treat_7_FD_192417 | JGI IMG/M metagenome (GOLD analysis project Ga0255340, IMG submission 192417) | Wastewater microbial communities from Lulu Island WWTP, Vancouver, Canada - plant10 | ecosystem: Engineered > WWTP > Wastewater > Unclassified | place: Canada: Vancouver, British... | reverse complement strand
TGATTTCATTTTTTTAATTGTATCCTTTTTCTCATACAGTTTTTCTAATGTCCCTTCTGCAATGTAGTAATTAACATCATTTATCTTCCTAAGGTCATCAATTAACCTCTCAGCTTTATTCTGTGGTAATGTTAGCCTTTCAAATGCTTTCTTAAATTGATCATCTAATACTTTTTCTGGCACATATTTAGCACCATGCTTACCTCCATATTCAGTGCATTTATAACTAGCTTTACCTCTATGTTCTTCTGGTGTAATTGAATAACCACAAACTGAACATTTAATAGTATTCCCATACAGAAAAGCTTTCTTACTTGTTTTACCCCTTCCTTTACTTAAAGTCCTGGATTCTCTTATTTGACTTACTTTATTAAATAGATAGTCAGGAACAATAGTCTCATAAATATGTGAATACTGGATGTTTTTTTTCTTATATGTGGCAATCCCAATATAAAATTTGTTGGTTAATATATTCCCAATTGATGATTTCCCATTGTTATCTTTGTCTCCAAGTTCTACATTGTATTCTTCATATATTTTCTTTTTTAAATCTGAATATGAGTATGCTCCTGTAGAGTACAGTTGGAACAACTTAAGTACAATCTGAGCCTCATATTCATCAACTTCAACAGTTCTATCTTCTGTGTCACCTATACGAACATTCTTATATCCAAAAGGTGCAAGAGTCAGAATCTTTCCTTCTCTAATTTTTTGAGCAATTTTTCTCTTTACAGCATCACTTATTGAATCTGAATAATATTGGGCTAAACTTACTCCCATATTGAATCTAAACAAATCTCCAGCAGGTGATTCATTGTTGAGGATTAAATTGTCACCTGGGAAGTGCAGTTCAACCTTTTCCTTCTTTCTCAGGCTATCTATTACTGGGAGAAAAGTAAGGAAGTCTCTTGTCATTCTGTCTATTTTATCTGAACAAACAGCTATTTTCCCATTTGCTTGAGCAATTGTTTCTAATACTTCATTAAACTTCTTTCTCTGAGACAAATCCTTATGAGCACTTTCATCAAAATCAAAAATATCTTCCTTAGCTAAAGTAAGCTCAGGCTTTGAGTTTATATAGTCCTTTAATTTTGTTATCTGTTGAATAGTCTCTTGTTCATATGTTGAGACTCTTGCTAAAAGAATTGTTCTCACCTTTATATATTTGAATTTATCTTACCCAATAACTCTTTTTGCCTTTGCTGTAATTTAGCATTAAATATTATGTGATAATCAAAATTCTTATTCTCTTGCTGAAAATCTTTAAAACCCAATTCTTTTGCATATACTTCATCAAAGATTTTCTTCTCACCCTTCTCAAACATCTCCTTATTCTGTTGATATGTAGTCCTTTCCTGATCACCTTTCACCTCAATAACAATAAATCTACCCTTACTAGTTTCAATCAAAAAGTCAGGGAAATATCTACTTATTTTTTCCTTAGTTGGATTCCAATATTCAAAATAGAAGTCTGTATGAGATGAATCAGTTATATTACCTGTAAAATATACATCTGTTATGACTTCCTTAGGTTCTAAAGTCTCACTTAAGAAAAAGAACAGATCCTTTTCATCATCTGTATCAAAAGAATAGGGGTCTATATGGAAACCTAATCTTGAATCATCACCCTCAGCTTTGTAAACTACTAACTTACTTTTTCCTTTCTCTCTAGATAGTTTGAATGGGAAGTTCTTTGTTAATTCTAACTCCTCCTCAATGACAGATTTATTCTCTTTATAATCAAAGATTTGACTTGTAATATCTTGTGATATTAAGTTTAGAATATCATGATAATTCTTAGTATTAAGCTTTTCTATATCATCCATTTTAAAATCATTATTCTCCAGAATCTCTTTAATGCTCATACAAGGTAGGTGAGTTTTAATAGAAAGATTGGAAATTAAATGATACGGAGAAATTGAAGACTTCTCCCATTTCTTCTCTTTCTTTGCTTTAGTTTGAATATATGCAGTCTTACTATCCCTATCCAATAAGATCCCGCCTTCAGTAATAACACTTTCCTTAATATCAGAAGCATAATCATCAATAGATTTGAGAGTAATATCTTTTGGTTCTTTCTTTTCTATGCTTATAATCTCCTTAAGAACCTTTCTAACTTTAACTTTCTTCTTTTTTAATACATTTAATTCTAAATCAATTTTTTCTGTATCTTGCCTTTCTAAATCAGCTCTAGTAACTGCAAAGTTCTTTTGCAACTCTTTTTCTAGAATTGTTGCATTTTCATTTGATAAGAAGATTGTTGCAGGGGTTGAATTGTCTCCTATTGACCTCATACACCTTGTAGAAGCTTGAAGGACAAATATAGAGCTTGTAGGCTTCCTGTAGAGTGCTGTAGCCACTAGAGAACGAACATTCCATCCTTCAGTACCTTTACCAACTAGTAAAATAAACTGTTTTTTACTTTCTTCAGTATCTAACTTCAGAAATTCTTCCTTGTTCTCTTCCTTTTTTGTATGATATTCAAGAATTTTATCTATGGGTAGACCCTTACTTGTTAATACTTTTTCTAATGCTGGTCTAAGGTTCTGTTGCAGGTCTTCAATATTACTAGAATAAAAGGCAATCTTTGGTAATTTCCCCTCTAACATAACATCATGGTATCTATCCAAAAACTCATCAACAACATCTGAAACAAACTCCTCTGATTTTACATTATCATAATCTTTAAACTTTACTTGCTTCAAAATTCCCTCTTCAATACCTTGTTTTAACCCAAAGTGATATACAACATCATTTATAAGATTGTTGTTTACATAAGGTGTTCCAGTAAGATTAACAACATTGACTAAAGGTGTTTTACCTTCTTCATTCAAATATTTGATTGTTTGTCTTGTCCTTTTCAATGTCTGATCAAGATTTGAACCATAAGAATGATGAGACTCATCTACAAATATGGCTAGATTAGAGAGTCTTCTTATAGTCTCTAATCTTTGATTTTTATGAAAATTTTCATTCCTAACCTTTTCATTTATGAGTAATTGAGTGGAATTTATAAGTTTTGTCTTTTTCTTTAAGATTATTTTCTGGGAATTTGAAACAATAATATTATAATTTCCAACTAGGTTTACAGGTGTATCAGGGGTCTCAAGATAGTGATACTTTATATTCAGAACAACATTTTCATATTCTTTTGGCACAACAATTCTGTAATCAAAAGATTTTATTTCTTTTAAACTCTCAATAATGGTTGTATCAGGAGCAAATACAAGTATATTCTTAGCAAATCTAGGGTCTTCAGGATACTGAGATGACAAGATAAATTCATACATAACCAAAGTACCCATCAAGAGTGTTTTACCTGCACCCATTGTCAATGCATAAACTTGATTAGGATATGCAAATTGACCATATTGCTCCTCTATTAGTTTCTTTATTTTTTTATCTCTTTCTGGGTCATATGCTAAGTCAACCTTCTCATCAGGTGAAATTGTAAGGCTTTCAATTAACTCTCTATCTGACTCATAAAGAGAAGGGATAATATCTGAGGTAGTTTTGTTTCCTAATATTTCCTTAATATAAACATATGTTTCAAATGCTTCTTTTTGAGGTCTATAAAGGTAATTTACTTTATAAATATGATTAAGGATTTTCCTTGTCTCAGAGGTTATACCTGGATAGCCTTCTAACTTCCAGGATTCTACTTTGTTCTTTAGTTTTTCTAAGAGTAGTGTAGTCATAATTATTTAATACTAATATCAAATGTTTCAAAGTATTCCTCACCTAAGACATCTACAATCTTTATTGCCAAGGTATATTTTCCTTTTGATTTGTACTCATGTTCATATGTAGCACTAATAAGGTTTTTCTTATCTGGTATATCCATTATCTCTGCATTAAACAGTTTCCCATTGTAATTTATATCAATACATACAGAGTCAATAATCTGCTTAAAGTCTTCTATTACAACCTTTCCCTTAGGATTAAGTTGCTTTTCATTTTCTAATTCTAACTTTTGAACAAGAATAGGAGAGTAGAATTCTTTAATAGATACAGAAACCTTGTTCTCTGCAACTTTAACATCAACATCAGCTTCAGTAGGTTTTTTGAATAACAAGCTCTTTTTATCTGCTTGTATATCCCTTATTTCAACTTTTACTCCAGTTTTATTTTCCTTTTTTAAATAGTTTATGGCATCTAATTCAACACCAGAAGCTATGATTAGTACACCTTCTTCATAGGTTTCCTCATCTTTAGATGAAGTTGTTTTAGCTGTAAATTGCTCAGTAGATTTACTTATTTCCTTTAGTAGGTTTTCTACATCCATTTTGTTTAAGACCCTATTAAGAGGCATTACCTTTACAAGATTTTGATCTAATACTCCATCAAAATAACTCTGTTTAATAGGTTCAACCCCATACATTTCCATTATGATTTCTTTAGATTCTATTTCATTTTTAAAGATTTCATAGTCATTTACATTGTAGACTTTAAAAGCAGATAAACCTTGAGATTTATCAAGAAGTTTCTTTTGTTCTTGTTCTTCAAGTATTTTATTTAATCTTTTTGTTGTAGTTTGAATAGCACCTAGGTTAATATCACAACCTATCCATCTTCTTCCTAGTTTTTGAGCTACTGCTAATGTAGTACCACTTCCACAGAAGCAATCTAATACTAAATCTCCAGGGTTTGAAGAAGCCAAGATTATTCTTTCAAGAAGATTTTCAGGCTTTTGTGTTGGATAAGATGTCCTTTCAGTCTCATCTCTTTGTGAAATGATTCCTATTTCCCAGACATCATCAGCATTTTTTAAGTCATCTACATAGTACTTATATACTTTTCCATTCGCCCTTACTTCTTGATACCTTCTTCCATCTTTATCAGTTTTAAAATAACCTCCAAAGCTACCTTCATCAGTATTCCTTTTTACTCCAGCTTCCTTACCATTGTAAATCCAATCATCTCCTCCACGATACCACAAGATTGTGTCATGCTTTTTGTTGAACCGAGTATTACTTCTTCCCCCACCATTCTTGTAATACCAAATAATTTCATTTAACAACTTTTTCTCTCCAAAACATTCATCTAATAAAAGTCTAACTTGAGATACTTTTCTATAATCTAAATGAACAAAGAGAGTTCCTTTGTCAGAAAGGAGTTCTTTCAAAACAGCTATTCTTTCATACATGAATTGTAGATATTGATCATTTTCCCATATGTCCTCATACTGAACCTCTTCTAACAGATTTTTTTGTTGTCCTTCAACTTTCTTACCTCTTAACTTTAGAGTCTTAACATAATTAGCTCCACTATCAAAGGGAGGATCAATATATATCAAATCTATTTCCCCTCTATATTCCTTTAATAAATGAGACAAAACTTGTAAGTTATCACCCCAGAATAGCTTGTTAAACTCTTTAGCATTTAAATCTCCATACATCTCTTTCTCTTGTGCAGGGAAGTATTCAATAGATTCTAAAGGTTTCTTCCCAGTCCATTGAAGCATTGGTCTTCCTTTTATAGGAGATATACTCTGTGGTTCACTTTGTTTTGACATCATAATTTGTAATTAGTTTAAGTAAATTGTCAGTAGTTATTTCTAATGCCTGACATAATTTAACAACGAGAAAGAAACTAGGGTTGGTAATAACTCCAGTCTCAATTTTTGTAATAGTGGAATAGCTAATTCCTGACATTCTAGACAACTCTTTCTGTGTTAGTTTCTGTTTTTCTCTAGTTGTTTTTAATGCTTCAGAAAGGTACATGGTAATAGTTTCCATATTATGAAATATATAATAAATATAATTTATATAAAATTCAAGTATCATTCAAAATCCTTGAGATACAAGGGTTCATATTTTGCTAAATAGTTTGAGACATATCCTAGTTGCTGATTAGATATTTTCTTCAGGTTATAACCTTTAATCTTTGACTTAAGTGAATACCATGATCTTCTATCATACTTATGCTCTAAAATCCCTCTAAATCTTCTTATACCTAACTCTTTAATATATTCTAAGAAAGCATATGTTGATAAAGCCGTAGTTATTTTACAACCAGGATTATTGATTATAAAACTTGCTAAGAATTTCTCCTTATTATCTATATCAAAATTCATTAACTGATAATTCTCCATAATTATATTCCAATATTTATTCAATACCCCTAATGCTATTTCCGATTTAAATAATCTCTTAAAAATTAAATCTTTTTGCTCAAGATTTAGTTCTTTCTTTATTCTCTTCGTAGTGTTTAATCTTGCTTCAATTCTCAAGATCTCAAATGACTTCTTTGGAATGAACTTCTCAAAAAGGTTTAATTGTACATCTGAATCATTCTCTATACTTTTTTCACCATTCTTAGCCTTTTCTAAGTCTTTCTTTTTATCATAAAGAATGAACTCAAACTCTTTTGTGTGAAATCTTATACTCTGTCCTGAATTCATATAATCCTTTTCTGCTAGGTCATACCTTAAATCAAAGTCTATCTTTCCAACTTCTTTTGTAATCATATATGGGATTACAAAGGGTGGAAGTAGAATGTTCTTGCCATAGTGAATCTTAACAACAGGAGCGTTTATTATTGCTTTTGATGTTGTTAAGACACCCATTGTTAACAGCTTTGATTGTAATCTATCAGCAAGATAATCAAAATCATCATTTGTTAATTCATCAAAGTTATTGTTGTATATGATTTTGGGAGCTGAGAACTGCATGTACAGAAAGATTTTAGGTATTCCATTTATCCATGTCTTTCTTAATGTGAGCTGAGGTTTATAATTTCCGTTTTGTAGATCTTTTCTAGTTGGATTTTGATAGCAATCAAGATATGCTTTACCTCCCATTCTAGAGTAGGGCGGGAAGAAAAGTCCTTCACTACTAGGAGAGAAATTTTTATGATTAGAGATTTTAAAATCAGGCTCATTGAGCCTTAATGTTACAGTATCTACCATTTTTGAAACTTGTGTTAAGGTCATTCTTGTACCTTACAATCTTCTCCCTCTCGTTGATTTTTATAAGAGTTTGAACGAAAAGCAAAAGCCTATCAGAAGAGGAACTGTCTAGTTGCTCTAGTTTCTGCAATACTTCTGTTTTGTTTACTTTCTTAGGAATGTACAAAAAAAATGACACTAAATTAAAACCCTTAGTGTCTTACATTCCTTATTTACTTCCCTGGGATATGCTGAGTCGCACAGGAGAATAAGTTTTAAGTCATGTAAGACTCTAGCTTATTTATCTTGTGCTCCCTCAGGATTTCCTGTAAGAAGCTGAATATCTTTTCAGATACTCATGTATAGTATATCAATATGTGGAAAGTTTTGTCTAGTGCTTTAGCTTAGAGTAAGCATTGCAATGTCTCTTTAAGTAAATCCTCAATACATTTCAATGATTTATTAAGTATTTGATTTGATGATTTCTTCCAAGAATTAAAATCTTTTTCTTTTTCACCATTCAGAGGAAGAACCCAATGTGATATATAATCTCCTCTAGAGGAAACAAGTTGATTATGCGTCATAGAATGCCTTGCGATTAAGACTCCTTTTAGCGAAGGATCTTTGTAAGCATTTGAAATCATTTCTTGTAATCTAGATGGAACATTATGATATTTATCAATATCCTTTAAATTACTCCATTTTGTAACCTTAGAAAGGTTATAAAACTTCCCTATCATCTGAGCATACTTATTAACAAAATCGTAATATCTATAAATGCTGTTCTTCACATAGAAGATATAATTTTCGTTAATAATCTCTTTATTTGAGAACAACCTCCAGAATGATGCTTCCGCTTTATTGTCTAAATGAAGTTTTTTAAGTTCATAAAGAAGAGAATAGGACTCAAAGAAATACATCTGCCCCTCAGAAGAAATCTTTGATAAGCTAATATACTGTCTTTTAGATATTTTCATATTCTTATACAGAACTGAGAAAATTTATACCACCAGTAGAATTAGGGAAACTCTTAGTTTTATATCCCTCTAAGAAGTAATACTCTGGAAGCTGAGAAAGTATTCTAACATTATCATCACCTTTTAATTGATGATCACAATTAGGTATAACATGAGTTTGCAATTCAGATACATTATTTGTAAATTCTTTAATATATTCTACAGTATCAGAACCAATAACCTTATCATTCTCTCCTGTAACGATATATAGTTTACCCTTGTATTCAGGCAAATATCTTCTTACATCGTCTCTCACAGTCTCAATAAATGGGTTTATAGCTAATACCTTGGTTATCTCAGGATATTCCCATGCAGTAAGTAGGGCAGAAGCACCACCTGCAGAGAAACCCATTAGCCATAATTCAGGAGTATCTTTTCCACAAATCTCTTTAGAATGTTCTAAACAGTAATTCACAATACATCTACCTGTATTAAGAAACTCTTGAGGTCTATCATTAGGTATTCTCACAAAAGAAGCGAACCCTTTCTCTTGTATACTCTCTCCAAGATTAAGATACTTATTCATATATCCTTGAATACTTCCGCCAGCACCTGGAATATTGATAATAATTCTGCTGGATATAGTAGGGTGATATTCAACAGGAATATCCCAATACTCTTTAAGATATAGTTTATCTACTTTATACATGTAGTTATATTATCTCTCAAAACAAAGTGTTTGGCTACAACTCTAATATCCATTTCTAAAAGCTGATAGTATGCTACAATGAGGTATGAAAGGTGCAATAATCGGAGATATAATTGGGAGTAGCCACGAATTTTGTAACAACGTTCTCAATAAAGATTTTGAACTTTTTCCTATACATACAGCATTTACAGACGATACAGTTCTAACTATAGCAGTATATGATGCACTAAAAAACAATATCTCATACGAAGAAGCCTTTATGAAATGGATAAACAAATATCCTAGTAGAGGTTATGGCGGTATGTTTGGTAGTTGGATAACAAGTAAAGAGAAGAAGCCATATGGGAGTAAAGGAAATGGTGCAGGAATGAGAGTATCAGCAATCGGTTGGCTATTTGATACCGAAGAAGATGTATTAAGAGAAGCTAAAAGGTCTGCCGAAATAACACATGATCATGTAGAAGGCATAGAAAGTGCTCAAGCTGTAGCAATGTGTATCTACATGGCTAGGAACAAGAAAACAAAAGAGGATATCAGAAAATATATTGAGAATAAATTTAAGTACGATTTAAGTAAACCATTTAAAGAAGTATGGAGCAACTATACAGGAAGTGAGCTTGCAATTGATACAATACCGTATAGTATTCAATGTTTTTTAGATAGCGATAGTTTTGAAGATAGTATAAGAAATGCGGTTTCTCTAGGGGGTGATACAGACACTTTAGCAGCAATAACTGGAAGTATTTCTGAGGCTTATTATGGCTTAGACGAAAATTTATGGAATGAGGCTAAAAGATATTTGCCTGATGATATGCTGGAATTATTAGGAGATCCCAATAATCAAATTGAAAAAATATACCTAGATATAGATGGAGTATTGCTAGATACGAAAGAATATAAACAAATGCCATATTTAAAAGAATTTCTTAATAAGGTATTTGATATATCTAATGGAGAAGTATATTGGTTAAGTACACATACAAAGCATGGAGAGAATGATATAGCTTTGTATCATTTGGAAGACATAGAGCCACAGATTCTTGAAATGGCCAAGAAGATCAAAAATACAAAGTGGAATACACTTAAAACAGAAGGGATTGATATGAAAAGCAGCTTCTTATGGTTTGATGATGTAGTGTTTCAATCTGAGTATAGAGTCTTAGAAAGTTACGGGAAGGAGAATCGTTTAATAAAAGTTGAGAATAACCTAGATGAAATGATTGATTACTTAGTAGAGAACACCATCAATTCTGGTACAGCATCTTGCGTGTAAACTATCCTTTATATGGAATCCATTTTCCACTTTGATCATGAGAATACGCATCAAGCCCCTGTGCATATAGTTTTTTACACTTAATAACTATCTTTCCTACTAGATCGTTCTCAATTTCAACTACCTTGTTCTTGCCTAGCAATGATTTACTAATCTTTAAGCTTGTTTTACCCATATAGCTCTCTTTTTGAGTAAAAGAAGTAATTTCATCGCAATATATTTGTCCTGCAAAACGGACTTCTAATAAATAATGGGCTCCACCCGACCACTGCCCCAGTCGCCCTTGAAAAAAGAAATCTACTAGAATCTCGTTACTATCAAGTTTATCTACTAATTTGACAAATGTACTTTCACTATTAGGTTTGAATTGTCCTGCATATTGTTGAAATCCTAGACTCCCTGATTCCTTATCTATATCAAAGAATTTGTCATGTCCATAAACTTTTTGCATTGTATATATAGAAGTATCAATTTAAAGACTCTCTTTCATATGATATTAAAAAGATGTAGTCTATACAACTCTTGTAGATTAAACTACAATGGATTAAGTACTATATTAAATTTATCAAATATTAACTGAATAGAATCAGTTAAACAGCATAACTCTGTCTCTATGATTCTTGTTCTGAATAAGTCCACTACATGACCCCAGATAATGCCATTATAATCCTGTTTCTTCTTTCTTCTCTTCAAATACACCTATTTGAGCACCAAAGAAAGATTTCATATCTGCATAATCTCTAA
>Ga0255340_1006124_pt1 | contig 10586 bp, 10 predicted proteins | sample wastewater_treat_7_FD_192417 | JGI IMG/M metagenome (GOLD analysis project Ga0255340, IMG submission 192417) | Wastewater microbial communities from Lulu Island WWTP, Vancouver, Canada - plant10 | ecosystem: Engineered > WWTP > Wastewater > Unclassified | place: Canada: Vancouver, British... | reverse complement strand
TTGTAGGCTGCGAAAGCACATAATACTCATAATTATATTGATGTAACTGTTTACGCAAGTGCAAAATTTTTTGATGTATTTCGTTCATTATCAAATAATTATTTAACTATAAAGTAATAAGAAACTATTTGTTTCTAGTATGATTCAATAGAAATGCTATTCAGTATTACAACTCAATTGAGTAAACAAATGTAATAAAAATCGTGTTTTGATTTGGTATTTTATGTATATACTTTTCAACAATCCACAAGTATGAAAATTTTTACGTACTTTTGTCGAAAATCCATTTGTAGTTATATGCGTATAGACATCATTACAGTATTGCCTGAATTAATTGAAAGCAATTTCTCTCATTCAATTATCAAAAGAGGAATAGAAAAAGGTTTGGCAGAAGTACACATCCATAATTTACGTGATTACTCTACCAATAAGCATAAGCGAGTAGATGATTATCCGTTTGGTGGCGAAGCTGGCATGGTTTTGCAAATCGAGCCTATTGACAAGGTAATAACTGAACTAAAAAATCAACGTACATACGATGAAATAATTTTTACTTCTCCAGATGGGGAAACTTTTAACCAAAAAATGGCGAACGAACTTTCACTTGTTAATAATATCATTATACTTTGTGGTCATTATAAAGGAGTGGATCATCGTGTACGAGAACATTTAATAACTAAAGAAATTTCTATAGGAGATTATGTTCTGACAGGAGGCGAATTAGCTGCATCAATAATATCAGATGCTATCATTCGCATAATACCTGGCGTTATTTCTGACGAACAATCGGCATTGTCTGATTGCTTTCAAGACAACTTACTTTCTGCCCCTGTTTATACACGTCCTGCTATTTATAATGGATGGAAAATTCCTGAAATCTTGTTATCTGGACACGAAAAAAAAATAAGTGAATGGCGTATGGAGCAAGCTCTAAACAGAACAAAAAAGCTACGTCCAGATTTACTAAAGTAACAACTTAGTAAAATTTATATGAAAATCCAAAACTCAATATTTGCCTAAACTGTAAACGTGCTTTGTCATTATTTGGCAACTTAAATGTTGAATCATACCGTGGATTTACCGAGAGGCGTGTTGTTAGAAATCTATTTATTTTGAAATTGCCATTTACTTCGGAGTCAAACTCTATACCTTTATAGTTGGTATATATCGTAGTACGTGTATCAAATTCAATCTCATTACTCAATTTATACCTATAATTTATACGCACCAAACTACCTACTTCATGTAACGATTTCTTCCCTTTATCAATTCCTAATTTATCTGCTATTGATTGAGCAACGGAAATATGTTTCGTAGTATCATTCACATAAATATATTTATAAGAAACAGGTGAAAAAAATATGGAAAAATCGGCACTCTCTTTATAATCTAAACCACCACTTACTGATAATCTGATAGGAGAAAAAGCTCCTGTGATACGATCATATGTATTAACCTTATAGGTGTTAAAGAGTTGTGTCGTAAATTCTGTTTGACCAGTATAATAAAATTTAGTAAATGCTTTATAACCAAATTTACTAGTCAAACGAAACACATCTTCATTTGTCTGAAGAAATCGAATAGAATCAGCAGTTGAGCTATTAAACCCAGCCTTAAAATCAAGCTTATTTTCCCATTGTATGGTTTTCTTATTATTGTAATTATAAAAAGCACTACCCAGTGTAATCAAAGCTAAATGACTTTCCCCTCCTCTATACCAATTAGGAGATATGTAATGTTGTGAAAGGTGTAACCCTACCTGAAAACCTCTCGTCCAATATACTGGTAACACCTTTTGCTTGCTCGGAGAAATTTGACGGGGTTTAATGTCCTGATTAATTAATACATAATCATTAAACGACAGCTGTGTATTTTTTCTCAACTTTTGTTGGTTTTGCAGCTCATATACATAAACTTCATCTGCTTGTTTAATGATTGTTACTTGATTTCCTGATTTAATTTTGTTAATAAGTTCTTGTTTTTCTATCTCGTTTTGAAGTTTATATCCATTTCGAGTAAATACCCAATCTACAAAATAGGGGTGCTGAATGGTAGCTATGAGCATTTTTTCGAAAATATGAACTGAATCAGAGCGAATAGAATCAACATATTGATAGGCTGGTAATATTCTATTCAATATAAGATGTAAACTATCTTTATTAATAATCAATTCAAAATCAGGATATTGAATTACAACAGACGTATCCAAAACAGATTGATTTGATAATGAATCTTGGGTTAATTGTAGCTCATTGGTATATAGTAAAACATCATCCAGTGTACGAGCATACGCCACGGGCATATCCGAAGCGTAAATAACCAAATGCAACACAAAGAGGAAATATGATAAAATAAGAATACGCATAAAAAGACCGAAAATAAAAGAAAATTAAATACTTATTTTATAAGCCCAATTATATCTTTTACAGAGCTGTAATTATGTTTCTGTAAATATGCTTCGATTCCATTTACTATTTTGAGGCTCACAGTTGGGTCAATAAAATTTGCTGTTCCTATCTGCACAGCAGAAGCACCTACTAACATAAATTCAATAGCATCAGTTGCATTCATAATACCCCCTAAGCCCACAATCGGTATGTTAACAGCTTTAGCTACTTGCCATACCATACGTAAAGCTATAGGTTTAACACATGGACCAGACAATCCACCCGTAATGGTTGATAAAACGGGTTTCTGCTTTTCAGCATCAACAGCCATACCCAGCAATGTATTAATCAACGATACACTATCTGCCCCTTCAGCTTCTACTGCTTGTGCAATTTCGGCTATATTGGTAACATTAGGAGAAAGTTTAACCATAATGCTTTTGGTATATACCTTGCGTACAGCTTTTACTACCTCTGCAGCTGATGCACATGATGTACCAAAACCCATACCTCCTTTTTTTACATTTGGACACGAAATATTTAATTCAATAGCAGGTATCTTATCCAAATCATTTATTTTTTCTGCAGCTTGCACATATTCTTCTATTGTACTACCAGAAACATTAACTAACACATGAGTATCAATCGTTTTAAGGGATGGATAAATGGATGTAATAAAATACTCTACTCCTTTATTTTGCAAGCCGACAGCGTTTAGCATTCCTGCTGGAGTTTCTGCCATTCGTGGATACGGATTGCCTTCGCGATGATGCAACGTTGTTCCTTTAATAATAATTCCACCTAACGCTGAAATGTCAAAGAAATCAGAAAATTCTGTACCATATCCAAAAGTTCCGGATGCAGTCATTACTGGATTTTTAAGCTGCAAATTACCAATATTTATACCTAAATCTACCATTTTAATGTTGTTAAATTAAACACTGGACCTTCTGTACACACACATTTATGACCTTCTGTTGTATCTGTTACACAGCATAAACATACGCCAAAACCGCAAGCCATAGTATTTTCTAACGATACTTCGCACTCAATATTATTGGTTTTTGCGTATGCTGAAATGGCTTTCATCATAGGAGTTGGACCACAAGTATAAATTTTGTCAAAAACCTTATTTTTCAATAGCGAATGATTAGTTACAAAACCTTTTTCACCTACAGTCGCATCTTCTGTTGTAAGATAAACCTCGCCGTACTGACTAAAAGAATCAAGTTGAACTAAATCACTCGCAGTACGTGCACCAAGAAGAAATGAAACCTTACAAGAATACTGTTGTAATACCCTTCCCAATAATAATAATGGGGCAACTCCTACACCTCCTCCTACCAAAAGCACATGTTTCATATCAATTGTTGGCATCGAGAATGAATTACCCAAGGGAGCTATCATATTAAGTAAATCTCCTTTTTTTAACTCCGACATTTTGAGGGTACCTGCTCCAACAATTTGAACTAACAAATCCATTTCATTTGTTTCGTAATTCATATCATGAATAGAAATAGGTCTTCTTAATAACACATCAGAAGAATTGTCTACACGCAATTCAACAAACTGACCAGGTAACATACGAGGAAAAGGATGAGGATGTGATACACGTAACAGAAAATAGCGTTTATTTAACGGGATATTTGCTACAACAACACAATCAAGAATGTATTTTTTCATAAAATCATTAGGTAGAATAATTTAGTAATCAAAACACCCAAAACTGATATACAAACAACGCTTGTTTACAAACAAATAATGGATGGGTAAAAACCTCCACAAAGATAAAAAAAGTCGCTTAATTGGAAAATAGATAGTAGATAAAATCAATGATTAAATTCTTCGTATGAATTATCTGAAAAATATACAACAATACGAATTATTTTTTTTTCTGTTTTTATAAATTTATCTACTTGATTAACAGGTATTTCACTAATATTTTTCAGTGTATTTTCATCTTTTTGATGGGTGTTGGCTTCAATATTTACATGTGTAGATAATTTTTCTTCAAATAATGAGCCCTGAATAGGTTTAATACTCTTATACATACCTCCATCTCCTAGTATTAGCCAAGTTGGATTAATATGTTTGAATACACGAAGAATTTTCTGTATCACATCCATACTAGGCTTATTTCTACCAGACAATAGGTGAGATACAGCAGACTGCTGTATATCTACTAATACTGCAAATTCTTTTGCTGTAAGATTTTCTTTTTCTAAAAGTTCTTTTAACCTATCTTTCATGTAATATATTTTATCACAAATGTAATTACAATTTATTACATTTGCAAATATTACAACTGTATTTTCAGTACCATTTGATTTACATCTGTAAAATCTAATTAAAAAATAGTATGTATCATTCAGTGTCATATTCCACCAAAATCAATCAATAAAATAAAAACTAATACTTTATATATTTACAATAAAATACTGTCTAACAATATAATAATAATCAATTTTAATTGTGATTTTGCGTTTTATCTACTACTAGGAGGTAAAAACCATTAAATATAAATAAATACTTTATAATAAATTTATAAACATCTAATATATAATAAATTAATACTTATTATATTATTTTAATCTAGAGTATGATTCTATTAAAAATACAAATGTAATTCAATGTGAAAATAAACGATTACCCTACTCTATGTTTTCCTAAAATTAATATGTAATTAACTTTAACATCTTGTTATATTACATATGTAATCAATAATCTGTTAAAATAGACTTACGTGATGCCATTATTTTAAAATTATGTACCATTTCCTATTTTCTTTATATTGTTAATAACAAATTACATATATAAATACTTAAAAATCATACAATTATCACGTATTTAAACTCCCTAGAATTTCATATTTGTAACGTTGCGTGCATTTATGTAAGAATTTAAGCACTAAAAGTCGATAAGTGATGTAGAAGAAATTTGTTTAACTAAATATTATTTACGAGTTTTGTACTGCCCTATCGAGAAATCGTAAATAAGAATATAAGTATGAAAAAAAAATTAGAAGCTGTTGAAAACGTCATTCATATATTAGATGAATTAAGAGTTAAATGTCCTTGGGATAAAAAACAAACTAACGAAACCCTTCGAGTTCTTACTATTGAAGAAACGTACGAATTGTCAGATGCTATACTTCAAGGCAACAACCAACAAATAAAAAAAGAATTAGGCGATTTATTACTGCATATATTATTCTACGCAAAAATTGGAGAAGAAAAATCAGCTTTTACACTAAAAGATATCTGTGATGCACTTGCCGAAAAACTTATATACAGACATCCCCATATTTTTGGGACAGAACAAGCTCAAACCTCTCAAGAGGTAGAAAAAAATTGGGAAAAATTAAAATTAAAAGAAAAAGAAGGAAACAAAACGATACTATCGGGCGTTCCATCCTCTCTTCCGTCCATTATAAAAGCTCATCGCATCCAAGATAAAGCTCGAAGTGCTGGTTTTGACTGGGAAAAAAAAGAGGATGTGTGGAAAAAAGTGCAAGAAGAAATTTCAGAATTAACCGTGGAAATAGACTCAATGAACAAAGAAAAAATGGAAAAAGAGTTTGGTGACGTATTTTTCAGTTTAATTAATGCTGCCAGATTGTATAAAATTAACCCAGATAATGCCTTAGAACATACCAATAAAAAATTTATTCAGCGTTTTACCTACTTAGAAGAATATGCAAAACAACATGAAATAGCTCTTAGTGATATGCCTCTTGCCAAAATGGAAGAAATATGGCAACTAGCAAAAAAAGAAGAAAACATGTAGCATCGTTTTACTAACAAAATTTCTTAAAAGTTAGCCTACAAACTATATGTATCAAAAAATAGTTTATTTTTGTAAAACAACATAAATCAAAATACTATGATTAAAGAAAATTTTATCAAGCTCTTTGAAACTAGTTTTAAGGAAAATTGGGAGTTACCTGCCTACACAGATTATACTTTGGGTACTAGCATGACGTATGGAGAAGTCGCACTGAAAATTGAAAAATTACACCTTTTGTTTGCAGAATCTAAAATTAAGCCTGGAGATAAAATTGCTTTGATTGGCAAAAATACACCACATTGGGCTATCACATTTGTAGCTACAGTAACTTATGGTGCCGTAATTGTACCTATTTTGCAAGATTTTAATCCCAATGACGTACATCATATTGTTAATCACTCTGAAACTATCTTTTTATTTTGTAGTGATAGTATTTGGGATAATTTAGAAGAAGATAAAATGGAAAATATTCAAGCAGCATTTTCCATTGACGATTTTCGATGTATACATCAAAAAGATGGTGCAGGAATTCAAAAAATAGTAGGCAATCTAACTAGCAAGTTTGAGAAGAAATATCCGCAAGGCTTTACCCAAAGCCATATACAATACACATCACGCGATAACAGTGAACTTGCCATGCTAAATTATACATCAGGCACTACAGGATTTAGTAAAGGAGTTATGTTAACAGCCAATAATCTAGCAGGGAATATTACTTTTGGCTTCAAAACCCAGCTACTTAAAAAAGGAGATAGAGTATTATCTTTTTTACCATTAGCTCACGCCTATGGTTGTGCTTTCGATTTTCTTGTTCCCACATGTTCTGGTTCTCATATATATTTTTTGAATAAAATACCAAGTCCAAAAGTTTTGTTAAAAGCATTTGAAGAAATAAAACCTAACGTTATTTTTATGGTTCCCCTTATTTTAGAAAAAGTATATAAAAAATCTATCCAGCCTTCGTTAAATAAAACAGGTATTAAACTAGCTCTAAATATCCCATTGCTAAATAAAAAGATTTATGAACAAGTAAATAAGAAACTTACTGAATCATTTGGTGGCGAATTCACTGAAATTGTTGTTGGTGGTGCTGCATTAAACAAAGAAGTAGAAGAATTTTTAACTAAAATTGGGTTTCGTTTTACCATTGGGTATGGAATGACAGAATGTGCTCCACTTATTTCATATGCAAGCCATACTGAATTTAGACCTTCCTCGGCTGGTAAAATATTAGATACAATGCAAGTTAAGATTGATTCACCCGACCCTTACAATATTGTAGGAGAAATACTAGTAAAAGGAGAACATGTCATGCAGGGATATTATAAAAACGAACAGGCTACATCCGAAGCATTCACCGACGATGGATGGTTGAAAACAGGCGATTTAGGAACTATTGATGAACATGGTTATATTTTTATTAAGGGAAGATCAAAAAGCATGATTTTAGGGGCTAATGGACAAAATATATACCCTGAAGAAATAGAAGCAAAACTAAATAACTTACCATTTATTATGGAAAGTTTAGTAATAGAAAAACATGGTAAACTTATTGCTCTAGTTTACCCAGACTACGAAGCAATGGATGGTTCACAACTTACACAACAAGATTTAGAAATTATTATGGAAGAAAATAGGAACAATCTAAACAACGTAGTAGGTACATACGAAAATGTGTCAAAAATACACCTATATCCTAATGAATTTGAGAAAACACCCAAAAGAAGCATTAAACGCTATTTGTATACAAATATCAGTATTTAAGGAGTTTTATCATTTATTTACACCGTTATGTATACTATATTTGCTCTCTAACATATTATTAACACTTATTAACAAAAGTTTTTTTATTTTTTTTATTTTTGTTACAAAATAAATGGATATCTTTGTGCGTTCAAAAAAAATCATTGTTTAATATTTTAAAAACTAAAAAAATGAAAAAGTTAGTATTATTTGTTGCTACTATCGTTGCTGTTGCTTTTGCTTCATGTGCAGAAAAAGCTACTGAAGAAGCTGTAGTAGAAGAAGAAGTTGTAGAAGAAGTTGTTGTTGATTCAGCTGCAGCTGTTGTTGATTCAGCTGTTGTAGTTGTTGATTCAGCTGCAGTAGTTGCTGAATAATTTACACTTCCAACAAAACTAAAGTCCGTGTGCTGCTAAAGCTACGGACTTTTTTTTATGAACATACTAATTTCTATTCTAATTCTACTATGATACAACGCATTCAATCCGTATATTTATTAATTATTAGCATATTAGGAGTATGCCTTTGGTTTTTTCCAATTGCATCTATTACACATGACATACATGTGTATAATATAACCACGTGGGGTATTCAACTCACTGAATCAAATCAAACCATATATCAATTTATTCCCTATTTATTTTTAGTATTATTACTCCCTATAATTTCTTTTTCAAGTATTTTTATATACAAAAAAAGAATACTTCAGATGCGATTAAATGTTATAGCAATGATATTGATGATTTTTCTCTACGGAGTAATCTATTTTTATATTGATTTTGCCGCTACTATTATTAGCAAGAACAGCATTATTGATTACAAATTGCCAATTATCATACCTGTTATCAATCTTATTCTCTGCTATTTGGCTATTAGAGCCATCGGTAAAGATGAAGCTTTGATACGATCCCTTTCTAGGATACGCTAAAAAATGACATATCGTTAACTACAAAAAGGCTTCTTATCTATAAAAGAAGAAGCTTTTTTGTAAAAATATCTTTTTTTGTTCTAAGTTGTTTTTTTATCTTTGCAAATTGAAAAAATAATGATATGAATACAAAATTTTCAGAATATACACATCTTGACCTCTCGGCAATAAATAAAGATATTCTTGCCTACTGGGATAAACATGACATTTTTAAAAAAAGTATTGATACAAGAACAGGAAATCCTACTTTTGTTTTTTACGAAGGACCCCCTTCTGCCAACGGCATGCCAGGCATTCACCACGTAATGGCACGTACCATTAAAGATTTATTTTTGCGTTACAAAACAATGAAAGGGTATCAAGTACAACGCAAAGCAGGATGGGATACTCACGGCTTACCAGTAGAATTAGGAGTGGAAAAATCTCTAGGTATTACCAAAGAAGATATTGGTAAATCTATATCAGTAGAAGAGTACAATGCCGCATGTCGTAAGGATGTGATGAAATATACCAAGGAATGGGAAAGTTTAACCCACAAAATGGGTTATTGGGTGGATATGAACCATCCATATATCACTTATGATAATAAATTTATTGAATCTATTTGGTGGTTATTAAAAGAATTGTACAATAAAAATTTATTATACAAAGGATATACCATTCAACCCTACTCGCCTGCTGCTGGTAGTGGGCTTAGTTCGCACGAGCTAAATCAACCGGGATGTTACAAAGATGTAAAAGATACTACCGTAGTTGCTCAATTTGAAATAGATAACCCTATTGCAGAATTAACCCAATTTGGAAAAGCATATTTCTTAGCATGGACTACTACACCATGGACTTTGCCATCAAATACAGCCCTTTGTGTTGGAGCAACAATAACATATGTGGCTGTGCAAACCTATAACCCTTATACCTTTGAACCTCAAACTGTTATTCTAGCTAAAGATTTGGTATCTGCCCATTTTAATGGAAAAGCCTCAAGCCTATCATTATCCGAATACACAGCAGGAGATAAATTAATTCCATATTCCATCATAGCTGAATACAAAGGAAGTGAACTAGTTGGTATGACTTACAAACAGCTCATACCTTTCTTTAAGCCTGATGAAGGAGCATTTAGCGTTATTAGTGGAGATTTTGTAACAACCGAAGATGGTACGGGTATAGTACATATTGCACCCACTTTTGGTGCTGATGATGCCCGTGTAGCAAAAATGAACAACATTCCTGCTATGTTATTGATAGATAAAAATGGTAATGAACGCCCCTTAGTTGACCTTCAGGGGAAGTTTTATACTATTAACGATATAGATAATGATTTTGTAGCTCAAAGAACAAATATAGCCCTATATAGCCCTTTTGCTGGAAGATATGTAAAAAATGCCTACGACACCTCGCTAAATGAGAATGATGCAACGTTGGATATCGATTTGTGCGTAATGCTCAAACAACAAGGACTAGCTTTTAAAATTGAAAAACATATACATAACTATCCACATTGTTGGCGTACAGACAAACCTGTATTGTATTATCCACTAGATAGCTGGTTTATACGCTCTACAGCTTGTCGCGAAACAATGGTTGAATTAAATAACACAATAAATTGGAAACCACAAGCTACTGGTACAGGACGTTTTGGAAAATGGCTCGAAAATCTTCAGGATTGGAATTTATCTCGTAGTAGGTATTGGGGAACACCTCTACCAATATGGCGGACAGAGGATAAACAAGAAGAAATT
>Ga0255340_1006110_pt1 | contig 10599 bp, 11 predicted proteins | sample wastewater_treat_7_FD_192417 | JGI IMG/M metagenome (GOLD analysis project Ga0255340, IMG submission 192417) | Wastewater microbial communities from Lulu Island WWTP, Vancouver, Canada - plant10 | ecosystem: Engineered > WWTP > Wastewater > Unclassified | place: Canada: Vancouver, British... | reverse complement strand
GCATGGTGCCGAGACCCAGACTTGAACTGGGGACACCCTGTTCTTCAGACAGGTGCTCTACCAACTGAGCTATCTCGGCATATGGTATGAAATAATATCAAATATCAATATTATTATCAATAATTATTCTTTCTGTCTTCTCCTAAGCTCAAAGAGATCTGCTATCCCTATTGCCAAAAAAGATAAACCTAATGGCAAATATGTTCCCCCATTAGGCATGATTGAAAGAAGAGAAAAAGTAAGACCTAGTATAAAGAAAACACTAATATTTACTGGGATTGGTTGCTTACCAATCTTTTCTTTATCTTTTTTCTCCATAGTTATATAAAATAAAATTATTTAACTAACACACCATGGTTAACTAAAAACTTCCTAAACTCTTCCTTAAATCCCTCCTTATCATTTATCTTCTTTGCACTCCTAGCAATCTCATCATAATTCCAATTGTACTTTGAGAATTTATCAAATACTTCCTTAAAACCCTCTACAGTTCGATTATAGAAAAACATACCACTTAAACCTTCTTTCACTGTTTCTAATGCTCCACCACTACCATATGCCAATACAGGTGTTCCACAACTCAGAGCTTCTACTGGAAATATTCCAAAATCTTCTATACCAGTCATAATATATCCTCTTGCTTTAGAGAAAATTTCGTATTTTTCTTCTTCCGAAACCCATCCTAAAAATTCAATATTCTTACAATCTCTATACTTCCTCTCTAACTTCTTCTTTAAATCACCTGTACCAATTATTTTTAAATTAAACCCTATCCACTTAGCACACTCAAGAAGAAACTCTCCCCCTTTGTTAGGTTCAAATGGAGCACCAGCAACAAAATATTCTTCCCTTTCTTCTATCAATTTACCATCATACATATTTACAGGTGGATAGATAACAGCATCTACCTCCCTATCCCAGTACTTTTGAATTCTCTTTTCTACAAATTTAGAGTTAGAAATCATAAAATCTGCCCTATTACTTACACTACTATCCCAGATCCGAAGCAAATGTGATGCAACTCTGTAGACTGGTTCAGGAAATCTATTCTTGAAATACAAATCATACATATCCCAGATATACCTCATTGGTGTATGAACATATGCTACATGTACTGTATCAAGTGGAGTTATAACTCCATGTGCTACTGCCCAAGAAGATGAAATTACTAAGTCATAATTAGAGAAATCAAACTTCTCTATTGTAAAAGGCCATCTATTCAAGGTATATCTGTAAAACTTACACACAAAGGGTATTTTGTTTAACCATGAACTATATATTTTGTGAGACAGAATACTAGAAGAAAGACTATTCTCCATCTGTTTTTTAGGAAGTGTAAAGAGGGTATATATATCTGCATTTGGAAACATCTCTGCAAAACACTCTAATACCTTAGAACTACCAGCCATTCTAAAAAGGGAATCTGTAACAATAGCTATGTTTAGATTATCTTGTTTCATCGTCTCCAATAACTATAACTGTACCTTTACCTCTTCTGTAGAAATTAGGTCTAGTAAATATCATAAAACCACCAAAAAGAAGAAGAACAGCTCCAGCCACAATCAAATACTTTGAATCAAAAATACCTGTGTTAACATCAGGCTTAAGAGTAGCATCACCAATTTGGAATGCAACAGCAGACGGTTTGGTAGTTAAAATGTTGATAGGAGGACTACCATCCTTCATAATCTGAGTATCAAAAACACCATTATTTGTTTTATACTCCCAATCTAAATATGTTACTTTCTCTCTAAGAACCTCAAATGTAAGTCTAGCTATGACATCGGGTTTTCCAGTAGTTGCATAAGGAGTCCCTGTACCACTCTGTGTAAAACCTCCCAGCATAACTACTCCATTATCATTATCCAATGTTGACTCTCCCTCTACCCACTGACTAAAAAGTGTACTATTTCTCTCAGCTTTAGTTAGTCTTAAAACTGTAGGATCAAAAAGAACAACGAACTTTGCTGACATGGCTTTTTCCCCTGCAGTATCTATTAATATATCCACAGAAAACCCCTTAGATTTATCTGTAACTAACCCTCCAGCTGGAAAGAAAGAAAAGGAAGGCTCAGCTGCAAAAATAGCCGAAGTTGAAAAGAAAAAAAACAGGAAAATAAAAATAATTGTTAAGATTTTTTTGACTCTCATCTTGCTTAATATTATCATAAATGGATGGAAATATTAAAACTTTTAATTATCGGTGTAATACAAGGAGTTACAGAACTACTTCCAGTATCTAGCTCTGCTCACATATTACTCTTAGGAGAGATAATGAGTCTAAAGGTTTCTTCATCATTACTTATAACTTTCCATCTTGGAACTACTCTTGCTATTATTCTCTTCTTTTGGAGTAAGATCTTTAAAGATTTCTTCACAAAATCAAAGCTTAAGTTTTTCTTAAAAATTATAGTAGCTTCAATACCTGTTGGGATAGTCGGGTTTTTCTTTGATGATTTCATTTCAGAGAAACTAAGAGATGAATGGATAATTGCACTATCTTTAATTGTTTGGGGAATTGTTATGATTGTAATAGAAAAGAAATGTACAAAAAATGAAGAAGAGATACTTGGTAATGTTGAAGATATATCATGGGAACAGGCTTTAGTTATTGGTAGCTCACAAATCTTAGCTTTAATACCAGGAACATCTAGATCAGGTATTACAACAATAGTAGGAGTTCTAATGGGTATGAATAAATATGTAGCTCTAAAATTTTCTTTCTTTTTAAGTATACCTGTATTATTAGGGACATTTATTTTACTGTTTGTAAAAAACCATACTATTGCTAGTTTTACACAGATTGTGGGAGAACCTGTTCTATTTAATACTCTAATAATTATTGTATCAACACTTCTTTTTGGAATTATTACACTTCTTTCTTTACAAATGGTTAAAAAAAGCCAATGGTTAACAGTATTTGGGATATACAGGATAATCTTGGGGGTTGTAATTTTACTGCTGTTCTATCTATAGAACAGATCTTAAATCTACACCTGTCATACTTGCTGGTATATCCATTCCTAAAAGACCCAATACTGTAGGAGCGATATCAGCAAGAATTCCAGTCACTCGTGCACTTGAACCTGTTCCTATCTTTAGTTGTGGAACACCTTGATGAGGAGTTATTTCGTCTAGACTATTTGCAATAACTAGTGGTACTGGGTTATTAGTATGTGCAATATCTATCTCCTTTGTAGTCCTGTTAATCATAGTCTCACAATTACCATGGTCTGCAGTTACAACTAAGGATCCTCCTGCTTCTATTGTTGCCTTCCCTATCTTTGCACAACACTCATCAACAATCTCATTCCCTTTAATTGTTGCTCTTAAATTACCTGTATGGCCTAACATATCAGGATTTGCAAAATTCAGAAGAACAAAGTCAAGAGGATTCTTCTCAATATTTTTTATCCTGTTTATTGTTTCTTCTGTAATAATACGTGCACTCATCTCTGGAACAGATGCATAGTTGTCAACTCTTTGTGATGGAATATTAAAGAATATTTCACCCTCATGTGGCTGTTCAATACCACCATTAAAGAAATATGTAACATGCATATACTTCTCTGTCTCTGAAAGATGAATTTGTTTTTTACCGTTATCAGCTAAATACTCAGATAAAGATTTCTTGATTTTTAGGGGAGGAAAGATAACATTGGCTGGAAGATTTTCTTCGTAACCTGTCATAGTTGCAAAATATAGTTTCTCTGGAAAGTTTCTCCTTACAAAATGGGGGAAATCTTTAAGAACGAAAGCTTTTGTTAGTTGTCTTGCCCTATCCTCTCTAAAATTCCAGAAGAGTATAGCATCATTGTTTTGAACTGCACCTACTGGTCTTGAATGTTCATCAACACATACTCTTGGTTTGAAAAATTGGTCATCTTCCCCTTTATTGTAAGCTCTCTGTACTACCTCCACAGGATCTGTAAATGTTTCTTCGGAGAGACCAATCATTACATCATATGCTTGTTTTGTCCTCTCCCACCTACTATCTCTGTCCATGCCATAAAATCTGCCCATTATAGAAGCTATCTTACCCTTCCCTAGCTCTTTAATTTTTGCTTGTAACTTCTCAACATACAAATACCCATTTTTAGGAGGAGTATCCCTTCCATCTAACATTACATGTATATATGGATCTATGCCACTAACAGCACAGAGTTCTAAGAGAGAGAAAAGATGTTTAATATGTCCGTGAACACCTGCAGGACTAAGTACTCCTGTAAGATGAAGTTTACCTCTATTTTTCCTAAGATATGAGAACATCTGTTTTATAACAGGATTATTATCCAACTCATGAGCACTAATTGCATCATTGATCCTAGGGAGTGTTTGATATACTACTTGTCCTGCACCTAAATTCAAATGCCCCACCTCAGAGTTACCAGCATCTTCTCCTGGGAGCCCAACATGGGTTCCTGCAGCATGTATAAGAGTAGATCTACCATGTGTCCATATGGTATCTAGAAAAGGAGTTTTAGCTGCCCATACTGCATTACCTTCTGCATCAGGAAAAACACCAAAACCATCTAAAATTATTAAAGTAACAAACCTTCTAACATCAAGGATATTACTAAACCCCTTTATTCCTGTGTTTTCTTCTTGCTTTCCACCTAACATATATATTCTCTAGATAAATGATTAAGAGTTCAATATAATATACATGAATGGAAGATTTAAGTAAAAGAGATATAGAAGATTTAGAGAAAGATTCTGAAGAAACCATCAAAGCATTGGGCTTAAAAGAGTTAGAAGCAGAACTCTTTTCTTTAGAGAAGGAAAGTATAGAAGAAAACTTCTGGAACAATACAGATCATGCTAAAAATGTGATGAATAGAATCTCATATCTGAAGGATGTTACTCAAACAGCTCAGAGATTGAAAACAGATATATCTTCACTAGTTGAGCTTTTTAATTCCATAGAGAAAGAGACTGAGCAGAATCAATTAATTGAGGAATATGAGAAGCTAAGAAAAGAACTTGATGAGTTTTCACTACAAAGGTTTCTTTCTGGAGAATATGATTCATACCCTGCTGTAATGAGTATTCATGCAGGACAAGGTGGAACAGAAGCAAATGATTGGGCTTCTATGCTTTTTAGAATGTATACTATGTATTTTGATAAGAAAGGATGGAAATATTCAGTAACAGAAAATATTAAAGGAACTGAAACAGGTATCTCAACAGTTACCATTGAGATATACACTCCACTCTCCTTTGGAATATTAAAAAAAGAACATGGTGTACATAGATTAGTTAGAATATCACCATATAATGCACAAGGTTTGAGGCAAACAACATTTGCAGGTGTTGAAGTTATCCCCCTATTCTCCGAAGATGAAGAGAAACTAGAGATACCAGATAAGGACATTGAATTTAAAGCTGTAAAGGCAGGAGGTCCTGGTGGGCAAAATGTAAACAAAACATCTTCTGCTGTACAGATTACACACATTCCAACAGGTATAACAGTAAGTAGCTCAACACAAAGAAGCCAAGCACAAAATAGAGAGAATGCTATGAATATTCTTAAAGGAAAACTTTGGAGAATAAAAGAAGAAGAAAAAGTAAAAGAAATTGAAGATATAAAAGGTGATTACAAAATTGCTGGTTGGGGAAATCAAATTAGAAACTATGTACTTCATCCATATAAAATGGTAAAGGATTTAAGGACAAATGTAGAATCTAGTAATCCTGAAAGTGTATTAGATGGTAATTTAGATGATTTTGTTGAAGCAGAAATCAGAATGAGTTAATATATTATGGTAAGATATATGACTAAGCAAACTGCCATGTTAATATTCGACAAAGTAACTAAAAAATACAATGAAAATATCGTTGCATTAGAGGATGTTTCTTTTTCAATTGATAAAGGAGAGTTCTCCTTTCTTGTAGGCCCATCTGGAGCAGGCAAAACTACACTAATGAGATTATTGATTAGAGAAGAACTTCCTACATCTGGGAATATTATCTTTGACGATATTGAAGTACCTAAACTTCCTAATAAGCTTTTACCTAAGTATAGACAGAGATTAGGAATGGTGTTTCAAGACATCAAACTACTAGAAAGTAAAACACTAGAAGAGAATATACAATTTGCACTAGAAATTTTAGGTAAGGCTGAAAAAGAGATCAAAGAAACAACTGAATATTTATTAGAATTAGTTAAGCTACAAGATAGAAAAGATCTTTTTCCTGTACAACTATCAGGAGGAGAACAACAAAGGGGAGCAATAGCAAGAGCTTTGGCAAACAACCCTGATTTACTTGTTGCAGATGAACCCACAGGTAATTTAGATCCCGAAACTTCCTTTCAGGTATTAGATATTCTAAACAGTATTAATAGAGGAGGAACAACAGTATTAGTTATTAGTCACGATAGAGAGTTAGTAAACAAAATGAAAAAGAGAGTTATTAGAATGGAAGATGGAAAAATTATCTCTGATAATAATGAGGGGGACTATGATACTATAAAGAAACCTAAAAAAGAGACCACAATCATTGATAGTAATATTAAAGTGGGAGAAGAATTAGATAAGGATATAAAAGAGGAGGAAATATATGACAAAGAGATGGAGAAGTTAGATAAGAAGATATTAGAAAAATTCCTTAATGCCAAAATTAATACTGTTAACCTTATACTTAATTTAACAGAAGAAGACTTGGACAATTTAAAAATAACAGAGAAAGAGAAAACAAAGCTTGAAGGTTTCTTAAAAGAGTATTTAAATAATATAGAAAACAAAGAAAATGGGAAAAAGTAAATTAGTAGAAACAACAAAAAAGAATATCAAAAGAAACAAATTTTTATCTCTTTCTACTATCATTGTTTCTTCAATTGTTTTAGTAATTTGCTCTTTCTTTATCAGCATGGGAATTATCTCTCAAAAGGCTGTGAAATTCTTCGAACAAAGAGCTGAAGTTATGATTTTTTTCAAAAAAGACACTAAAGAGGCAGATATAAGTGCTGTAAGAGAAAAATTAAATGATCCTGCTCTTATAGAAAGAATTGACTATATCTCACAAGAAAAAGCTCTTTCAATATACACAGAAGATTTTTCTGGGAACCCTGATTTACTAGCTTTTGTAACTGCAGATTCTCTTCCTCCAAGCTTGGAGATTAAAGCCAAGAATGTAGATGCTCTAATAACAATAATTGAAATTGCACAAGAAGAAAAAGAAAGAAATTCTTCGATTGAAGATGTTTCTTACTTTAAAAATGTGGTAGAGACATTAAAGGTACTTTCCAGGACCATAAAAATAGCTTCAATTGTCCTGATCTCTGCTCTTGTAGTGATTGCTTTTTCTCTTATTAGAATAACTATTGGATTCAATATTAATACACATAAAGAAGAGATAAAGATTATGAATGTTGTGGGAAGTCCAAGCAAATATATAAAAATGCCATATATATTAGAAGGTCTTTATTATGGAGCAGTAAGTGGTGTGATTGCAGCAACAATTATAATAGTACCTTTCTATATCATACTTGGAGTCCTGCTGCCCAACCCAGATTTTGCATTCTCCTTCCATCAAACAATACGTGATTTTGGATTATCATTCCTAGAACCTGTAAATATCCCATTTCTACTTATTTACTACTTTGTACATATCCTAGCAGGAGCTTTGATTGGTGTAATAAGTAGTACAAGTGCTGTAAAGAGATATTTAACAAATTAAAAACTATGATAAAAAAGACAAGTTTAACAATTTTGCTCTTAGTAACAATCATTCTCTCCTTTATGTTTTTTACTTCATACAATACTCAGCCAGCAATTGCCCAAGTTAGTTGTCCTCCAAACATGGATCCTGTTTCAGATGCTTGTTACAAATACTTGCAAGAGCAACTAAGTATAATTAAAAACAAACAAGGAACAATCCAGAAACAGCTAAAAGAGGAAGAATATCAAAGATTAGATATACAAGGGAAAATTAACTATTTAAATGGGCAAATATCACAAGCAGAAGAACATATTAAATCATTACAGATAGAGATAGCTGCTGCCGATGTTGATATAGCACTGTTAGAAAAAAGTATTAAGAAGAATGAAGACTATGTTTCCTTACTTAAACAAGAGATAAACACATTAAGTGAAATTGTAAATGATAGAATTGCAGAAACATATAAATTATCCTTTATCAATCAATTTGAGATATTCTTAGATATAAAAAATATATCCTCTATCTTAAGAAAAAGTAAGTATTTAGCTAGTACCAGGACTAAAGATAAAGAAGCATTAGAAAAATACTCCTCCTCTATCCTTGAACTAAAGAAGGAAGAGGCACACCTACATGAGAGTAAGGGAGAGCTAGAGGTAAAAAAGACAGAAAGAGAGAAAGAGAAAAGTCAGCTTGCTGCAAACAAAGCTGAACTTGATAAACAGAAAGCTGAGAGACAGACACTATTGGCAGAAGTTAAAGTCAAAGAAGCTCAATTAACAGCACAACTAAACTCATTAGTAAAACAATCAAATGAGGTGGCAGCACAGGTTCAAGCAATTGCTATGACCCTGTATAGAACAGGAAGGATTAAGGCAGATACACCAGTAACAACATCAACTGTCTTAGGATATCAAGGACATACAGGATTCTCCTATGGATCACACCTGCATTTTAATATATCAGGTATTAGTCAAGGCCCATTTGAATTAGGATATTTTTCTAACAATGGTGGATTACTTTATGATGCTGCAGCAAAAGTTCCAACAGGAAATGGTTCTAGACTAACACAAGGGTATCACTATGGTTACTCAATAGACATGGTGGGAACATATTCTGCATTTAATGGACAAAAATATTATGTTGCACCAGGAGAGGTATGTTGTAAAGGAAGTTTGTCACACTTAGGTTGTGTAGGATCTGGATGGTACAATCTAAATGGAGAGGGCACAGCTGTCTATCCAATGAAACCTGGTAGAGCAACCAAGGTTCTAACAGATAACTGTGGAGGGAACTATGTCTTAGTAGATCACGGAAATGGAGAAATTTCTATGTACTTACATTTGAGATAACTCTTCCCAATTTCTCAATATTTTGTTAAACTAGAAGATACATAATCTAATTTATTTTACATATTTACATGGCAAGAACGAAAAAAGTTGTCAAAACAAAAACTACCCCAAAGAAAACAACAGGGAAAAAGGCCCCTGCAAAAAAAGCTCCTGCAAAGAAGGTAACAAAAACAATTGTTATCAAAAAGCCTAATTTCACTTCTCCAATATATGGACAGATTCTTAAGATATTAGGAATTGTTGTTGCAATAGTCGGAGTGATTACACTTTTAGATTTAGGAGTACAGTATCTTAACAATGACTATAGTGTTGCTGTAGTTAATGGTAAAAGAATCTCTAAAGCAAAGTGGCATGAGGCACTTGAAAGTTCATATGGTGCTTCTATGGCAGAACTTCTAATTAATGATGCAATAATTGAAAGTGAAGCAAAGAAAGCAGAAGTAAAAGTAGAAGATGAGGAAGTCCAAGAAAGATTAGATTACATTATAGATAGAATTGGAGGTGAAGAAGCATATCAGGCTGCTCTTAAAGCAAGTAACATTAATGAGAAAGAGTTAAAAGATCAATTAAGAACTCAATTACTCTACACCAAGGTTATTGGACCAACTATAGAATATACTGATGAAGATATTAAAGAATTCTTTACTCAGTATAGTGCTATGATTTTCCCTGAAGAAACAGAAGCTTTAGCAGAGGGAGAACAGTTAGACTTTGAGAAACATAAAGAGAAAACTATTGAGCAATATATCACGAATGAAGTACAGTCTGTACAGGGGAATTGGTTAATGGAAAAGAAGACTGAGTACAAGATACAAGATAACAGTACTGCAAAACCAAAATATGGTTTCTTAAAAGTACTAGGTTCTCTCTTTAAGAAGTAGTTTTTAAAAAGATTTTAAAGTTAAGATGGTTCTACTATTGCATATGAGCCATCTTTTCTTTTGTATACCAAGGAAATCTTGTCTGTTACTTTACTTCTAAAAAGGAATGAGTCATATCCTAACATCTCCATTCTCTCAATTGCTTCACCTTCTTCAAGTGGAGACATATCATCTATCTTTTTTCTCTTTGTTATCTTAGGAACATAGTTTGAGTATTGATCGTGTTCTACTTCTTCATCTACATTAATATCCATTACTTCCCATGCCTTTGTACCACCCCAATGGTCTTTCATATCTACATACCTATTCAATCTTCTTACAAGAACATCTACAGCTTCATCAATATTTGCATACATATCCTCTCCTCTCTCTGTTACTCTCACAGGTGTTTCTGGTAAATCTACTAAGATATCTACTCTAAAATCATTCTTTACTCCCCTACTTGCCTTGTGTTCTTTAAAAGCTACTTCTACTGATATGGCCCGATCTAATAGATCTTTTCTTTTTGATAGTTTATCTAATGCATATTCCTTTAAAGCATCACTAGAACCCATACCTAGAAAGGTAAACTTAACATCTTTTCTCTCCATTTGTAAAACTATTTAAATTAGATATCTATATTATACATTATACATGTTCTTGCAAGTTTGGTTAGAGATATATATAATATGTTTGTTAATCCGCGATAGCTCAATGGTAGAGCAAAC
>Ga0255340_1006103_pt1 | contig 10617 bp, 14 predicted proteins | sample wastewater_treat_7_FD_192417 | JGI IMG/M metagenome (GOLD analysis project Ga0255340, IMG submission 192417) | Wastewater microbial communities from Lulu Island WWTP, Vancouver, Canada - plant10 | ecosystem: Engineered > WWTP > Wastewater > Unclassified | place: Canada: Vancouver, British... | reverse complement strand
AGCAAGTAAAGGGGTTAATATGGTAAAATCAGTACCTAGTGAGATGCCGCTATCGTCTAACGGTTAGGACATAGGATTCTCAATCCTACAATCGGGGTTCGATTCCCCGTAGCGGTACCATAATTTTTCAAGGATTAATAACTTATGGTTAGGTATTACTGTAGTGGATTTGATGTTAACAATGCTTTTGGGCATGGGTTGGGAGATATGTTTAAGAATGAGCTGCAAGATACAAAAAGTATAGTATATATTTCAGGAGGTGTTCATAAAATAGAAAAGGCAAGAACAAAACATGTTCCAATCTTTACAAAGCATTTTGAGAATGTAGGGATAAAGTTTGATGAGGTAACTTTGGTAACCCCAGATAGTGATAAGTCCGAAGTACAAGAGAAAGTAAAAACAGCAAACTTTGTTATGTTGATGGGTGGGTGTCCATTTAAACAAAAAGAGATGTGTAATAATTTAGGACTATTACCATTTTTGAAAAATTATAATGGTGTTATGATGGGGCTTAGTGCAGGTGCAATGTTAATGTCAAAATATATCATAATAATTCCATGTAGTGATGAATATCCTGATTTTCGTATAGAAGAAGGGTTGGATTTAGATGGCTTATCAATTTACCCTCATAACAATACATCAAGTGATATCTATCCTAAATCATTAGTAGTAGATGATGAAACATATAAAAGAGATGATTTGATTACAGTAGCAAAAAAATATGGAAAATTCTATTTACTTCAAGATTATATTAGAGATAATGGCAGCACTGATGTAAGTATTATAAAGTCAACAGATGGAAATATAGAATTTTATACTGAAAATAGTGGTAAAATCTGGGTTGTAGATGACGAGGTTGTCTTAATGGAGTCTAAAAAATAATTTAATATACTTATTAACAATGTCTATAAAAAATATCTCTCTTCCTAATTATGATAATTGTATAACTAACTTAGCTTGTAGTATACAGAAATATTTCAATCTAAATCCAAAGCATAAAACAATTCATACTCTTGATGAGGTTCTTGAAAAAACAAACCCTAAGAATGTAGTTGTTTTACTTTTCGATGGAATGGGTACTAATCTGTTAAAAAGGAAATTAGAAAAGGAAGATTTTTTAATGCAACATCTCGTTACAGAATTAACTTCTGTTGCACCAGCTACAACAACAGCTGCTACTACATCTATGATGACTGGACTAAATCCAGTAGAACATGGTTGGCTTGGTTGGGATCTATACATCAAACCTGTTGATAAAGTAGTTACTATGTTTATGAATAAAGTTAAAGATACAGGAGAGATAGCAGCAGACTATGATGTCTCAAGAACATACTATCCATACAAAACAATTATTCAACAGATAAATGAAGCAGGGGAATATACAGCTAAGGATTTCTTCCCATTTGGTGAAGATCCATATACAGATAATGACGATTTAACTGAGAAGATAGTAGAAGAATGTTCTAAAGAAGGAAAGAAATATCTCTATGCATATCTAATACATCCTGATTCCATGATGCATGATTTAGGTACAGAAGCTAAAGAAGTTAATGAATACTTTAAAGAAATTGGAGAAATAGTAAAAGGTATTGCAGATCAGTTAGAAGATACTTTAATAATTGTTACTGCAGATCATGGTCATTTAGAGTGTGACAATATTCTTCTTACAGAGTATCCAGATTTTTTTGAAACTCTTGCAAGAACAACATGGATAGAGAGCAGATGTTGTGCATTTAAGGTAAAAGAAGGAAAAGAAAAAGAATTTGAGAATCTGTTTGAGAAGTATTTTGGTAAAGACTTTATCTTAAAAACAAAAGAAGAAGTAATTGAAGCGAAACTATTTGGTGATGGAGAAGAGAACAAGTTATTTAGAGATTCTTTAGGTGATTATTTAGCCTTAGCTATTACAAACAAAGATTTTAGATATGATGAAAGAACTAGTGTACTGAAATCTATTCATGCAGGATTTACAGAAGATGAGATGAATATACCCCTTATATTAATATCTAAGTAAAAAAAACAATAATAACTGTTTGCCCAAAACCATCTTTTATGTTAACCTTAATAGGTTCTTATATTATTTTATCCTTAAATTAACATGAAAAAAGGATTACCAACATGGGCAATTGTTTTAGGTGTTATTGCCATTATAGGAGGCTTCTTCCTTACAACACACAACAGACTTGTAAAAGCTAACGAAGAAGTAGATAACCAATGGGCACAGGTTGAGAGTCAATATCAAAGAAGATTTGACTTAATTCCTAACTTGGTTGAATCTGTTAAAGGAGCTATGTCTCAAGAAGAGGAGGTTTTCTCTAAGATTGCAGAAGCAAGAACAAGATACTCTTCAGCACAAACAAGTAGTGAGAAGGCAGAAGCAGCTACACAGGTAGAAAGTGCACTTTCTAGATTACTCGTTGTTATAGAGAACTATCCAGAATTAAATTCTCTCGATACAGTTAAAACATTGATGTCTCAGTTAGAAGGTACAGAGAACAGGATTGCTGTTGAAAGACAGAGATACAATGATCAAGTAAAAGAATTTAATGCAGATATGAAAACAATCCCAACTAAGTGGATTGCTTCTATGTTTGGATTTGAAGAGAAAGCATATTTTGAATCAGTAGAAGGTTCAGAAGTTGCTCCTAAGGTTGATTTTACAAAATAACAACTTTTAGATGAAAATTAAAAACATTGTAATATCTTTAATACTTCTTTTGTTGTTTGCAACCCCAGTTGTTGCTTACTACAAATTGGGTACTCCTGAGGAATATGTTAATGACTATACTAATACTCTTACATATGAACAGAAGAATGATTTAGAGAGTAAGATTTCCACATTTGAACAGGAGAGTACAAATGAGATTGCTGTTGTAATCATTGATAGTATGAAAGGTGATTACATTGAAAATTTTGCAGTGAAGCTTTTTGAGGATTGGGGTATTGGTAAAGAGAAAGAAGATAATGGTGTATTAATACTTGTTTCAATGGATGAGAGGCAGATGAGAATTGAGGTTGGATATGGTCTGGAAGGTTCACTTACAGATGCTCAGGCCAGTTGGGTTATCAAGAATGTAATGGTTCCTAGCTTTAAGGAAGATAAATATTATGAAGGTATTGATCAGAGTGTGGATAAGATTATTGAAATAACTAAGGGGGAATTTGAAGTACCTGAGGAAGAAGATGATAGCATTATTTCATTTGTTGTTTTACTTTTTATTATTTTAGGAGTTGTTATAGCTGTTTCAATTTTAAGGAGGAAACACCCTAAGTGGAAAGGATGGCATATTAGTCCAGGTAGTTTTACTTCTTCTTCGTCGAGTGATTTTGGTGGTGGAAGTTCTGGTGATAGTTTTGGAGGTTTTGGTGGTGGAAGCTCAGGAGGAGGTGGTTCTAGTGGAAGTTGGTAGTCTTAGAAACAATATCATTCAACGAGATTTCTATCTGCAAGATATATTTATTGTACTTCGAGATACATTAGGTAAAGTTTTAATCCATCAAGAAGGAGATATTATTACAGGAGGAAGAATTGTAGAAGTAGAAGCATATCCAGGAGGAGAGGATAAAGGGTCACATACATATTTGAACAAAAGAACACCTAGAACAGAAGTTCAATTTGGTATAGGTGGTCATGCATATATCTATACTGTTCATACTCATCATCTTTTAAATATTGTTATTGGTAAGGCAGGTAAACCAGGAGCTATTTTAATAAGGGCAATAGAACCAATGTATGGTATAGATATTATGAAAGAGAGAAGAGGTATGGAAGATTTAAAGTCTCTTACAAATGGTCCTGGTAAATTTACACAAGCTATGAATATTACTAAATCATTGAATGGTATAGATTTTTGTAGTAAGGATTCTGAATTGTTTTTAATAGATGATGGTTTTAAGGTTAAGGAAAAAGATATTGTTAAAACTACTAGGATAGGTATTGATTATGCAGAAGAGTTTAAAGATGTACCTTGGAGATGGTATTTGAAGGATAATATGTTTGTTAGTAGGGTGTAGTATAATACATTATGGAATTAGAGAAAGTAGATACATTAGAAAAAGATTTAACAAAAATCTTAGAATATCAAGAAGAGGGTTATCTATTCCATGGTTCTCGTACTGATAATATCAAAAGATTAGAACCACAAAGGGCTTACGATGTTAATCCTACAAATACTTTTAATAATGATACAGCTGTATTTGCAAGTTCAAATCCTCAATCTTGTATTTTTGCCCTGTTAGATAGAGAAAAAATGTCAGAAGAAATGCAAAAAGGTACTGTGATAGTTCGTAATCGAGGTGATTCTTTGTTAGCAGAAATACCTTTAAGATGGAAGAAATATATAGAAAATAATGTTGGAACATTGTATGTCATTCCTCCTGATGGTTTTATAACAGAAGGAGGTGGATCTTGGCAATATAAAAACAGGGAAGCAGTTGTTCCAGTAGATAAGATATCTGTAAGTTTTGAACATTTTTTAAGATTGGGTGGGAAAGTGATTTGGAAAGAGGAGTAGTAAAAGCTATTATATAATCTAATAAAAATATTATGCAAAAAGTACTTAAAGAACTGGAAAAATTTAACAAAGAAAGAGATTGGGATCAATTCCATTCAGAAGTTAATTTAGCAAAATCCATATCAATTGAATCAGGCGAATTGTTAGAATGTTTCCAATGGAGTGAAAATAAATATGATTTAGAAGAAGTTAAGAAAGAGTTAGCTGATGTATTAACATATTGTATGCAACTATGTATGAGGATTAATGAAAGTCCAGAGAATCTAATTTTAAGTAAATTAGAGGAAACAAAAAGAAAATATCCTGTTGATAAATCTAAGGGAGTAAGTACGAAATATACTAAGTTGAAATAACTTTTTACTGAAAGATTACTTGATTATGTTCTTCTAAAAACCCCCTATCTTCATCATTAGTTAATCTCTCTAATGCTTCTTCATATGTAAACCATCCTACTTCTTTAACATTCTCATCTAATGGTTTTAACTCCTGTTCTGTATTAACTTTAAAAAGAAACATATGTATTTCCATAGGATAGGCTCCTGGTGTATCTTTTGTAATACCATTTGGATATCTTTCATATATACCTAATTCCTCTATTGATTCAAATTGATCTAAACCTGTTTCTTCTAAAACTTCTCTTTTGGCTGCTGAGATATAATCTTCACCTTCCTCAACTCCTCCTCTTGGAAATCCCCATAGATGTTCATTTGCTAATACAATTTTATTCTTTTTATTTATTACTATTCCACCTGCTCTGTATGATTTCATAGTGAGTTTTATGTTTCAGGTATTCCAAATTGAGATAAGCTTTGATTCTTGTATCTCTTATCTTCTGTAACATCTTTTACAACCCAATCTGGTTGAACAAACTCCTTTGCTTCTTTTTCGCTATCAAACTCTATCTCCATGTAAACTAATCCATCTAAATCATCAAGAAAAACATCAAATTGTAATAGATAACCTTTCTCTCCAGGTATAGAATATCTAGTTTTGTGTATAGTTGTTCCTTCTTTTTTCGTTAATAAATGATTATACTCTTCTTCGGATATGTAATATTCTTGTTCATTTCGGACTAATCCATCTACAGACATATCAGACTTGATTGTTAAAAGATAAAATTCTCCATTATTAACTTTTCTTATTCTAATCTCTGGAGAGTAAGATATATATGATTGTAATAATTCATATTTTTCTGCTTTGGATAAATCATATGGAATATCTTCCACACTACTAATCAACCATTTTCTTTCTATTTCCTTTGTACTGTCAGTTTTCTTTGTATACTTAGTTACATATATTATCCCAAATAGGATTGTGATAATTAGTAGTGTGATTGAAAGAATAATAAATTCTTTTTTATTAGTTTTCATTTAATAATACCAGATATACCAGCGATATATAAATAAGGCAAGGAGAGATATTAAAGCACCTGTCAAGAAAGCTGCTATACCCATCCAAATTAACTTTTTGGTCTTATTCGTACTGTTTTTTGCTAGTTTAGAATATATAAAGAAAGCTATTACAGTAACAATAACCCATAATACAAAAAACTTTTTAGGGAAGAGTGGGACTCTGATTGGTTCTCCTTTTGGCATTATAGCAAATACATTGTTTGTTCCAACAAGAAACATAAATATACTTGTAATTAGAATAGTAAAAAACTTTTTCATAAATCTTTCTATTTCATTGTAAACATAAAAAAGGTTCATGTCTAGATGGTATAATACACATATGACAAAATTCGAAATAATAACAATATTTCCTAAAACAATAGAGGAATATATAAATACAGGGATTGTAAGAATAGCAAGAAAAAAAGGTCTTGTTGAAATTAATGTTCATGACCTAAGAAAATGGACTACTGATAAACATAAAACAGTAGATGATACACCATATGGTGGAGGTCCAGGTATGATAATGAAGGTAGAACCAATATACAATGCAATAAAGGAATTAAAAAAAGAAAACACCATAGTTGCAATTACAACACCAAAAGGAGAACAATTAAAACAAAAGAAACTAGTAGAGTTCTCTAAAGACAAAGATTTACACATGATAATTCTCTGTGGGAGATATGAAGGTTTTGATCAAAGAATACATGACCATTTAGTAGACTATGAATTCTCAATAGGGGAGTATGTGCTTTCTGGAGGAGAACTTCCTGCCCTTGTTCTTGTTGACGGTATTACAAGGCTAATACCAGGAGTTTTAGGTAATGAATCTTCCCTAGATGTAGAAACATTTAATGAAGATTTTTTAGAATATCCTCAATATACTAAACCTGAAGAATTTAATGGTTGGAGAGTCCCAGATGTACTATTATCAGGTAATCACAAAGAGATTGACAATTACAGAAAAAAAAGGTTGAAAATGGTATAATCTAGGACCGTACCTTAAAGGTATATATTTCTCTAAATATATAAGTTGAGCATACAAAGAATATGAAAATTAACAATAAAGTTGTTATATCCAAAGATAAACTTGAAGAATTAAAAATTAAACTAAAGAATTTACTGACTGAGAGAAAGGAGTTAAGTAAGAATTTAGAGCAAGCTAGATTAAGTGATGTGAGTGAAGATACAGATGCTGTTAATACAGTGGTAGCTGAACTTCAACATGTGGAAAAGGAAATTGCAGAAACGGAACACACAATTGAAAATTCAGAAGTGCTCAAGAAAACACCTTCTAAAAATACAGTTCAGGTAGGTTCTACAGTAAAGGTAAAGGCAGATGGAAAGACAAAAACATATATAATTGTCTCTGATGTTGAGGCGGATCCGCTAAAGAATAAGATTTCTGACAGTTCTCCTGTAGGTGAAGCTTTAATGAAGGCTAAGAAGGCTAGTAAGGTTAAAGTGCAAGTGGGGGATAAAGTAGTTGAATATGAGATTTTAGATATCTCCTAACCAATTATCTCATCTAAGTCTTCGATCTTTACTCTTTGTTGTTGCATGGTATCTCTATCTCGTACTGTAACAGTTCCATTATCTAATGTTTCGTAATCAATTGTAATACAGTAAGGTGTTCCGATCTCGTCTTGATATCTATATCTCTTTCCAATATTTCCTCTTCCATCCCATACAACTTTGTATGAATCAGAAAGTAGGTCAAACACCTCTCTTGCTTTGTTAACAATCTCTTCTTTGTTTCCAACAAGTGGGAATATTGCAGCTTTGTATGCAGCAATATCTTTATGTATCTTTAATACAGTCCTTACATTTCCTTCACCTAAATCTTCTTCCTCATATGCATCAAGAAGTAGGAAGAGGAATGTTCTAGTAATACCACCGGAGGTTTCAACAATATTAGGAATATATTTCTCATTTGTAATTGGATCAGTATATGTTAAATCTGTTCCTGAGAACTTCATATGTTGTGTTAGATCATAATCACCTCTCCAATGTATACCTTCATTCTCAGCCCATCCCCAAGGAGTTAAATATTCAATATCATATGCATCTTTAGCATAGAATACTAATTTATCTTTAGGATGTTGATAGAATCTCAGATTGTCAGGTTTTCTGTAAAGCTCTTTGTAGAACTTCATTCTTTCTTCTTTCCAATATTCAAAATATTTCCCCATATCATTAGGGTGTACAAAGAATTGTAAATCCCACTGTTCAAACTCTCTTGATCTAAATGTAAATCTTCCAGGAGTAACCTCATTTCTAAATGCTTTACCAATCTGTGCAATACCAAAAGGAATCTGTTGTCTTGTACTATCTACAACATTCTTGAAGTCCAAATATATATTCTGACATGCTTCACCTCTTAGATATGCTTTTACCTTAGAACCTTCAATTACACCAACTTCTGTTGCAAAGAGAAGGTTGTATGACCTAGGTTCTGTAAATTCTTTCTTACCACAGTTAGGACATTTCTCTTCAATATCTTCAGGTCTAAATCTCTGATGACAACCCTTACACTCAACTACTTCTTCACCAAAATTTTCTACATGACCTGATGCTTCCCAAACCTTCGGGTGTGTAATAATGGTTCCATCAATTCCAACAACATTCTCCCTCTTATCTACCATATTCTTCCACCAATACCTCTTAAGATTGTTTAACATCTCAACACCTATAGGACCGTAATCATAGAAACCCCCTATACCACCATATATCTCAGAATTTTGAAATATTATTCCTCTTCTTTTACAAAGAGCAACTATATTATCAAGTGTATTTTTATCTTCCATAGCTTGCATTATATATTAAATATCTAACTAAACCAACCTGGTCTGTAAGGTTTCTTTTACATAGAGTGTGTTTAGAGTCTCTTTTTAAAGAAATTTAATCTTACTATAAGTGTCGGGAATTAGGCTTCCTTTTTTCATTGCATACTCTTTGTTTTTCCCATATATTTAATATATGACTGCTCACCAAAAAGAATCAGAATCAATTGTATCTCCTAAACTTCTTGTTGCAGTTTTAATTACTTGGCTTGTAGTAATTCCAATAATAATTTTTGTGTTTGAAAGAGATTTAAAATCTAAAGAAGGGATAACTTTAGGAGTAGAAAATGAGCAAATAATCATAGATGAGGCGAAGGAAGATATAGTAGTAGAAGAATCTAACATTGAAAATGCATTACCTGTTAATATTCCTACATATTCAATATCTATTTGTAAAGATGAATATTGTATGACAATTCCCAATGAAGATGTTAAGTCTTTTGTGGATGGTAGTATATTAGATAGAGAAAAGTTCGAGGAATACAAAGAGAAGAATATACAGCCATTTTTCGAGAGTAAGTATGGGAAGAAAGAGGTTGTAAAGAACAGAAAAGGAACATTTCTTGCTAAGACAGAAGATATTGAAATAGTGTATTCCAATGTTTACGACAAGGTTAATAGTAGTTTTATCAGTGGTTTAACAGATATTAAAATTGATTTAGACTCCTATCTGTCTCCTGGTACTGATGGAAAGTATGCAGATAAATATATTGAAGTGGATAATTCACAACAGAAATTGTATGTTTGGAAGAAAGGAGTAGTAGAGAAGACTATCTTGCTATCAGGTCCAGTCTATGGTTTTCAGGTATATGGAGTTTTTCCAATAGTAGATAAAGGAAGAGAACCTATTGCACCAGGTGGTAAGTATATGCCTTACTGGATGGCCTTCTATTACAGTAAAAAACAAAACTCTTGGTACGGTCTTCATGCTTTGATTTGGGGGTATAACGAGGATGGAAGTATGTGGTATGAACCAGCAAAAAACATTGGTACGAGACAGAGTGCTGGTTGTATCAGAATGCTTCTTGATGATGCTAAGTATCTCTATGAAAGATTTGAAATAGGAGACCTCATTCTAATTCACGAATAGGGGAAGTTAGTAATCTTTTTATGATATAATCAAGAGAATTTAAATATCATCATATTTGTATGGAAGAAAAAGTAACAAGTGACTTAATTGGACAAAGAGAAGTTAGGCTGCAAAAACTAGCAAAATTAAAAGAATTAGGAATTGATCCGTATCCAGGTAAGTCATACAAAAAGGATAGTATTGGTGATATTCTAAATGATTTTGAAAAGTATGATGGAGACCAAACGGTGCTAGTAGGAAGAATAACAGCTTGGAGAGAGCATGGGAAATTAGTATTTGGAGATATAATGGAGCAGTCAGGTACTATTCAACTAATGATACGCAAAGATGATTTAGTTGAAGACTTAAAGAAGGGATATCTTGGTTGGGATAAGTTAGAGCTTTTAGATCTTGCAGATTTCATAGAGGTGTATGGAACGATTGGTAAAAGCAAAACAGGGCAGATTACCATTATGGTTAAAAATATTCGACTACTATCAAAAGCATTAAGACCAATTCCAAGAGAATTAGAAAACAAAGATCAGAGATTTAGAAGAAGATATTTAGACTTAGTTATTCATCCAGAAAAGATGAGAATGTTTGAAAGAAAAGCTAAGTTTTGGCAAGTACAGAGAGATTTTTTAAGGAAAGAAGGATTTATGGAAGTTGAAGTTCCAATTATGGAACCAGTTACAGGTGGGGCAGATGCTAAACCATTCATTACACATCATAATGCGTTAGATCAAGATTTCTACCTTAGGATTTCAACAGAGTTGTATCAGAAGAGATTGATAGGTGCA
>Ga0255340_1006101_pt1 | contig 10619 bp, 6 predicted proteins | sample wastewater_treat_7_FD_192417 | JGI IMG/M metagenome (GOLD analysis project Ga0255340, IMG submission 192417) | Wastewater microbial communities from Lulu Island WWTP, Vancouver, Canada - plant10 | ecosystem: Engineered > WWTP > Wastewater > Unclassified | place: Canada: Vancouver, British... | reverse complement strand
ACCGTCAACTTGAATGCATGACATTTGAAATACGCTGCATAACAAGACAAAGATAATGAGCGGTGTGTCCCGGACGAGTTTCCTCACAGAAGGCGCAGAGGGCACGGAGACGGTGTCGTAGGCCGGGAACGCGCCATCGGAGACGGCGGTCAGGCAATTGTTGGTGTAAGCGTCTGCCTTGTTCATGACGAATCTCCGCATCCGAATCGAGAATGAAAAACATTGTCGTCTCTGATTTGTCGGAAGTTTACGTCTGCCTGTTGAACGTGTCAACCGTTACCTCGTTTAGAGACGATACCGATAGCGATCCCGATCCCGATTTTGATGAAACCCGTGGAACCATGAAACACCTGAAACTTCATGAAAATCAGGGGCTTCTCTTGGCCTTGGCGGTTCCAGAAAACACACCGACGCTTTGTTGTGATTAAAATAAACCCGAGCCCTGCCCAAACAAACTAATGCACTAATGCACTAACGAACTTCTCCCTGCCTTTACGTTAAAAAATCGCGGCTCTGACACCGGAAAAAGTGGTTTTCTGCGGCAAGAAATGGTATGCTTGTTCTTATTTTTTATCACCAGCGGAGAAAGCATGAGCGAAGAAGAGATTGTCCCTGTGTTGGCTACGGAACCGAACGTTAGCCCAATCAATATCGAAGATGAGATGCGCACGTCGTATATCGACTATTCGATGAGCGTCATCGTCGGGCGCGCGCTGCCGGATGCGCGCGACGGCCTGAAACCGGTTCACCGCCGCGTCCTTTTTACGATGCACGAGTTAGGGCTCGCGTATAACAAGTCGTACAAGAAGTCCGCGCGCGTGGTCGGCGACACAATGGGTAAATACCATCCCCACGGCGACAGCGCCATTTACGACACGCTCGTCCGCATGGCGCAGGACTTTTCCATGCGCTACCCGCTGGTGGACGGCCAGGGTAACTTTGGCTCGATCGACGGCGACTCCGCCGCCGCTATGCGTTACACCGAGTGCCGTATGGATCGGCTGGCCGAGGAGATGCTGGCCGACCTCGACAAGGATACGGTCGACTTCCGCCCGAACTACGATGAGAAGGAGCAGGAGCCGACGGTCCTGCCGTCGCGCCTGCCCAACCTGCTGATGAACGGCTCAGCTGGTATTGCGGTCGGCATGGCCACCAACATCCCGCCGCACAACCTCGGAGAATTGGTCGACGGCATCACGTATTACGTGGACAATCCGGACTGCACGATTGACGAACTGATGCAGTTCATCAAAGGTCCGGACTTCCCGACCGGCGGGATTATCTGCGGCGAGCGCGGCATCGAGTCGATGTACAAGCTCGGACGCGGTTCGCTCATGGTGCGCGGCAAGGCCGAGATCGTCGACTACAAGAACAAAGAGGCGATCATCATCACCGAGATTCCCTACATGGTGAACAAGGCGGCGATGATCGAGCGGATGGCTAACTTGGTGAATGAGAAGGTCATCGAGGGCATCTCCGACATCCGCGATGAGAGCGCGAGTGACGGCATCCGTGTGGTGATCGAACTGAAGCGCGGCGCGATCGGGCAGGTCGTGCTCAACAACCTCTACAAGCATACCCAGCTCCAGAGCACTTTCGGCGCGATCATGCTGGCGATCGACCGGGGACGCCCCAAGGTCATGACGCTCAAGGAGATGATCCGCTGCCATGTGGATCATCGCTTTGACGTGTTGACGCGCCGCACCCGCTTTGAGCTGGATAAAGCCGAGGCGCGCAAACACATTTTGGACGGGCTGCTCATCGCGCTGGATCATCTGGACGAGGTGGTCGCCATCATCCGCGCCTCGAAGAACCGTGACGAGGCCAAGGCCCGCTTGGTGGCGCGCTTCGAATTTTCTGACAAGCAGGTCGACGCCATCCTCGATATGCGCCTCTATCAGCTCACTGGGCTGGAGCGCGAAAAGGTCGAGGCTGAGTTCAAGGCGCTCTGCGAGCGTATTGCTTACCTCAAGGATCTGCTGGCATCGCCCGACAAAATCTATGGCCTGATCAAAGACGATCTGGCCGACCTCAAGGCCAAGTACGTGCTCTCCGGCAAGCGCGGCGACGCGCGCCGCACCGACATCGTGCCGATGGAGGGTGAGGTCGACATCAAGGACTTGATCGCCGACGAGCCGTGCGTCATCACATTGAGCCAGCGCGGCTACGTCAAGCGCGTCCCGCTCACCACGTACCGCGAGCAGCGGCGCGGCGGCCGGGGCATCACCGGCGCGGCGATCAAGGAAGAGGACTTCATCACCACAGTTTTCGTGGCGGAGACGCACGACACGCTGTTGCTCTTCACCAGCCAGGGCCGCGTCTTCAAGAAGGATGCCTATGAGATTCCTGAGGCGCCCCGCACGTCGTTCGGCAAGCCCATCGTGAACCTGCTCGAGTTGCGCGAAGGCGAATCGGTCGTGGCGCTGTTGCCGATCCGCTCTTTCGACACCGGCGAGGATGTCTTCTTCGCCACCGAAAACGGGATCGTCAAACGCACCGCGCTCGCCGATTTCCGTAACGTCAACCGCAAGGGCATCATCGCGATCAAGTTCAAAGACATACCGGGCGACGCCGACGATGAAGCGGCCGACGCTGACACCGTCGACACCGACGACGACACGCAGGATGAGTCGGACGAGCAGACCGCCGGCGACCGCCTGATTCAGGTGCGGCTGGTTAACGAGAACGACCATATCCTGCTGGTCACGGCCGACGGCAAGGCCATCCGCTTCCCGGTCTCGTTCAAACGCACCGATGCGGACGGCACCGAGCGCGAGACGAGCGTGCGTTGCATGGGACGCGCCTCAGCGGGCGTGCGCGGCATCCGCTTGGCGCCGGGCGACGTTGTGCGCAGTTTCGACATCGTGAACGATCAAGAGACGCTGCTGATCGCCACCGAGAACGGTTACGGTAAGCGTACCGAGTTCAGCGACTTCTCGGCGCAACACCGCGGCGGCGGCGGCGTCATCGCGATCAAGGGGGTCGACGAACGTAACGGCAGGGTCGTGGCCGCGCACGCTGTGCGCGAAGACCAGTCCTTCATCGCCATCGCCTCCAACGGCATGATGGTGCGCTCGCCGGTCAATGAGGTTCGGATCATCGGCCGTGCCGCCAAGGGCGTCCGCCTCGTAAACCTCGCTGAAGACGCGACGCTGGTATCGGTCAGCATCGCCGATCCGGATGATGATGACGAGTAACTTGGATTGCGGGCTCTGCCCGCGTTAGGCTATGTCAGACATCATCATTACCGGCGCACGTCAGCACAATCTGAAGAACGTTGACGTGCGCATCCCGCGCCATTCATTGACCGTGGTGACCGGCCTCAGCGGTTCCGGCAAGTCGTCGCTCGCCTTCGATACCCTGTACGCCGAAGGCCAGCGGCGCTATGTCGAGAGCCTCTCCGCCTACGCGCGGCAGTTTCTCGACCAGATGCAGAAGCCGGAGGTCGACCACATTGAAGGGCTTTCGCCCGCGATCTCGATCGAACAGCGCACATCGGGCGGGAATCCGCGCTCGATCGTGGCGACCGTGACCGAAATTCACGACTATCTGCGTCTGCTCTACGGTAGCATCGGCCATGCGCATTGCCCGCGCTGCGGCAAGCCGGTACAACGACAAAGCGCGGAGCAGATCGTCGACCACCTGCTGGCGCAGCCTGCCGGCACCCGGCTGGTGGTGCTCGCGCCGCTGGTGCGCGGGCGCAAGGGACGCCACGAAGAGGTGTTTGAGTCGATCCGCCGCCAAGGGTTTGTACGCGTGCGCGTCAACGGCGAGATGCTGGCGCTCGAAGATGTCCCGCGCCTCGACAAAAACAAAAAGCACACCATCGAGGCGGTGGTGGATCGGCTGGTCGCCGGAGAGGACGTGCGGCGGCGTCTGACCGATTCGGTCGAACTGGCGCTCAAGCAGAGCGAGGGTCTGATCCTCGTGCAAAGCATGCCCCCAGAAGGCGACGCGCGCGAAGAACTCTTTTCCGAAAAGAACGCCTGCCCGGACTGCGCGATCAGCTTTGAGGAACTGAAGCCGCGCTCGTTTTCCTTCAATAACCCGTTCGGTGCCTGCCCGACCTGCGCGGGCCTCGGTGCGCAGTTGATCTTTGACGAGGACCTCGTGGTGCCCGACAAGACGCTGTCGCTGGCCGATGGCGCGATCCATGCCTGGCGGCACGGTGGCTTCCGCATGGTGGTGTACTACAAGCACCTGCTCAAGGCGGTGGCTGCGGCCTACGAGATCGACATGGACACGCCCTACAACGAGCTGCCGGAGTCGTTCCGTCAGGTGCTGTTGCACGGCTCGGGCGATGAGCCGGTCACGCTGCGCTTTTGGATGCGCGGCGCGTGGCGTAAAACCGAGAAGCCCTTTGAAGGCGTGCTGCCAAGTCTGGCGCGGCGCTACAGCGAGTCGGAATTCGACGAGATGCGCGAAAAACTGCGGCGCTACATGAGCCGCCAGATCTGTCCCGAATGCAACGGTGCACGATTACGGGCGGAGGCGCGTGCCTGCACCGTGGCGGAGCGTTCGATCGTGGAAGTCATGGCCATGACGGTCAAGCAGAGCCTGGCCTTTTTCGAAACGATCGCGCTCACCCCCACCGATGCGGCGGCCGTGGGTGAGGTATTGAAAGAGATCCGCCGCCGTCTGCAGTTCCTGAACGACGTGGGACTCGATTACCTCACGCTCGACCGCGAAAGCTCGACCCTCTCGGGCGGCGAGATGCAGCGTATCCGGCTGGCAACGCAGATCGGCTCCGGTCTGGTTGGCGTGCTCTATGTGCTGGACGAGCCGACCATCGGCCTGCACCCGCGCGACAACGAACGGTTGGTCGCCATGCTGCGCCAGCTCCAGCAGCGCGGCAACACCGTGCTGATCGTCGAGCATGACGAAGAGGTGATCCGCTCGGCGGACTACATCGTGGACATGGGGCCCGGTGCCGGACGTGAGGGCGGCGAGGTGGTGTATCAAGGCGAGCTGGCGGGACTGCTGGCATGCGAGCGTTCGCAAACCGCGGCCTATCTCTCCGGACGGACGCGCATCGAGGTGCCCGTAACGCGCGTCAAGCCGGGCAAGGCGCGTCTCAAAATCACGGGCGCTTCAGAAAACAACCTCAAGAACATCGATGTCGAAATCCCGCTCGGCTGTCTGGTCTGCGTGACCGGCGTCTCCGGTTCAGGCAAGTCCACGTTGGTGAGCGACATCCTCAAGCGGCATCTCTTCCGCCACTTCTACGATTCCAAAGAACGGCCCGGCGCTTTCAAGAAGATCACTGGCATCGAGCAACTCGACAAGGTCATCGAGATCGACCAGAGCCCGATCGGACGTACACCGCGTAGCAATCCTGTCACCTACACCGGTGCCTTCACGCCGATCCGCGAACTGTTCGCCGCCACGCCCGCCGCCAAAGTGCGCGGTTACGGGTCGGGACGTTTTAGCTTCAACGTTAAGGGCGGACGTTGCGAAGTGTGCAAAGGCGACGGCGTGCGCCGCCTGGAGATGCACTTCCTGCCGGACATTTATGTGCCGTGCGAGCAGTGTAACGGCCTACGCTACAACAAAGAGACCCTGAGCGTGCGGTACGGCGGCAAGACCATCGCCGAGGTGCTCGACATGACGGTGGATGACGCTCTGGATTTCTTCGCGCCGCTGCCCAAGATCGCCAACAAGCTGCGCACGCTCTCGGAGGTCGGACTCGGCTACGTGCGTCTCGGCCAGCCATCGACCACGCTATCAGGCGGCGAAGCGCAGCGCATCAAGCTCTCGGCTGAGCTTTCCAAACGCGCGACTGGCAAGACACTCTATCTGCTGGACGAACCGACCACCGGCCTGCACTTTGCGGACGTACACAAGCTGCTTGATCTGCTGTTGCGTCTGCGCGAGTCCGGCAACACGGTCGTAGTGATCGAGCACAACCTCGACATCATCAAATGCGCCGATTTCATTATTGACCTCGGCCCCGGCGGCGGCGACGAAGGCGGGCGGCTGGTCGCCACCGGCACACCCGAAGAAGTCGCCGCCTGCCCCGACTCCTACACCGGACGTTTCCTGGCGCGGTTTTTCTCACACTAAGGCACTAAGGACACGAAGGTTTTTTGGGGGGCAAGGCTCGGGTTTTTTAGCCGCAGAGATCGCAAAGATCGCAGAGTTTTTTTTGGGGGGGGAAAGCACTGCTCAGTTGTTTCACGCGAAGGCGCAAAGACGCGAAGGTTGGAGGGCGGATGTCCCCACGAGCCGTAGCCGCGCTGTGCGCGGTCACAGCCCCGAAGGGGCGGCTTCACCTTAGCCCAGGGCAAGCGCAGCGCAGCCCTGGGTCTGGGAAAGAAAGGCATGGTGGCCTAAAAGGTCACTTCAAAAACGAACAGAAGCAGGTTTTCTGGAACCGCCAAGGTCGCCATGATTTTCATGAAGTTTCATGGTTCATGGTTCCACTTGAGCGTTAAAAGTTGAACGTTGAGCGTTTAATACTTCACCGGGCTTCCGTCGCCCATGATCTCGTTGATGATCTTCCGCAAGGTCTATCAAATACTGAGGGTTTTGCGGACGCTGTCGAGAGGGGGCGTCGGAGCATCCCACTCCTCGGCGCGGGCCTCTTTCAGGCATTGCAAATCACTGGCGTCTTGAAGCGCTTCCTCAATAGCAGGGTACTTCTCGTGCGTCAGGACAACGAACGATTTCTTCCCGTCGCATTCAAGAAATTTTAGTTTAAAATCAAGCATGATTTTCCTCTTCTTGATATCATGAGCACCTACGGTGATAGCTTTATCGCTATTACCTTCCCCGTTGCCTTCCCAATCGTTATGCATGCGTAGATATCGCCGTGGCGAACACCCGGCTGAAAGGGTTGGGGAAATGTGACCACAAAAGTGCCGTTTGTTTCCATGACAAGAGCTTGTGCGTCTGCCGGAATGTCAACCTTGCCAGCGCATGCCTGACGCGACAGCCGAATGGCATCATCCGCTGTGAGTGTCGATTGCGCACATCCGGCCTCCATTTCCATTGAGACAATCTGCAACTTGTGATCCGCCTGGTTCACTTTGAAGACGCGAACACATCCCTTCTGGAACGGCCACAGTTCTTTCAGCCTGATTCCTGATTCGGGAGTCGGGAACCGCCGTTCGAGATAGAACGTCAATTCCTTCTCCTGTAACTCTCCCTCGATAACCTTCACGTTATGGAACCGGGCTCGATAGAGGGTATAGTCATAGTCACCTTGCCTCGTTCCAACCAAGGGGATCAGGGTGTCCAGTTGGGCTGTTACCATCGCGTCGTATTTTCCTGCGCCATACCATGGGATCGCATTGTTTGTTGTCTGTGCATTGACCTGTCCAGCCAACTCTGGCATGACCTCGAACATCGGCGCAGCGAGGGCCGTGGCTGCGGCCAGCGCGAATAGAATGGTTGCTATTGTTTTCATCTGTTCTCCATGATCCCAACAACTTGGTTTTATCGCGTTCGTCGAGGCTCTTGTAAACCCCTCGTGGCATGGGCGTCCCGCCCATGAAACACGGGCAAGATGCCCGTGCCACATCTGCAAGCAAGAGGTGTTGCAAGAGCCTCTGTCATGTCTCTTACTTTTCTCTTCGTCGCGCCTGTCACAAGTTTTGTCACAAGTTTGTCACAAGTTGCTCAGAAAGCCGGTAGACTCGTTGGTTGGTCGTCCCCTCGACGGCGATCAGATTTTTATCCAGCATCTCCCTTAGATCCCGCTGCAGACTGCGACGGTTGACGGTCGGGCAAAGCGCTTGGAAGTCTTGAATGGTTAACGTGCCATGCTGGAGGAGATGCCCCAGCGCTTTGTCTTGACGCTCGTTCAGGCCATGTTTTTTCACCAGCACGTCGCGGCGGATGACCTGTTCGCTATGCTCGCGCACCTCGACCATCTGGGTTTCTAGCCCCGTGACGAAATAGTCGAGCCAGACGGTCATGTCCATATTATTTTCGCGTACGCTCTGGATCGACTTGTAGAAGGTCGTTCGATCGCGGTCATAGTATTCGCTGATGCTGAACAGGCGTTTGAAATCGTATCCAGCCTTGTAGAGACAAAGGGTGGAGAGCAACCGCGAGGTACGGCCATTGCCGTCCAGAAAGGGGTGGATATGCACCAGTTGGAACTGGGCAATACCGCTGACCAGCACTGGGTGAATGCCGAAGTCGTCGTTCAGCCACTTGACCAGTTCCGACATCATTATCGGCACCTCCACTGCCGTGGGCGGGGTGTAGATCACCTGACCGGTTCCCGCGTTGACCACATAATTTTGGATGCGCCGGTATTCCCCGGGCGCGGCACGACCGCCACGCACACCTTTCACAAGTCTGCGATGGATCTCACGGATCATCCCTTCGGTAATCGGGTCGCCGCTGTCCAGACATTCGGATACGAACTCAAAGGCGGCGCGGTAATTAAGCAACTCCCGAACATGGTCCGGATCGGCCTCCGGCACCATTTCGCCTTTCCACAGCCGCTCGGCCTGATCTAGGGTCAGCCGAGTGCCCTCGATATGGGTGGTGTGGTGCGCCTCCCTGATCAGCGCCTGTTCACCCACTTCGCGCAACCAGTCGTCAGAGAACTGTGCCGCCTCAAGAAAGCCCCGCGCTCGCTCAATGCGAGTAATCGCCTGAGTCATACGGTTAGTGATGGTGAACTGGGGCTGGAAACTCATCTTGGGGACAGCGTAGCATATTCGGGAGAGGGGGTACAACGGAAAATCTCAACTCCTAAATCCTAAATCCCAAACTCCAACTCACTTTCGCTTGCCGCCGGTCGGTCAAAACGCTAAATTAGTTTCTATTTAAAGCAACAAGAGAAGGTCGGTGCGACCTTCGGGATTCAAGGATTGAGTATGAAAAAACTCCAGTATTGGAATGAGCGGATGGAGACCCTGAGCCGCGATGAATTGGCGGCGATGCAGTTGAAGGGATTGCAGTGGACGGTCAAGCACGCTTGGGCGAATAGCGAGTTCTACCACCGTAGGCTGTCCGAGGCCAACATCGAGCCTGGGGATATCCGCGATCTGGACAATATCCGGGATTTGCCGTTCCTGACCAAGGATGATTTCCGCGATCAGTATCCGCTCAACATGCTCTGCATGCCGCGCAGTTCGATCCGTGAAATGCACATGAGTTCCGGCTCGACCGGCGCGGCGATTGTGATGGCCTATACCGAGGCGGATCTGGCGCAGTGGGCGGAGTGCATGGCGCGCTGCCAGATCATGGCCGGCTTGCAGCCGGGCGACGCGATTCAGGTCACGCCGACCTTCGGGCTTTTCAACGGCGGCTTCGGCTTCTACCACGGTGCGCGCCGCGCGGGACTCTTCACCATACCGACCAGCTCGGGCAATACCGCGCGGCAGATCAAGCTGATGCGCGACTTCAAAGTCAGGGGTATCGGCTCGGTGGTCTCGTATGCAACGCGGATCATCGAGATGCTTGATGAAAAAGGCTTGGACTTGCCCGACCTCGAAATCGGCATCTTTGGCGCGGAGACGTTCTCTGACGAGATGCGTAAACGGGTCGAGACGCGCCTCGGCATTAAAGCGTTCGATATCTACGGCATGACCGAGACCGGCGGCGTGGGTACGACCGGCATGGATTGCGAGGCGCGTTGCGGCATTCACGTGTGGGAGGATCAATACATCACCGAGATCGTGGACTCCGAGACCGGTGCGCCGTTGCCGGATGGCGCGGTGGGCGAGGTGGTCTTCACGTCGCTGACGCGTGAGGCGATCCCTGTGATCCGTTATCGAACACGCGATCTGACCCGTATCGTGAGCCGCGAGCGCTGCGCCTGCGGGCGCACCAGCCTGCGCATCGACCGTATTGAGGGACGTTGCGACGATATGCTGATCGTCAAAGGCGTGAACTTCTTCCCGAAACAGGTGGAGCAGGCGCTGATGGAGATCCCCGGCGTACTGCCGGAGTACCAGATCATTCTGGAGAACGATCACGGTGTGACCGACGTCCACGTCAACGTTGAAGCGGAAGAGGGCGTGACCGGCTACATGGTCGAAAAGAAGTTGAAGGAGCGGCTCGGCTTCAGCCCCAAGGGCGACATCTTCAAGCCGGGCACGCTGCCTCGCGGCGAAGGCAAGGCTCGGCGCGTGTTTCACGTTGACAAGGAATAGAGAGCGTCCCTGCGAGCTGCCGCGTGGTGCGCGGATTTAGGAGTTGCGCGGAGACACACTTAGTCGGCTACGCTTAGTCCAAACACTTAGTCGAAAAAAACACTCAGTCCCCAAAACTTAGTCGATTGCACTCGGCGACGAAGTGGTAACGACGAAGTGCCGCGACTAAGAGTAGGCGACGAAGTGTTTGGATGAAGTGTCGCTCGTCCGGCGGCGGTCACGCCGCCTGCTTTGTGAACGTCGAACGCAGAACGCAGAAAACGCTCAACGCTCAAGTGGAAAAATCCCAAATCCTAACTCCTAACTCCTAACTCCTAAATTCTACTGGGCGGGGATCAGGTTCGCCACCGGCTTGCGCGCCTCTTCGCGTTCAGCCCGCAGGGCGCGGATCTCGGGGTCGGCATCGATCGTGGTGGGATCGAACGGGTGTTTCTCCTCCCACTCCTTGGAGGCAGCGGCGGCCTGATCCGCCCGTATCTTGATCGCTGCCTGCTCATATTTGAG
>Ga0255340_1006090_pt1 | contig 10636 bp, 6 predicted proteins | sample wastewater_treat_7_FD_192417 | JGI IMG/M metagenome (GOLD analysis project Ga0255340, IMG submission 192417) | Wastewater microbial communities from Lulu Island WWTP, Vancouver, Canada - plant10 | ecosystem: Engineered > WWTP > Wastewater > Unclassified | place: Canada: Vancouver, British... | reverse complement strand
CAGCTATTCATTATCAACCTCCTGGTCAACTTCTTCATCGACCACATCGGGCTCCTTGATAAGTACAAGCTGCCATGTATCCTTATCAACATAGCCTTCCGCACCATCAGCGAACTTAAATGTGTATGTAGCCTGTCCCCACTTGAAGTTGCTGATAGTCAGTACATCATCTGTATCGTTGACTGAGATAAGAAGATTTGTCCCCCACTGGTCGGATACAGTAATCTCATCGGAGTTTATGTCAGTCAGCAGAACTGTACTGTGATCGCTACCCCATTCATTAATGGTATCCTGCTCATAGCCCTTTGCGAAAACATAAGTGTCTTCGCCATTGCCGCCACAAAGAGTGTCAATGCCTGTTCCACCGTCAAGCACATCGTTTCCGTCATTTCCGTAGAGTGTATCGTCACCTTCTTCGCCGTACAGTTCATCGTTACCACTGCCGCCATTAAGTCCATCATTTCCAGCGCCAGCGTGGATCGTTCCGTTATCGCTGTTCTGAATAGCAAGCCAGTCGTTACCGTCTGTGCCTACAATCGGTTCATATTTTGCTGTGATATCGTACTGACCGAGTACAGTACCATCATCAAATACGAAGCTAATATCACGATTGCTGTTATAGTCGAAGAAATGGTCAATAATCAGGCAGTCTGTAGAGTCTGCGCTGCCAAAGTGAATAATCAGATCGTTGTGAGCGTTGCGGGTATTAATCATTTGATTAGCTTTATATCCATAAATCAGGATAGTGTTATCATCAGATGAAGCGTTAATAGTGTCGGTATCATATCCTTTGCGGTAGATATAAGTGTCGCCACCGTGGTCTCCCTGGAGGTAGTCATTGCCAGTACCACCATCGAGTACATCAGCCCCGCCACCGCCATAGATGAAGTCATCATCGGCACCACCAGACAAGTAGCTTCCATCATTACCATCGTAAATGGTATCGCTACCGCTTTCACCAAAGATAACATTTACTCCGTTGCGGCCAAGCAGAGTGTCATCTCCAGCTCCACCGTACATGAAGTCCATGTCCTTGCCGCCTTCAATTGTATCGTTACCTTCGCCGCCGTAGAATATGTTGAATCCGTCACCAGCTTCAAGAGCATCGTCTGCATCTGTTCCGGTGATTACATCGCGTGAACCATTGCCCGTAAATTTGGCATCAGTACCATGGAAAGTGATGCGGTATGCCAAGGGTTTTGACAGGAAATCCGGGATTGAAATGGATTCTCCCGTTTCCTTATGCGTCATTACAAATCCGAGTTTAGCACTGATGGAGATATCGTAATCTTCTTCGTCAAAATAATCCGCAAACGAGATTATGTTTTCTCCTTCTGTATCGTAGATGACATCATTGCCATGTGTCATTTCGATAATGTAGACATCATCTCCTGCGCCGCCCTTGAGGGTGTCATCTCCTTGACCACCGTGGATATAATCTTTATTTGCTGAACCACATAATGTGTCGTCATCCTCGTTTCCAAAGATAAGATCTATGCCAGATGTTCCAGAGCAAATATCACTTTGAATAGTTCCGATAAACGTATTGCTCGATTTAACAATTTCGGCTATCTCAGCATAATGCGTTCCCATTTCAGAACAATATTGACAATACTTAGCAAACTCATCGGTGCTATTTTCTTTGTCATATGTTTTGAGGTACATTCCGAGATCATGGATCAATATATCAGCGTCTTCGTCACCATCATTTATTTTGCTTTCGATAACAGATTTATACAGCGATAATTCAAGTTTTTTGTTATTAGAATCATCGAGATACTGATAAATAGTTGATCGGTAGCCCTTAAATGATAGCTTTAAATTAAGATAATTGTAATAATGCTCTTCAATTCTTGAGTAAGTATCTTTCAGAATATTTGCTGCATTTATATTGGGATTTGCTCCGTCCACGCCATCAAACGAACGCCCCATAAACTGCTCGATTACATGAAGATCACGTGCATCAATATTTCCACCTCTGCTATCAATTTTGATATCAGTCGAATCTGTAATGTAATACAGAATCTGCTTAAGATAGCTGTGCTTTTTTGCAATATCTGTTTCTCGGCTGAACAAAATACATAATTGCAGTAAGTACAAAGTATCATCTTCGGCTACGGCCTGTTCTATACTTGGAACATTTCCAGATGTTACTATGCCATCATGTGTAGTATCTGAAGAGTTAACAGGGAACCAAAACTCACTGATTTTGCGAGGATCCTCATCATTAAAGTAAACATATGAAGAATCCTCACGCCGGGTTCCGGTATCCTGCAAGTTGTCCTTATTGTCGGGGGTATATGATAAATCGATATAGAATACGCCAAGATCACTTATAGAAATCAATTCACCTTCATCGGTTTTGCCGTTTCGTTCGGTGTCAAACCAAACATATAAGTGATTAAATACAGAATCATCGTTTACCGCATCTTCTATATCAAGCTTTCCGTTTTTGTTTGTATCCAAACTCGTCAACGCTTCAAAACCAGTTAATGCTATATTACCATCTGGTTTTACAAACTGATCACCAAACAATTCGCCGCCGTTATCCACACTGCCATTCCCGTTGACATCAAACACGAGGAATCCATCATCATTAACAATCCAAGCTGTTTTTTCGGCAAAACCATTGTTATCCAAATCAAAATTCACACCGTCATCCAGGGTTGAGAATTCAATTTCTTCTGTATCGCTATAATGGATAATCAGCGGATCTCTCGGTGGATTAGCCTTGCTTGCCTTTTCGTAATTAGAGGATTCATCCTTTATGTTATCTATACACTGCGAAGATTCATCTTCCTTATAAAGATATTCTTCAATAGCATAAGGGCTTTCAGGATACAAATATAATAGAACTTCTTCTAAACTTTGATGAAAATCTGATGACGCATCGATTGCAACGTATTCATCGTCACTAGCTGCACTAGCGGTAATAGGCTCAATCATGGCTATTACTACTGTTGCCGCAGCAGCTATAGGACCTGAAATTGTATTTTTTCCTGTATTTGGATTATGAACAGCAAAATTAGCTTTTAGAATATTTAACAATTCTTTCAATTTAGGGATTGAATAGAGAACTGCTCCTGTTACTGCAACACCACCTGTTGCAATTGCGCCGTCTTTAACAATTTTCCACGCCTGCTCGGTCGCATATTCACTTTCGTAGCTGAAAGCTGATTCACCAGCAGGTTCTAAATCGGTTCCTTCTCCATCCTGATATTTTTTCAATTTATCAAGGAATGTATCAAGTGCTTTTTTTCAGCATATAAAGGTGCCAATCCAGGAGCAAGTGTATTCTTCTGAGAAGTCCTTTTGAATTCATAAATTATAAGAGAATTATTCATAACTTCATATTTTACATGATAATTCACTCTTTCTTCCCACACTTCAATTGCATTTGCACCAAGCAGAGTAAGTCCAAAATCAAATTCATGTTTCTTGACATCTGTGGGTTTAATCATATTCTTGGGACCCAACTCCAGTGCTATAACAGGAGCCTGCGGAATTCCGACGTCGACATACTTCTGTAGCTGTTTTTCACCTTTCGATTTATTGAGCCATCTATAGGACTCAGGTTTTACCTCCCATAAGTAGTTTATATCGCTATCTGTTGCATATATATCTGCATAACCATATGTTCCTTTTTCACCAGCAGTCTTTTTATTCAGATATTTATACTTTTTGTTTGTAGTATTGACATCATAAGGAACATACAATTCACCTACTTGTATAGGGGAGCTGTTGGTCATCCAGATATCATCCTGAACTCGCTTATGTATCTCACCCCATGGTAGATGATCATAATACCTGAGCTTAGTCCATTTACTCGCATTAGTCGGAATATCCGAAACCGCTTCTTTTTCGAGCTGTTCCTCAATTTCTGGAACATCTGATGAAAAAGCTCCGGAAGGAAAAGGATCTTTCTCAACAAGGATTGTAACTGTTCCAATAGGACTAAAAACATTCGCAGCTTTCACCTTCGGAATAGCAACATTAGGCAATACAAAACTTACTACAAGAGCAATACAAACAATTCTTTCAATTAGTCGTTTCATATACGCAACCTTTCTATCTTATTATATGATGATTTTTAAATTTTTAAGCCGTATGATTTGAGAATCTCTGTATTCCTTAATTTTCGCCTATGAACTTCTTTAAGGTACAATTCACGCACATCAGGATTTTCAAGTATATGTGAAAGCTGTTCTTTGTTCTTTTCGTACTGATTACAAATAAGCACACACGCAGTCTCATACTGCTCTTTTGTACGACCATTCACCTGGTGCTCCAATTCATATAAAGCACGGTCTAATCGTATTTTCTTTTCCTGTTCCACAAAGGAATAAGGGTCATCTAAAGTTAGCATCAATGCTCCATCACTACATGGATATCCATCTTCCGGATTATACTTTTCAGCTAATAAAGGATATACATACCCACCCATAGAAAACATATATCCTATCATATCGTCAGGAGTGCGTATCTGATTCAGTACAGGCAATACCCACTCAATCAATTTATTTGAAGCCTGCTTAAAAGCATATATCAACGAATCCGTATCATCTTTTAGGTAGCTGAACCACATCATGCTTAACTCCTGTTTTCGATCAGAATCATATCTGTGACGATATTTATAGAATTCTGATATTGGTTTTAACCATGAACTATCATAGCGCTGATTGTTGTCGAAATTGATTTCTTTGCGATATACCGTAGCTACTCCGCTTACAATAGATATTCCTGAACGGTGGTAGCGTAAACCGATAATATGAAACAGATCATCATTTACTACACGGATGAAATACGGTAGTTTTGTTTTCGCTTTAACAAATCCTAAAGGTTCAAGAACATCCCCTATAATTTGTTTAAATGCAGCGTTTACAGTAAGCTTTCTTCCCCTATTGTCATCAGTTCTTTTGAAATTCAGGACAGGAGTGTGTTCATCGATACACCTACTTTCGACTGAAAAAAGAATACCCTCACTGTCCATGCCAATAATCGGCGCTATCTCTGATAGACCTTCCTCGACAAAGATGTAGTCACCGTTCTGTACATCCAACAACTGCCGCCACGAATAGCCCTTCTCTAGCAACGGAGCCCACACGCTCTCGATTGGTTCGGGAATATCATCCCCGAAGTAGTCATCGGCTCGTCCCATTATAATAGAATCTTTCTTCTTACCACTTTTGTCATACAAATCAAGTGTCGCACAATCACTGTCGATAACAGTTGTGTTAATGCATACGGTCTTGAGCATCATTGCTATTCTGCCGGTATCAGATTGAGAAAGCTGATTTCCTTGCTCGTAGGCTTCCGAGGTTAAGGTCACCCATTTGCATTCATCTGAAAATCTCAGAATGTAGGATACTTCGCTCTCATCGCTGTTACTGGTAACATAGCCATTCTTCTTCATTTCTTCACAGAAGAAGTTGATAAACTGCTCTCGATCAAGCAGATTCGGATTGTAAATCTGCGTTGATGTGAAAAAACTTCCCATTTGAGTCCTCCTTCATATTTATTTTTAACAAACCAGTGAAAATAAACGAATTCACACTGAGTTCATATATATATTATAATACAAGATCCTTAACAGTGTCAAGCGTGATAATGCTAATTTGACATAAATCGTATGTTCTGATAAATTTCAACACTCTATTAGGAGAATTGTTCGTGTGATTTGTCAGAATTGTGATAGATATGGATAACAAAAATAGGGGCTGTGGATGATAACTCATGAGAGTCTTTCCACAGCCCCTTTAAATATAGTATTTACACTTCAATCTCCGTGCCGTTCCGTAGCGTGAAGGTCAGCTTTCCGTCTGTACCCAGAGTCGCTTTCTCCACCAGTAGCAGCCAGAGCTTTCCGTCAAAGGTATCGGTCACAATACCTTCTCTGCTCATCGTTCGTATAAGCCCTTCGAGCAGTTCCTTGCGTGATAGCCGGGCGGTTCTTTTGTCCTGAAGGTCGTGCAGAACCTTTTCAGCTTCAGCTTTCTGTGAATTGTACTCCGCCATTTTCTTTTTGTAGAAGTCCTTGTCCTGCGGTTTCATAGCATTTTCTTTGATGAACTCCTGCATCGAAACTGCCAGCCCGTTCAGGTAGATATACTGTGCTTCGATTTTTCTATCCAGTGTTGCGGTGTTGGAGAGTATTTCCACGATCTGCTGACAGGAAATCAGAAAATCCTTCTTGTCACTTGCTATCCGGTTGCACACCTCGATGAACCGCTTTTTTATCTCGTCCTCATACAGATGTGGCGTTTTACACTTTTTGTTTCCGGAAGACTTGGAAAATTTGTGATTGCACTGCCAGATAATTCTCCGGTATTTGCTTGTGCTATGCCACACTTTCGAGCCGAAGAACCCTCCACAGCAGGAGCAGACGATTTTCGCTGAGAAAATGGAGCTGCCGCTGTATTCCTTGCCGAGCCCTTTTCGTCTTTCGATTTCCGCCTGCACCAGTTTAAATTCCTCCGGCTCGATGATCGCATCATGACTGTGTTCAACGAAATACTGCGGAACTTCACCCTCGTTGACTTTCTGTTTTTTCGTCAGGAAATCCACGGTAAATTTCTTTTGGAGTAATGCACTGCCTTTGTACTTCTCGTTTGTGAGAATGCTTTCCACAGTTCGTGTGTACCACTTCTCACCGCCGGCAGGGGCGGGAATATTTCGGCTCATCAGAAGCTGTGCGATCTTATAGTATGAAAGCCCTTCCATGAAAGACTTGTATATGAGCTTAACAACCTCAGCCTCCTCCGGTACGATCTCAGGAAACCCGTCCTCGCCCTTACGATATCCTAAGAATCGTCCGTAAGGCATTGTGACCTTGCCGTCCGCCATACGCTTTCGCTGTCCCCATGTTACATTTTCAGAAATGGATCGTGATTCCTCCTGGGCTAAAGAACTCATAATGGTGATGAAAAGTTCTCCTTTTGAGTCCAGCGTGTAGATGTTCTCCTTCTCGAAATAGACCTCAACGCCCTTTTCTTTCAGCTTTCTGACGGTTGTCAGGCTGTCCACAGTGTTTCTTGCGAAACGGGATACTGATTTCGTAACAATAAGGTCTATCTTCCTACTTCCGTAGATACAAGCTGATTCTGATTGTCGGTCAGCTATCAAATTGGGTGCATCGGGGGTGCATAGAAAAGACGGCGAAGGTGCAGTAGGGTGCATCACCAAACGATAGCTTTTCAGGCACTTCCAAAAACATCGTAAAATCGGCATTTCCAAAAGGTGCATTGGGTGCGTCAGGGGTGCAATCGAGGGTGCATTGGGTGCAATCGGGGGTGCATAAACAAACGAAAGCCCTATGTATAGCGCAATGCTCATCCATACAAACAAAAAAAGAAGGCACTCCGCTGAAATAGCAGAGTGCCATAGAGATGCATCTTTGATTTTAATGTTTCTATTTTCAGTCCTTGAATTTCACTCGAATGTCGTCCTTGCTGTACACAGTCACACTCTCCACAAGCAGCCCCCAGAGGTCTTCGTCAAATTCGTTCAGCGGGTTCTGCTTGTCAATGTTTGCAATAAAGCTCTCCATCGCCTGCACCCGCGCCTGCCGTGCGGTAATTTCCCTGTCAAGCTCCTCGTACTTGCTCTTGGCAACATCGTAGCGATCAACGAGCATATTGTATCGCTGTTGGTACTCCTGCTGGTTCTGTGCGATCCGAGCGTTCTCCCGAATACAGTTTTCGACCATTTCAGCCAGCATTGCAGTCTCTTCCTTGAAGTGTTCGTGCTCTGCCATCAGTGCAGTCATATCTGAAATTTCTGCAATGCTCGCCCGAAGGTTCGCTATGATCTCTGCTTTGTTTTGGAGCATATTGTTGACAGCCTGAATGAAAACAGTCTTGATCTCATCGGCGGTCAGGTGTGGTGTTTCGCAGCGTTTTGCATCCTTGTACTTATGACCACATTGGTATACTACACGCCGATAGCGGTCAGTCGAATGCCAGACTTTCGGACTGTAAAAGCATCCGCATTCGCCGCAGACCAGTTTTGCCGCAAGAATATCTACGCCACTATAGCGGCTTTTCTGTGACTGCCGTCTCTCCATTTCAACCTGTACCGCTTCAAATATCTCAGGGGTAACAATGCCCTCATGACTGCCCTCCACATAATACATCGGGATCTCCCCGTGATTGATTTTCTTTTTTTTCGTCAGAAAATCGGAGGTGTAGGTCTTTTGCAGAAGTGCATCGCCCTTATACTTTTCATTTGTCAGGATACTTTTCACAGTGCTGCTGTGCCATTTGTCCTTTCCGGCGGGAGTTTTGATTCCCCGCTCGGTGAGTCTCTTCGCAATGGTATGCGGTGTCAGTCCGGTCAGAAACAGGCTGTAAATTTCACGCACGATTTCCGCCTCGGCTTCATTCACAACCAGTTTTCCGCCCGGACCTTTATCATAACCGAGAAACCGTCCAAACGGAACATTCGGTTTTCCGTCTGCCATGCGCTTTCGCTGCCCCCAGATCACGTTTTCTGAAATCGAGCGTGACTCCTCCTGCGCTAAACTCGACATAATACTGATGAGCAATTCTCCGCGTCCGTCAAATGTCCAGATATTCTCTTTCTCAAAAAAGCACTCAACATTATGCTCCTTCAGTTCACGGATCGTTGAGAGGCTGTCAACCGTATTTCGGGCGAATCTCGACACGCTCTTTGTTATGATGAGATCCAACCGGCCTGCCAGCGCATCTGCGACCATTTGTCTGAAGCCTTCTCTCTTTGCCGTTGAGCAGCCACTCAGACCTTCATCGGCGTAGACCTCGACGAATTCCCAATCTGTGTGTTCTTTGATGTAGTCGGTGTAGTAGCTGACCTGCGCCTCATAAGATGTGAGCTGTTCTTCGTGGTCAGTCGATACTCTTGCGTAGGCAGCCACACGCCTTTTCACCGGTGCATTGATCGGCGCAGAGGTATATCGGCTTATCGATGCAGGGATTTTTGTTACTGTACTCATTTTTCTGCCTTTCTGCGATATTGCCGCTTGCTTGGGATATACTGCTGTGTGACCGTATGACCATCACGAAAATGGAATGTCAGCATATCTCCGAGAATCGATATGTGCGACAGCCGCTGTTCCATGATTTCTGCATCAAATTCAGGAATTTCAAGTACGGCGGCAATCTGCTTTTTCAGTGCTGCATCCTGCATTGTTTTTGGTCTCTCCGTGCTCGCAGAAACACGATGATGCTTGAAGCATTCCCACCACAGTTCTGTTGTGCCGTCAGCATAGTATTTGGTCTTCGCTGTCATATTTTGTCCACAGGTCTCGCATTTGATAAAAAGCGATAGATCATACCTGAAATGCCTGTAGGTCTCTCTGAATTTATAGATTTCGGCATGGTTTGCACGTTGTTCATCCGACCAGTATGCTTTTCTGCGTGGGTATGATGACTTCGGCTTTTTCCCATCTTTCGGATGATGCATATAGGTATCCTTGGCGGCAATGCCGTTCACGATGGGAACACCATACCGCCTTGCGATCTCCTGCTGTACCGCATCGAATGTTTCCTGTGATATGATCGCAGGGTGCGAATCATGAATCAAAAACATAGGCAGTTCACCGTTGTTCCTGCGTTCCTTGTGCGACACATGACTCTCAGTATAAAACTTTTGCAAGAGCATATTTCCGGTATACTTTTCCTGACGGAGAATATAGCTCAGTACTGTCCCCGTGAACTTTTTTTCCGTAATAGGATTTTGCACCGGAAGCATTCAGCTTCTTGCAGATGATATAGCAGGAATCACCCGCAAGATACCAATCAAAAATCTGCCGGATAATTTCTGCTTCATCCGGCACGATTTCAAGCTTTCCGTCAACAACTCGATAACCGTAGCAGATGCAGTTTTTCGGCTGTCCGCTTTCATATCGTTTCCGGATACCCCATTTGCAATTTTCGGAAATTGAGCGCGACTCCTCCTGTGCGAAACTTGCAAGCAGGGTAAGCATCAATTCTCCGCCGTCTGAAAAGGAGCTGATATGCTCTTTTTCAAATCGCACTTCGATTCCGATTTCCTTCAAATGGCGCACTGTTTCAAGCAGGTCTACAGTATTTCTTGCGAAGCGTGAGATGCTTTTTACCAGCATAATGTCGATAAGCCCTTTATCACAATCTGCGATTAGCCGCTTGAATTCCTGCCGATTGGAAATACCTGTTCCGGAAACCGCACTGTCCGCATATACCCCTGCATATTGCCATTCGGGGTTTCTTTGGATCAGATCACTGTAGTAGCTGACCTGCGCAGACAAGGAATGCATCAGGCGGTCAGTTTCCATCGAAACACGGGCATAAGCAGCAACCCGCTTTCTTATTGGAAGACTTGCGATAGCAGGCTCAATTTTCGTGATTTTGGGCGCTTTTTCTGCCATATAGCAGACCTCCTTCCTCGTTTATCAGCTACCATATTACCGCCTTATTTCGGTTCAGTCAACGGTATTTTGACAAATATTGTGCCGATTTTAGGGCGGTATTTCTCCCTCATCTTTGTATCAATTACGGCGTATTCATCAGCGGTCAGCAAGCCCTGTTTCGCCATTTTTCGCACAAGACTCATTGTGACATGATACTTAAAATCATTCTGTTCCATTTGCTGCACCTCCGTAGCGATGGCCGATATAGCAAGC
>Ga0255340_1006089_pt1 | contig 10637 bp, 10 predicted proteins | sample wastewater_treat_7_FD_192417 | JGI IMG/M metagenome (GOLD analysis project Ga0255340, IMG submission 192417) | Wastewater microbial communities from Lulu Island WWTP, Vancouver, Canada - plant10 | ecosystem: Engineered > WWTP > Wastewater > Unclassified | place: Canada: Vancouver, British... | reverse complement strand
ATATGATTCCCCCTCCTACTGCTGACCAGGCGGTAATTGCTGCCTTAAAGCACCGGCTTGACAGGCAGGAGGTCATCCTTGCCTGTATGAACTGCCGGAAATGGAAGAGCAGAACAGTAGTAGGGCGGGTCCAGGATCAGCCGGTCTGCGGTAACTGTGGAGCACGACTGATTGCAGCCCTGAAACCTTATGAGGCCGACCTCTTTGCTGCAGCCAATAAAAAGAGCAAAAACACAGAGGAGAAGGCCATTGAACAGAAACTTATAAGAAACGCAAACATGGTCCTTTCAAGCGGAAAAAAAGCGATTCTGATCCTCTCTGCAAGGGGCGTCGGGCCTGAAACGGCATCAAGAATACTGGCAACATACACAGACGGCGATGCGCTGATGAGAGAGATCCTTAAAGCAGAACGTAATTTTGTAAAGACGCACAGGTTCTGGCAATAAAAATTACATAATGCTTCCAAGCTTTTGTTCAAGAAAGTCAAGACCCTTCTTGATGTCTTCCATGTTCTTTCCCCCGGTGAGGATTATCTTTCCGGATGAGAAAAGCAGGGCGACTATTTTTGGCTCACTGATACGATAAACAAGACCTGGGAACTGTTCAGGTTCATATTCGATATTTTCCAGGTTTAAGGTCATGACAATTTTATTTAAATTGATCTTGTTTCCGATATCATATGAACAGACGATATTTGTGATGGCAACCCTTGGCTCATCAAAGCACGTAATACCGGCGTTTTTCATCTTTTCAATGATAAGCAGCAGACCCCTGTCAAGTGATTCGGCATCCCGGATACCCGTGAGGACAACTTTTCCTGATGAAAAGATCAGTGATGCAATTTTCGGGTTTTCAATCCTGTAGACTGCACCTGGGAATCGTTTTGTATTCAGGTCACAACCTTCAATATTTTTTGAAATAACCTCTAAATCTATTGAGTCGGCAATAGCCCCGGACGCAACAATATTTTCAATCTTCAGGCTATCATATCGCTTTTCTTCCATTCCAGATATCATGGGGTTTTCCATACCATAATACTAATGGTGAATTCCTTCAATTTGGCCATGAATCCCAAATGCATGATATATTAGCAAAAAAAGATGAAAAGAACGCTGATATTTTCTTTTACCATTCTTCTATGGTATATTATTAAAGCAGTAAGCGCAACCTTGGACTAATGAAACAGGAGATCCCTCATCAGATGACATCATATGATGAGTTTGTCGAATCATTCAGGATTGAAGTTCCGGAATACTATAATTTTGGATTTGATGTGATAGACAGATGGGCAGAGACCGACCGGAACAAACTGGCGATGATATGGGTTAGCCAGGATGGCAGCGAAAAAAAATACACCTTCCGTGATCTGCGAAATCTCTCGGTGGAAGCCGCAAACATCCTGATAAAATATGGTGTGAAAAAAGGAGACCGGGTGATGCTCATGCTTCACCGTGTTCCGGAATGGTGGGTTTTTGTAATCGCCCTTATAAAACTTGGTGCAGTCTTTTGCCCGGCACCGACCATGCTGACAGCAAAAGATCTACAATACAGGGTGAATGCAGGGAAGTTTGAGTTCATAATTACAGACATCGAGAACGCCGACAAGGTCGAAAAGATCTGCCGGTTCTGCCCGACACTAAAACACAGGATGCTCGTCGACGGTGAGCTGCAGAACTGGATAAGTTACCAGTATGAACTCTTTTATCCTGCACCGGTGTCAAGGTCTGCCATCAGCATGCCAGTTACACAAAAGACTCATGCAACTGATCCTATGCTCATCTATTTTACCTCAGGCACAACCGGCGAGCCAAAGATGGTGCTCCATAACCATTCCCACCCGCTCGGGCATATTGTCACTGCACGCCTGTGGCAGGATTTAAACAGTAATGATCTGCATTTTACCTCATCAGATACCGGCTGGGCAAAATGCGGATGGGGGAAGATTTTCGGACAATGGATTGTCGGTGCATGTGTCTTTGTTTATGATGCCAGGGGGAAGTTTAAGGCCACCGAACTGCTTCCATTAATCGAAAAGTATGAAATTTCAACATTCTGTTGTCCGCCTACCATATACCGGATGCTTATCATTGCTGACCTTGCAAAATATGACCTCAGATCCCTTCGCCACTGTATTTCAGCAGGCGAACCTTTAAACCCGGAGGTTATCAGGATATGGCAGGAAGAAACAGATCTTCCGATTTACGAGGGATATGGTCAGAGTGAGACATGCTGCTGTATTGCAACTTTCCCATGTATGGCCCATAAACCAGGTTCCATGGGAAAACCCTCTCCAGGCTGGAGGATAGAACTTCATGATGAAGATGGAAAGACGGTACCCCTGGGGACAGAAGGACGGATCGCGATTAATCTTAACCCACGGCCCATCGGCCTTTTTGTTGAGTACCTGGATAACCCTGAAGAAAATGCTGAGGTCTTCAAAAACGGGTTTTATTATACCGGTGATAAGGCCTACATGGACGAGGACGGTTATTTCTGGTTTGTTGGCAGGGATGATGATGTTATTAAGAGCTCCGGATACCGTATTGGCCCGTTCGAAGTTGAAAGCGCCCTTCAGGAACATCCTTCCGTCCAGGAGTCGGCGGTGGTAGGATCTCCTGATCCCATTCGCGGTATGATCATAAAAGCGTTTATTGTGCTTAAAGCCGGATATGAACCATCAGATCAGCTCATCCGTGAGATCCAGAAACATGTGAAGAGAGTTACCGCACCTTACAAGTATCCGCGTATCATAGAATTTGTGGATGAACTGCCAAAAACTCTTTCAGGAAAGATTAAACGTGGGGAATTGAGAGAAAGAGAACTTCAAAGATACCAGGATTCATGAATTGTTACCGGATTTAATCCGAATCCTTATTATTGAAGAACACATATCTGTATAAGCACAAATGTCTCTGGTTAAGTCAGGGGCAGATTGAGTTACCAGTATATTTTTCTTTAAATTGCTGCGCGAGGATCGCCGAGCCAGGTCAAAGGCGTTAGGTTCAGGGCCTAATCCCGTAGGGGTTCGCCGGTTCAAATCCGGCTCCTCGCATTATTCATATTTTATAGAGAATTTTTCAGGACATATCAGGTGTTATCATTTATTTCACGTATCACACCCTTGCAAAAATTTCATGATATTTTTGAAATTTCACTTTTGATGTGACCTCAAAGAACAACAGAAATTAAAACATTTTATTAGTGACAATACTATAATCGTAAATTGAGGGGAAATTAAATACTAATATCCATTCTGAAATCATAACTCATGCAGGACAGTTCATCATGAAATACATTATTACCGGTGGAGCAGGGTTTATTGGCTCTCATATTGCGGAGGAACTCTCAAGGAACCATGAAATAATCATCATTGATAACCTGTTTTCGGGTAAAGAGTCCAATATTGCATCTTTCCCGGTTCAATTTAAACAAGGAACTATCACCGATCTTCCTTTTCTGATGGAGGTTTTTAAGGGAGCAGACGGAGTCTTTCATCAGGCTGCAATCACATCAGTACCCCGTTCGGTGAAAAGTCCCCTGCCAACCCACGAGGTTAATTGCACCGGTACACTCAATGTCCTCCTTGCAGCCAGAGACTCTGGTGTGAGAAAAGTAGTGTGTGCCTCATCCTCCTCGATCTATGGTGACACACCAGTCCTTCCCAAGGATGAGACGATGATTCCCAGTCCTCTCTCTCCATATGGGATCTCAAAACTTACCGGAGAGCATTATGCACGGGTTTTTTCAGAGCTCTATGGGCTACAGACAGTCTCACTCAGGTATTTTAATGTATTTGGACCCAGACAGGATCCACAATCTGAATATGCAGCAGTAATACCGAAATTTATCACGAAGATCCTGGGGCATGAATCACCTGTTATATATGGTGATGGCAGCCAGACAAGGGATTTTACATTTGTAAAGGATGTTGTTCTGGCAAACATCCAGGCCATGGAGAGCAGCGTCGAAGGGATATTTAATATTGCATATCAGGATAGAATTGACCTTAATGCTCTTGCAGCCATGATCATGGATATTGTAGGAATTCATGTCCCGGTTTTGTATGAACCCCCTCGCCCTGGTGATATTCATGACTCACTGGCAGATGTCAGAAAAGCAAAGGAGAGTTTTGGGTATGAACCAAAGTACACAGTAAGAACCGGAATAGAACAGACGGTTGATTGGTTTAGAGGGCAGAATAAAAAATAAGTCAGCAGATAATTAAAAACCAGATAAATGCATGCTCTACTTTTTCTTCACCAGCTGAGGGATGGGTATTACTTCGTTTTTTTCTTTTAAGGCTTCTCTAATCTTCTCTTCAGTTTCAAGGCGTCTCATTAACTCTTCTTTACTCTCGAGTTCTTTTTTATTGAAATAAAAATTAAATACATGCCAGATAATATAACATGTAAAAATAATTCCTGAAAATACCAGAATTAAATACACATTTTCAACAACTTTCTCATTAATCTTTTCCGAAACAATTAATTTTTCTCTTTTTCTCTCTACTACATTAATGTTATCAGTAATGATGGAAATTTCTTCAGAGTTTTCAACGTAATTTAAAGCAAGGTTTAAAGAATTTAAAGACCTGGCCAGCAAGGTGCTTTTCTCATCCGGAGAAAAACTATCAGCGTAGTAGTAATATGAATATCCAAGATTGTTATACACTCCTGCATCAGAGGCATCAATAGTGCGGATTACAAATAAGTATGTCTTAATTGAATCAATATACTGTTCATTTTTTGCATAAGCCAGTCCAATATTTTTCCATGCAGTTGCATATTGGGGATAAGTATCTAATGCATTATCAAAGCAGTTGATTGCATGAGTTATATTTCCCTGATTATATGCTTCCACGCCTTTTTGATTCCATTCAACGGATATGGAAGGAATGGAAATATCATCAAAATTTTCACGAAAAGGAATAACCTTAAATTCTTCTTTAGTATTGTGAGCGATTTGTACCGGTTTTCGTTGATCCGAGGAAGAGTCAGGATTTTTTTCATTTTTCTCATTATCTGGAGATAAAGGTGTGCTGGTTTTAAACTGTTTTTCATTATTAATTGAATGATGTTTTGTCCCTGGGGTGGGAGTAGTTATGATTCTTGAAGGTTCTTGTTGTTCATTATTAAGAACATTCAAAGCTTTTTCAGCCTCTTCCAATCCCGGATCCCTTCTAAGTGCTTCCTGATATGCAATTTTTGCTTCTTCGATTCGAAGCATATCTTTTAGCAGGTCACCTTTCTGCTTCCATAGTATACCGCTTATGAGTTTCTGGTTATCAAGATATTTCAATGCAACTTCATTATTCTCTTTTTTTGCTATCAAATATCCTATCAAAATTTGCGTATCGGTATCTAATGGACAGTAATCCAAAGCTTTTTTGAACTTTTCTATCGCCTCATCATATTTGTTAGAGTTAAGTAATTTTATCCCATTAGCAAATGTCCCATGAAATTCCAAACCCTTATAACAATTTTCATCACCACTGGTTTTTTTATTAATTATCTTTTTTGTCTGTTCAGCATCTGAGTATTGCCCCAATTCATATTCCAGACTCATCTTCATCTGATCATATTTGTAAACGTGGCTTTGAGCATTGGCTGACGCCTGACGATAACATTCAAGAGCCCTTTCATAATCTCCAGCCTTTTCAAAAATAATTCCTTGCATTGCTAAATCTTCTGAAAGCGATCCAGTAACAGTTACAGTAGTAAGTGTGAAAAAAATAATGAGAGAAATGGATATTTTTCCTGAAATTAATTTAGAATAGAACATGAATTTCATTTCTCAATCAAAATGATTTGGCGATATTTCGAGGATCGTTATTAATAATAAACAATATCCAGAATTGGTTTGAACAAATTACATCATTTACAAAGACTCATATGAACCACTTATCAGCTTTTTCCATCCTCTCACTCTCTATATTTTGCATTAATTTGTTTTCAGCATTTATCACGCAAATTTTTGCTCCGTATTCTGAATTATTGGCACAAATATCAGATAAAGCAGACTGAGATCCCGTAACTAAAGCATAATTTGATTGAGCAACCAGGTTATCTGGATCTTCATATTTTGCCTTTTTAAAGTAATTCAAAGCCTCTTCTTTATTCCCAGAGATATATAATTCATATCCTATATTGTTGTATTCAGCAGATTTATCAGGACCTGGTTTTTTAAAGTCATTATTTTTGCCTGTCTCTTTAAAATTACATCCAAAATATGAATCTAAATACAAGTCCTCTGTTTGGTAAAATGAATCATATGTCTGGTCATTCTCACATGGCAGTAAGCAATAAGAACATCCAATTATGAGGATTAAAAATGCGATGAAATGAGCTTTTTTGATTTTTTTTTCTGAATAAACTTGAGATGACGTGGGCTTATTCATTGAGAGTGTATATTATCTGGAAATCATATAACTTTTATGATTTGATTTTTTCAATTTACATTTCGCACCCCCTGCTAAAAACCCCTTATGAGGCTTCGCCTCAAGCCTGACCAATGAAAAAAGTTTTTCATGCAAAAGGAGGGTAGAGTTTTTCAACGACATCGGCCAGGGAATTGATCGACGCAATCACCTCGCCAGAGATTGTCAGGAGCGTTTTCTGGGCTGATATATAGTCTTGCAGAGCTCTGATGAGAAGCTCGTTTTCAGGGGTATCCTTGTATGGTCCTGTGTAGAATGGTATTCATTCCTGCACCTCGTCAGATGATAATCCATCAGCGATACAATCTGGTAGGGACTCTATCGCAGTCTGCAAGTCGCTCACCGCGTTTGAGACACACTCACGTTCATCCTCCATATTCTCCAGAAGGTCTGTCAAGCCTGAAACCTTCTCGGCCAGGTTGGTTATAGCATCGGTCAGAGTGCCGATTATGTTCTCAAGGTCATCGGTATCAATCTCTATGGCTACCATCTCACACACAACCAACCGGGAGTCTTCGGTACGACTGTCGGACGTAGGAAGGAGAGGGTGTAGGCCTTGGTTTCAGCTTCTTCGGTGGTATCACCACATACTCCTTTGACTGTCCGGGTGTGTTGACCAGAATCGTGGCTGACTTGGGGTTGGATGCTGTTACAGCATCGACTTCGAATTTAGGCTTATTTGTCTGAACCGTGGTTGTTTTCGGGTCTGATCGAGTAACACGATCAGGAGCAGAAGAATTAACCTCCATGCCCAAAATGCCAGGCATCAACACAGAAATATGGAACCGGGTTTAAGGCAGGCGAGAAGGTCAGGAAGTACAGGTGTGGATCTTGTGGGCATGTGTTCCTGGATGTACCGGTAGAAGAATAACAGAAACACTAATTGCATAATTTGTATAATACTATACATCTCTATTCAGAAGTTCAATCATTCGATATGGGAAGGGCAATGTTATGGCTATGGAAGAACCAATCAGATTAGGTGTGCGTCTTAAGGGAAGGGACTTAGAGACGTTTAGAAAAAATCTTGTCAACCCTCCATGTACTCCTGAGGGTATTGAACTTGTTAGAATGGCTCAGGAAACCGCACGAAAAATTCGTTTTCGATGATTCCTGATACTGGTATACCATTTTCGGATTTATCAATTTCTCTTCTTTCTTCAAGGGATCAAGTAAATTCATTCAAGTGTAGTAACGACGCATATACCCGGTTTTTGAAACGAGATGCAATCGATGCAATGAATGAATGTACTGGATGCACACACCTTGTCTATTATAAGGATGGAACACTCGTTGGTTACTTCACTCTTGTTAATGACATTATTTTTGGAGATAAAATAGAAGAAGAAGATATCAGACCGGGTTTCAGATATGACAGTTACCCAGCCTTGAAAATTGCAAGATTAGCGACACATAAACTTTGGGAAAATCTTGATATCGGAAAATTTATGTTGGTTCATTCGATCTCTTTTGCTATTATAGTTAACCAATATTCAGCATGTAGATTCATTACTGTGGATGCAGTAAATGAAAAGGTCGATTTTTATAAAAAATTCGGATTTGTTGTAATAGAAGACGCAATTACTGAAAAAACCACTCCTATGTATTTCAATCATACTGCAATAATTAAGATATTACGGGATAAAGACAAGCAGGCTACTTTCAACAACCAATCAGCATAATATGCTGTATAACATCCCTCGTGCCCCACAAGCATAAAATGGCCGGGGTTGACGATTTCTTTTCAGTAATTTTATTCACCGCAGAATGGTTATTCGACCATCTTAAAAACGGAGATTTCACTTTCAGCGCAGTATACCAGGATGTATCAGAGCAGCTTTGTACCAACCAAAAAAGGACCATGTAACCAATACTATTCGGTCGTGTGGGTTTTACAAAGTTACTCGGACGAAAACCGGAACAACAGATAAAAAATATACAGGAAAATTGCCCATCTGTTATGAGTTTTTGTAGAAAAATAGTTTTGCAGGGATGCGGATTCAAATAACTGTACAATTAAGGCAATATGGTTCTCTATGGCCTTACTAAGGGTTTCAGCCTCTTTGTATGAGCGTAAGTGAGCACAGTAAATATATAGTTCTTCTTTATATGAAGATCTTACGATATAAATCTAAACCTCTTTTTTCCGAACTTGACAATTTAGAGTTATTTTAGAGTATGATTTAAATAATAACCAGAGATGTTTCCCAGTTTCCCAAATTACGTTTGTTATATAATGATTTTCATCTCTGTGAGTAGTTTACCTTACTATAGTTACTTATACTCTCCCGACAACCATAATTTTTGTATTGGTGGGTGGGGTTATGTTTTGGATACGTGTAGCTGCCATTGCTATTATTGCATTGTTTTTAGCAGCAATTCCTATAGGGGCCGATCTTCTTCCAGGTGCAGTGCCTGAGAACCAGCAGATCTCCATCACAACCCTGATAGACGTTATCGGGTTTGTGAGTTTGGATACCTCTTTTGACTGGTCTGTCTCATCAGGAACAATTGAAGATCGAATATTCGGGCCAAATGAAACAATGGCCTCGCTGCTTTACAGGGATTCGCTGATGACCAACGGAGGTCACCTGGCATTAAGCAGCTCGGTTGAACTGGATACCAGGAACCAGACAAAAGGATTGTACAACTTTAAGACAGAGAAAGTGGCGACTTACGAGAGCATTGAAGGCAGTCATCTTGTTGCAGACGAGTCACTTGTCATGAGCACCGGGGGGAACTATACGGATTCAAGTAATATTGGCCGGTGTGTCTTCGCATCCGGTTCATCTGCAGCAGCCCCTGCATTCTGCAATACGGTAAGGGCAAGAAGCTCACTCATCAACGTGAACAGTGCGCAGTACTCTACCTCGGCCAGGGCCAGGGTGGTAGCTGCTGATGGTTCGGTTCCGTCCGCACTATCATACCAGATAACCCTTACACCAAACCCTGCATCAGGTCTTGGACAGGCAGTTGGAACGGTGGTAACAGAGTTCTCTGGTGACATTATGGAGGCTCGCGGTACAGGAACATCATGGAACAGGACATCGGTTACAAACACGATGAAAGATAAGGCAAAGGTAAGTGGAGGGATAATCCAGTTCTCAAAAGCGTTTGATTACCAGTCAGGCCTGTCAGTCATCTGATTCTTTTTTTATTTTTATTACCCTGGCAAAATTGCAGACTATGTAATTTTAAGCAGTCCCTTCCTTGTTACTCGCTTAAATTATCTTTCCTGCCTGTATCTGTCTATTCAAAATTTTGTCGAACCGGGAGTTCGGGTAAAACATAAACTATATGTTGCTATATGTTGTGATCCCCATGAATCAGCCCTGGCATTGTATCGCATAACCGTTAACAAGATCCCGGGTTACCAGGAGAACAAAATTATGAGCAGGTTGTTAGTTTGAACCTGCCGCAACCAGGGCAATGATCGCGGGTACAGCGTGAGCTCGGGGGACCAACTTCTGTTTTGTGTTCCTCGGGGGGATAATTCCCCTTCTCGCTTCTATGATCAGTATTGCCGTTTTGTCATTACCGGACAGTAGCCAAATTGTATACTATTATTTAAAATAACCGTAAACGCGGTGTTTACTGTTAGAATAACTAATATCAGACAGGCAGAAGAAACGATAGGAATAGTCCGGGGAAGATGCGTCCAAACAACTAACCCCGGACCAGGAATTAACAATGGTAATACGATATCAAATCGTAAATACCTTTCTCGTATGGGTTTGTACCCGATTGGGACTGGTAGAAAAGAATCTGTTAATAGCAGATATTATCCTTATCGGTCAACACTTTGGCCTTTGGTGATATCCGCTTAACCCTCTTTTTTACCATCTTCTTCTCCCAGTGGTTCAATCTGGAGCACCCGGACGAAACCAGAGAAGAAGTAATAGATCGGATGATCAAGCGGACAAGTCACCCGGCAAAACCACCAGCATTACTCTTTTTCTATCCATATTGCCCGGCTTGTTGTTATACGATTTTGGTAAACTTTCCATAATCTGGACATCAGGTGTCACCCGCAGGCTTGGGAAGCTCATGATGTTTTCACTGGGAATATCCCAGTGAGGGATTTGCGCCCGCGGGGTGCATGATAGTTGTCTAATAACGGAAAATTTTCCATATTCAATAATCGGGGCACCCCTTACCCGGTGCAGGTAATTACCGGAATTATTGGACACCATAAAGATTG
>Ga0255340_1006037_pt1 | contig 10700 bp, 14 predicted proteins | sample wastewater_treat_7_FD_192417 | JGI IMG/M metagenome (GOLD analysis project Ga0255340, IMG submission 192417) | Wastewater microbial communities from Lulu Island WWTP, Vancouver, Canada - plant10 | ecosystem: Engineered > WWTP > Wastewater > Unclassified | place: Canada: Vancouver, British... | reverse complement strand
GGCATCCTGGGAGGCCATTTTGTGCCTCGTGAGCAGGTAATGCCAGCAACCGCCAGTTCCACACGATTCGAGGGCCCTTCGGGAAAGAGCTGACGCCCAGTGATGAAGGCCTATATGTGCACGAAATCACGGATGTTTCTTCAAGGGGTTCCTACCATACTGAGTCGATTCCGGGATTCCTAACGAGCCCACCCCCATAGCACTGCCAGTGCGCCAGCCCATGCCGGATCCCACGACATACACACCGTGCGTGGCTGGCACACACTCCGCCTCCGACCACCTGTTTGACATGGAGAAGTGCATTATGGCTACTTCTGTCTGCACATATCCTCTGACCAGGGTAGTTGAGTGTGCACGCCTGGCGGACTAGTTCAATGCCCTACCCCCAGTGACCATATATCCATGGTGCATGATGAAAGGAGGGTTGACTATGCAGAATGTCCCAAGCCAGACCAGGATCTTGCCGTACGAGGCGCTCCTGGAGAAGGCGAAGGCTCTGGGCCTCAGAAGGCTCGAGACGATGATGGTGAGGTTTCCGAGTACGCGGACGGCCTACGCGGTGTGCTCTGCTACTCTCGAGGCCGATGACGGATCCATCTACAGCGAGGTAGCCTCATTCCCCGCAATCGGGAGTTCCGGAGAGACTCAGGCAAAGGCGGTGGAGTGCGCCTGCATCAAGGCAAAGGCGCGGGCATTGGAGGCCTTCACTGGCCTCAGATGCAAGCTTGATGCGCCTGCGCCAGTGCGACGGGCCGTGAGCGATGTAGCTCCAGTGCCCACGCAGCCCCGCAAGACACTAGAGCCTGTCCCGAACGAGCCGTGCTCTGAATGCGGAGCGACACTGTCCCCAGGCAACCACGAGTTCTCTACGAAGCTCTTCAAGCGCCCGCTCTGTGTGCCCTGCCAGATCAACACAGCTGCCTCACGTTAGCCCCATGGTGATACCACGCCATATCAGGTGATCAGCGCCCGCGAGTACAGTCGGGGGCGCATGTCGGCATGTACGAAGACAGCGAAAGGATGTGACGTGATCATGAAGACCAACGAGCTTATGGAACAGATCGAGTCTCGCATCAAGGAGCTCGCGACTCGAACGGAAGAGGCCAGGGCCTCCGAGGAGGTGACGCAATATCTCAGATTTCTGTCGAGGTTCCATCGGTACTCGCTGCACAACACAATGGCCATATGGATCCATTGCCCGCACGCAACGCACGTTGCCGGTTACAAGGCGTGGCAGAAGCTCGGGAGACAAGTCCTCAGGGGCGAGTCGGGCATTCCAATCTTTGCGCCCTGCACGCAGGCAGTTCCTGATGGTCACGACGAGGACGAAAAGAAGGCTCGGAGAGTGATTGGCTACAAGATTGTCTACGTGTTCGATGTATCCCAGACTGAAGGTAAGCCCTTGCCGGAGGCACCCATAGTAGCCCAGGGGAATGGCAGCGAGCTGCTGCCGGTATTGGAGGGCATCGCAACCGATCTGGGTATCGGCCTGGAGTATCGGGCCATGTCCGGATCTCACCATGGCACCAGCTATGGGGGGAGCATCGACGTGGACTCGGGGCTTGACGATGCAGGCAAGTCCTCTGTGATCATCCACGAGTTGGCACACGAGCTTCTTCACAAAGGAGCCGACCGCATGCTTCTCAGCACCCGCCAGAAGGAAACCGAGGCCGAATCTACGGCCTACGTTGTGTGCTCGCACTTCGGGTTCGACAGCGCTGCTCCGAACTACCTGGCCTTGTGGGACGCGAAACCCGAGCAGATCATTGAGGCCTTCCAGCGAATCAGGGACGTGGCGGCGTCCTTGATAGACATGATCGAAGCCAAGTTCAATGCAGAGGAGGTGTGTGCATGAAGAAGATCGCCAACATCAATGAGGCCTTGACGTACGTTAGCAGGCTTGGGTTCACTCCGAACGGCACTATTCATCACCAGCAGGCCTGCTTGTATGCTCTGTGTGAAGCTCTGGAGCAGGCAGCAGGCGGATACCCTTACGAGGTCAGATTCCAAAGGTATGTGAGCGCCCAGGGCATCAGCTTCCCCTGGCTCGGGCGGTTCACCGTGAAGGGCGCCAGCGGAGCAGTGGTGGTCGAGGCCAAGACCGTGAAGAGCTAGCAAGGACAACACGCATATCCCCGATGGCCCCATAGTGGGGCTTTTCTTATTGTCAGAATCGGGTGTATCGGAGGGCGGCGCCGCGAGCGAGAGCGGCTGCCGTCCTCCTCTGCTTTCCCAAAATCATGCGAGGAGGAGATTGATTCATGAGTGCATGCTATCCCGATTTCCGCGGTCTGAGCGCGTCCCAGCTCATTGCGATGACGCTCCGTGACAACGATGCCGCCAGCATCCTGGATCGCTTCCAGAACCTCAGGGCGATGGAAGAGGCATCGGTAGAGGACATCGCCGCAGCGGGCATCACTGAAGAGCAGGCAGCAACGCTCAAGGCCGCCATCGAGCTTGGCAGGCGGTGCCTGACTGAGCGTCGGAGCAAAGCCTACATCAAGTCGGCACAGGACATCTACAACCTGCTTGGGTATGAGATGGGCCGCCTGGATAGGGAACAGATCAGGGTGGTCATGCTCGATATCCGCAATGGCGTGATCGATACCGAGATCGTGTCCATTGGCACCATAGACTCGTGCGTGGGACATCCTCGAGAGATTTTCAAGAACGCGATCGTGAAGGGCGCCGCATCCATCATCCTCACCCATAACCATCCTTCAGGGCTGGCATCACCTTCCCCCGAGGATCTCGCCCTCACGAAGCGGCTAATGGAAGTTGGAAAGTTTCTCGGCATCGAGGTTCTCGACCACGTGGTCATCGGTGACGGCTGCTACTGCTCCATCAAGGACCTCATGTCCCAATAGCGCGCTGCCGGGCGCTGGCGCTGCAGCTGGCGCCCGCATTCATTCCCCATGAACGAAAGGAGAAATAACAATGGCGAAGATCAACGAAGAGCACATCATCAGCATTGACGGAAAGCCCTACGTGAAGTACGCGGGCCTATTGGAGGCGGCCCACAAATCTGGGCTCAAGGACTTGCAGGTCAAGCTCATCCAGTCTCCCACGAGGGATAACGGGTACACCGCCGTATGCGAGGCGACAGCAGTCATCAAGACGAGGAATCGGGAGAAGGTCTATATCGAGATCGGCGATGCAAACCCGGCATCGATAGGAGACCCAAGGTTGAACGTACATTCGATACGAATAGCGGCGACCAGGGCCAAAGCACGGGCTTTGCGTGACGCGCTGCGCATATCCATTTGCTCCGTGGAAGAGCTGGCGCTTGGAGGGCCTCAGCGGGAGGTGTCGGACGCGTCTGCCTCTGCACAGACCTCATCTCAGAACAAGGCGACGGAAGCACAGCTTCGAGTACTTAGAATTCAGGCCGATAAGCTCGGGCTACCTCAAGAGGACTATGCCCGCTTCGAGATCATGACCAAGAGGGAGGCCTCGGACGCGATTAGCGAATTCAATCGCCAGCTCAGCAGGTCTCAGGCCGGTTAGCCGCCGATAAGCCCGGTACGTTCGTGGGGGCCCTGACGGGCCCCTGTTTTATCCCGTCGGGCAGTGACAAGTCGGCATCCCTCGCAGAACGTCCCTCTACTATAATAATACCTGCTCCAGACACCGAAACACACATCGAAGCGATGACTACGCTTCGCGAAATTTACCTCAAAACTGGGCGTCGCTCCGTAGCGGAGGCCCCATACTGGACTCCATCAGTAGTCTGCCAGGGGCCTCCTTGCAATACATAGTGTGCTGCGTCTCATGTCTCAGGAGCCTGTCTCGATGACTTGCATGTGGACTTGTCGCGGTGGTACCGTATGCGCCTCCATTCATCCTCTCTGATCATCCTCGTGCGGCACTTGCACCACACCATGGCCCTGATGGCGACTATGCGCGAGGAGCATTGCGGGCATGTATATTCATACAGCATGGGCTGTAGGGTCATTCAGCGTTCTCTCCTTTGTCCACTCTGGCGCAGTCCACGTAGTGGGGGTGGTAGTGTGAAAGTGTGTCCGTAACGTCCCAGCTAGAGGGCTCGTGTTTTCGGCAGAAGGCTCTACAAGCCTACAAGTGGGAGGTGGTAAAGTGATTGTATCCTCTCATGCCTATGCGACGTTCCTGGGGCATTCTGCGATGAGAATTGAGCATGGCCATCATGCCTGATCGACACAGCTCGACCATTGCCAGCAGTGTCTGTCTTTCCCGCCATGGCATGAAGTTGCCTCATCATCCAGAGGATATGAGCTCTGCCGATACAGCGCAGGGCCTGACGTCAAACGCAGAGACGCGTGCCGAAGGGAACGCCCACACCTCCGCACCATACGGGCAGGCGAACGCAGAGGGGCGCGTGGATGAGCATGTGGACGGTCGTTGACTCGTATCGTAGACCAGGCACGGTACGGGCGCACTGGCGTGCCATGCAGCCCGCAGGGCATCCCAGGCGTCCATGAGCTCAGTGAAGGGCTTGAGCAGGTCTTTCTTCATGCGACCGGCTTTGGATACGCCATTGCGGCGCTGGTAATCACGCAGTCCCTTATGTAGGCCCTTTCTGCTGAAGGCCTGGCGAGTAAGGTGATGCAACCTCTGAAGCTCCTGCTCATCCGCCACCATTATGTTCCCGAATGGATGATGGCTCCAATCCCCTCGGGCGAACTGCTCCACCGTGGGACGTTGAGCGCCATTGATGCGCTGTCTCACCTCGATGCGCGTGTACTGCCCCTCATCCAGCCCTCGCTCCGCTCCCTTATCGTAGCAGGCGAACTGCCGGGAGCTTTTGGATGAACCGCAGTAGTAAGTGGCGGGCTCGCCATAGCGACGCATCTCGCGGCCATGCTTGAGATACAGCATCCTCACCGCATTGCCTGCGCCTATCCCTGCCAGGTCGAGTTTACACTCCACGCAGCCGACACGCGCACACTGGACTGGGATGATGCTATCCACTGCCTGGAGCAGCTCTGCAGGAGTAAGGGCAGCTGCCGCTATACTGAGGTTGATGCGAGTCATGGGCATCCTGCGATAGTTGGGATCCCACGAGACAAAGGCCCTGCAGCTGCGAGTGCCTATGACGACATCGACAGATGCGCTATGGGCGTACCGGCATCTATTATGCTCCCTGGACCACTCGTGGGGAATGTACCGGCGGGAGACTATCCGAACCATCTCATTGTCGATGCCTCGGACGATGCACGCGCGCGGTAGGCTACAGGAGTAGATCGTGACCTTGTCGTATGGAATGCTATTGATGGACTTAGGAAGCCCAGCATGAGTGCTATTTGAGGTAAGGACTGAAGAAAGAATACCTTTATTGTTATACGCGCCAGCCTGTGACGACAAGCAGTAGCCTCCTCATCCAATGCTGTGCCGGTTCGACAATGCTGAAAGGAGAGCATTGACCGCAGGGCGCTTTTGCGGTATGCTGTGGGTATCGCAGCAAACGATGCGCCCCCCACAACCAGTATTGCACAGCGGCGTTGCCTTGTCAATAGCATTCGCTGTGCCTTCTCCAACACAAGGGGTGATGTCATGTCTATCGAAACATTGTGGAGCACCGCCCTCGAATGCGTCCAGTATCCTGCTGAGCTAATCAATGAGAGGGCGGCGGAGCTTGAGAGCCTATCGGAAGAGCTCCTGAGGACGCCCGGGGTTAACGTGGACGACGAGCAAGCCATGAATAGTGATATAAGCCTGTTGAAGACGTTGTGGCTGGTTCTGCGGAGGATCGTGGTCGTTAAGCCTGATCTGGCGCAGGCGGCTTATATCAGCCTGTACAAGGCGTCCGTCAACGCGCAGATCCTCGCAAACCGCCTGATGCTTGGCGTGAAGCTGCGAAGCCACCGCAAGAAGAGGAACATGGCTGTTGTCGACCTTGCAGCTCAGGCGAGCATGGATCGCACCTACATATGGAAGCTCGAGAGCTGTATCGCAGGGCCGCCGGATGCGGAGGTCGTAGGAAAGCTATCAAGCACCCTGGGCGTCCCCATCTCCGATCTGCTGGAGGAGGCAATAGGCCCCCTCAGCTATGTGACCCTAATGGAAATGGTCATGGACAAAGGGGCTAAGGCCTCGACGATATCGGACATAGCCAGGGAGTGCGAATCCATCCCAGAAGGTCAGCTGAGAATCTTGCTCGCGCAGGTGCGGGCCATATCCGAAGCCTGCCGGCAAGACGAGAATCTAGGTTCTGGCCGAAACTCCTGACAGATTCGCGTTAGGCCGCATACAGAGGAGCATATCCCTTTCACGGTGCAGCCTGTCCTGGTATCTGAATGCCAACGCAAAATCTGGCCGGACGCAGCCAGTGCAGCCACAGGGCACCTGCCTGATAAGGTCGATATCGACAGCTGACAGCTTCCGCCTGCGAGCCATTCGGACCTCGTTCATAGCCCAGGTGTGGGCCCAGTAATCATCGGATACGCCGTCATTGGCAAGGCCATACCTGATCTCGTAGTAGTATATTACCTCCTCGGGGCATGGATCCCCGTACATCGTCAACTCGAGGATGCGCCGCCCCTCATCGGTGTTGCGTAGGCCGCACACATCCTTGAAGTGACACTCAGCCTTCTTACACGGCAGAAATCCGCCTACAGTAAGACCGTGCTTCAGCGCATTAAGGGAGGAACGGCGCTTGCCGAGCTCTGTACGGGGGCCCGACTCTTGTGGGGCCGGCAAATTCCTTGTGACAGCTGCGATACCCTCAGGGGTGCAAGGTCCTCTCTTGCTCATGTCTGATCATCTCCTGATGAAAACTGGTTCGTTTGGCGCGCAGGACGGATGGTTACTTCTCTGTCGGGGTGGGTCATACCCCTAACAGAACCTTGATCATCAGCCCCCTCTCCGCTAGAGTTTGCATGGGGGGCAAATACACGCACTGCCATGCAAAGGCTTGCCCGCCCATTGCCCGCAATGCAAATAGTTGCGGGCTTGGCAATGGGGGCGACGGAATGAAGCAGCACCTGGCCATATTCCTTGAGGCTGCCGATACGGCTTCCGCCGACATCTACCTGGTTCGAGAAGAGTTGGCCTCCGAACTGGAGCGGCTCTCGGGACAGCTGTTGAAAGACCCCGGGCTTGGCAGCGACCCTGTGGAGAACCAGGAGGTCTGCCGTCGTCTGAGCGTTCTGGCGCAGGCCCTATACCACCCCGATCGGTCGGAGCAGGCCACTTCCGGCGCCGCCAGTCTGCGGCAGGCCTCAATGAACGCGGACGTGCTGGCGCGCAGGATCCAGTTCGGAGTAGCGTTGAGAGCGCTGCGCGTGCGGCAGGGGATGCGCCAAAAGGAGCTGGCGCTGAAAGCCAAAATCGACCCCGGTTACGAAAGCCGGCTGGAAAGGTTCCTCGCGGGCCCGCCGTCGCAGGACGTGGTGCAACGGCTTTCGGCTGCGCTGGGCGATGTGGCTGGCGAACTTCCGGCGGCGCACCAAGCCACCCCCGCATGGCACCCCTCGTCTGCGCCAAGGCTGAAGGCCTCGGCGGAGTACGATGACCTCCTTGGACAGCTCCTAGCCGTATGCGCCAAGTTGCCCCTAGATCACCTGAAGATCATCCTGGCCCAGGCCCAGGCCGTCTACGCCCTCGTGGCGTCGCAGAAGCTCGACCGGCACGCAGACTAGCCCATCAATCTCCTCCTTCACACGCTCCTGCACTTGCCTGCAACCGTCCGATTATTTTCGTTCATGTCGCCGCGGGGAGTAGGAATCCGCCGCCAAGTGTAGAAGACAATTCCCATAAGTGCGGATTAGCACCTTGATATCCTCGGAAACGTGAGGGATGTGCATATGAGCAGGAAGACCAAGATCATAGCCGTTGCAAATCAAAAAGGCGGCGTGGCGAAGACAACGACAGTGCAGCACATCGGGTATTGTCTGGCGATGGAGCACGGGAAGCGCGTCCTCCTTATCGACCTCGACCCCCAGGCCAACCTGACGAGCACCTTCGGTATAGCCCCTGAAGCGCTCGATCACTCCATCTTCGACGTGCTCAAAGGCGAGATCCCCCTGTCGCAGATCGTCACCAAGTGCCCGGGCGACGGAAAGTTGGATATCGCTCCAAGCAACATCGAATTGAGCCGGGCGGAACTTGAGCTTGTGTCGGAGATAAATGCGACGTACCTTCTCCGGTCCGCTATCACACCGCCGTTCGTGGAGGGCGCGGCTGAATCGGAGGAGGGACCGTACGACTACATTGTCATCGATTGCCCGCCTTCGCTCGGCATCATCACGGTGAACGCGCTGGCGGCGTCGGACTACGTCCTCATCCCTATCCAACCCGAGATGTACGCGCTCCAGGGGCTGAGATCGCTAGAGGGAACCATCGAGAAGGTGCGGTCCCGGGCCAATCCAGGCCTTTCGACCCTCGGCTGGGTAATCACCCTACATGACGGCAGGACGCGGGTCCACAAGGACGTGGTGGAGTTCTTCCGCAAGAAGTTTGGCCCTGCGCTCTGCGACACGATCATCTCCGTCAACACGACCATCAGGGAGGCGCAGGCGGCCAAGAAGACGGTCTTCCAGTACGACTCGAGCAAGAGCGGGGCAAAGAACTACTCGCTGCTTGTGGACGAGCTCCTCAAGCGCATGGGTGAGTGATCATGGCCAAGAAGAAGGCAGACTATATAGACGGGCTATACGAAGTAGCCTCTCAGATCGAGGACGCCAGGGGCGAAGCTGAGGCGCAAGAGCCTGCCGCGGATGGCCCAGAGCCAAGCGCTGAACAGCAACCGTCAAGCACGGTCGAAGAGGCGACTAAGCCTGTGGATGAGAGTTCAGGGGCAGATACGGCTGAAACTTCGGGACCGTCTGCAGAACCAGATAACCGTGGCGCTGTACGCACAAAAACTATACGTGCAGTTTCTAAACGCACACCTTATATATGTATAGGAACTGAACGTTTATATGTTATACGTTCACAATCTGGACAAGTGGTGGGCATCGATTGGCGGGCTATGGCCCCGAAGCTTGCGAAGCCCATTACGATTCAGGACCGATTCTACGTCATGGACAACGAGATCGACGATCTTCTCATGCCGGACCTTGATCCAACGCAGCAGTCGATATACAGGTTCCTCTATCGAAACGCATACGGCTGGGGCCGATGCGTCTGCGCGGTGAGCTTCGAATCCGTCCAGAAAGGCACCGGGATCAAGTCGAGGGTCACTGTGCAAAAGGCCATCGACGGCCTGCGGGAACTCGGATGTATCAGTGTGGAATATGAGAAATCGCCTGTGACGCCGAGAGTGTATCGAGTATATCTCCCATGCGAGATGAAGGCATATGAGGGGCGCAGTAAACGTTCAGAAACTATACGTTCAGAAACTATACGTTCAGAAAATGACGAGGTATTGGTTCAAAAACTGAACATATGTGTGCCAAAAAATGAACGTATAGAAAATGAACGTATGCGGAGTAATGAGGCTTATAGCTGCAATGCCGATGAGCCTTCCAACGATGGAAACGCGTCTAAAAACAGTACTAAAAACAGTACTGTAAAAGACAGCAGCAGGAGGGAGGCCCTAGAGCTGCTGCTGTCCTCTCGTGACTTCAAAGTAAACCCGGACAAGATAGACGCGTGGGCAACGGATGAATCGCTCGGGCTTGACGTGATCGAGAGTTACATCGAATGGGTAGCCGGCAAGGTTGCAAGAGGCGAATGCAAAAAAGCTGTGCCGTTCCTTGTCAGTGCAATCGATGGGCGCTGGCCTATCGATGAAGAAGCGCCCTACAAGCGAGAAGCCGCACAGGCTGTGTCGGCCGCTGACCCGAAGGTGGAGGAAGACGAGGATGTCAAAGAGCGCATCGCTGCAATGTCGCCTGAGGAGCAAGGGGCCTTGGCTCAGCAGGCGCTGGATCTGGCCCGTGATGAATGGGTCTATAAGCGGGCGAAGACTCAGGAGGCTCGTGATGGGGTTGTCCGGGGCAAGATGATGGAGATGATCAGAGCGACTTTGAGAGAAAGCGCTGCTACGCGTAATAAAGATTGAATAGGTATATCGCAATTGTATCGAAGAAAGATACGTTAGGGAGGCCAAGTTGTTGTGTCAAGCATAGAGCCGGTTCGTAAAGTCTCCGGTAATCGCGGGGCAGACTTGGTGGAACAACTCCACTTTTTCGAGACCAATGCACAGGATCAGGTCAGGGAAGCTGCTTTTTCCGATCCTGCCTTTATGAGCAACAAGGTGCGCCCGCTCCATCGGTGGGTCCCCTGGATTGCTGGGTTTTCCGGTGAATTTGTTGACGATATTCTCAACCGATACATGAAACGGTCTGGCATGGTCCTTGATCCGTTTTCTGGGGTTGGAACTACTCTCGCAGAAGCAGTGCTTCATGGGCACGAGGCGATGGGATTCGAAATCAACCCATACGCTGCTCTTGCAAGCAAGGTCAAAGCGAACGCCCACAAGGTGGACGAACGGAATCTGGACAGAGAGATTCTTAGGTTTTCCGACTTCTATCGAGATCGTATGTCAGGCGATTATTCACCTGAAAGCACTCCGCCACCGGGTTTCCGCACACGATCACCATTTTACAGCCCTAGGGTAATGCGGAAAGTCCTGATCGTGTGGGACTTCATCAAGACGGTAGACGAAACAGCTATCCAGGATCTGTTCAGGCTCGCTTTTGCAGCAACCATGGTCGGCTATTCCAATTACTCGTATGAGCCTAGCCTTGGACGCCGAGTCAGTGCGGGTAAACCGG
>Ga0255340_1006028_pt1 | contig 10709 bp, 9 predicted proteins | sample wastewater_treat_7_FD_192417 | JGI IMG/M metagenome (GOLD analysis project Ga0255340, IMG submission 192417) | Wastewater microbial communities from Lulu Island WWTP, Vancouver, Canada - plant10 | ecosystem: Engineered > WWTP > Wastewater > Unclassified | place: Canada: Vancouver, British... | reverse complement strand
CAGAGTTAATAAGCAGATAAATGATAATTTAGCGAATTAAATTTCAATTTCTTCAACGGAAATTTCGCCGGACATAAGTTTGGGTAAAAGAGTGTCGCGAAGTTGGGATAGTTTTTCATTTTCTAATCCATTTCTTTGAATAGCATTTGTTGTGTTACACGCTATTAAATTAAATTCTGAAAGCAAGTCTTTTGGCGGAATAATCATTAGCTCTGTATTAATTAAATTATTCAAATCTAAATTCTTTATTCCTGTTGTCCCATTTTCGTATGTAAACATCACACCTTTCTCATATAAAAAATTCAAATAATAGTAAATGAATAACGAGAGTTCCTTTTGTGAAGTAAGAGCACGACAAAAGTTTGTGCAAATTAATCCTTTATCATATCTTTCAATGATTGAATTTGATATAAAACAACATCGACCTGTTGATTGTGTAGGACTTCCGCCAGATATTTCAATTACAATATCGTTTGAGTTTAGCTGTTTTTGTAAAAAGTTTTTTTCTAAAATATAACGTGTTGGCATTTTACCTTTATAACCGTATTTTATGCTCGGGATGTCAGCACCTCTAATACAATACACTTTCTGTGTGTAATTTCCCACTAAGTTATCTTTTCCCCAATCACCACTTAAAGTTTTTTCTATGTAGTTTGAGATAGTACTAACTTTCCATCCTTTCGGTATTCTACCAAGCTCACTATCAACGAATTCACCATCTTGAAACGGCTCAAAATCTACAAACCAAGATTTAAAAAGTGCTTGCGCCTGCAGCTCTAAATTATCATTTATCGCTTACCTTTGCAATAATTTTCAATTATAATGTTTTATCTTTTCATAATAACATTAAAAAGATAAAACAATGAAAGAAAAACTTATGGATGAAGTCAGAAAAGGGATGGTTTCGGCTTTGACAAACGAGCAAATGAACATACTCAATCTTGTATTGAACAAAGCATTGGCAAATGTAGATATAGTGCCTGCTGAAAACAGAGAAAAGCATTTTGTTAGCAATTCAAAACTTTTAGATTTGTTTATTTCCTCAAAACGGGTAGAAGGTTGTTCTGAAAAAACTTTGAAATACTATCAAGCTACTATTGAACTTTTATTTAAGGTATTACCCAAAGAAATAAAAGAGATTACAACTAACGATTTACGACTTTATTTAGCTAATCAACAGGGGAAGAGAAAATCGAGCAAGGTTACAATAGATAATATAAGAAGAATTTTTTCGAGTTTTTTCTCATGGTTGGAAGATGAAGATTATATCCTTAAAAGCCCTGTACGACGTATTCACAAAGTAAAAGCAAGCAAGCTAATAAAAGATGTATTGACGGATGAAAATTTAGAAGTTTTGCGAGATAATTGCGATAAAATCAGAGATTTGGCAATGATTGATTTGCTTGCATCTACTGGAATAAGAGTAGGCGAACTTGTAAAAATAAATATAGCCGATGTGGACTTTCACGAACGTGAATGTGTAGTCTTTGGTAAAGGGAACAAAGAAAGAGAAGTTTATTTTAATGCTCGTACAAAAATACATTTGAAGAAATATTTAGCTACGAGAACGGATAGTAATCCCGCTTTATTTGTTTCACTTTCAAAACCGTATAATCGGTTAAATATTGGTGGAGTAGAGCTTCGGCTTCGTCAGCTTGGTAAAAAAGCCAATATAGCCAAAGTGCATCCTCATAAGTTTCGGCGAACGCTTGCTACCATGGCTATCGATAAAGGTATGCCGATAGAGCAAGTGCAAAAGCTACTGGGGCACGTGAAAATAGACACCACTTTACACTATGCAATGGTTAATCAAAACAATGTGAAAATGGCACATAGAAAATTTATAAATTAACTGTAAGCATGAAATTAAAAGATCTGGCTTTTTATGTAAGAGAGCGTGTTAACACTGATTTAATCGATACAAACAACTATGTGTCCACAGAAAATATGCTACCTAATAAAAATGGCATCACTATAGCTACAAGCATTCCTGATGTTTTGTCTGTTTCTAAATTCACAAAAAATGATGTACTAATTTCTAACATTCGACCCTATTTTCAGAAAATTTGGTTTGCTGATAAAGATGGTGGTTGCTCAAATGATGTATTGGTTGTTAGGGTAAAAGAAGATTGTAATCCATTGTTTTTATATTATCTCCTTTCTAATAGTTTATTTTTTGAATATGTAATGTCAAGTGCAAAAGGCACTAAAATGCCACGTGGGGATAGGAACTCAATAATGCAATATTCGGTTCCTGATTTTTCTTTGGAAATTCAAAGGAAAATTTCACATATCCTTTGTGTTTTAGACGAAAAAATCAGAGTTAATAAGCAGATAAATGATAATTTAGCGAATTAAATTTCAATTTCTTCAACGGAAATTTCGCCGGACATAAGTTTGGGTAAAAGAGTATCGCGAATATGTCCTAAATTAGAATTCTCTTTGTTGTTTTGTTCAATTAAGTTCAAAATAGAATTATAAATAACATTAAATTCGCAAACAACTTCTTTTGGTGGATAAATTGTTATTATTAATGAAAAATCCGAATAATTAAGCGTTTGTCTAACACCACCAATTGCACGAGTTTTAACTTCTTCCTTAAATATAGATGTTTTAATAAAGAGATTAAAAAAACTTGAATATTCTAGTTCTGTTCTAAAAACCACATATACGGGGCTAACACAACCGATAGTTTTCAAGTCATTTATTCCAATTGAACCAATATTTATTCTTGCAGGATTATAAGCAAAGTCATGTTCTTCTACGATAATGTAATTTGAGATGTCCTTGCTATAAACTTGTTTAGTAAAGTAATCTTCTGAAAAAACTAGTTTACCTGAATTTATTGGTGATAACACATTTGCTTTTTTATTTCCTACTCTGTCTTTTATTTGAGTAGTAACATCACCTAAAAGACGTACTTTCCATCCTTTCGGTATTCTACCAAGTTCACTATCAACGAATTCACCATCTTGAAACGGCTCAAAATCTACAAACCAAGATTTAAAAAGTGCTTGCGCCTGCAGCTCTAAATTATCATTTATATTTTGGTTAAGTTCAATTTTATCATCAAGAGATGAAAGAATGGATGCTATTTTTTGTTGAGTGGAAAGTGGGGGAAGTAAGATTTTGTAATCCTTAATAATTTGTGAGTTAAGATTTTGTTGTGCTCCACCATTTGCGAGTGAGTTTAACTCGTGATAATTGTTCATTATTGAATAGTAAATATATCTATAATCTGCAATATCACTATTTATGGTCAAATTACAGCATGCTTGATTTGTAGTTAATTTTATTTTAGCTATTGCAACTTTTGCAGCAGTAGCTCCATACATTGCTATAACTATGGAATTAGCTTCAATCCATTTTGCTGAAGAATTATTAAAACCTTCAGTAGTAATTTTTTGTTCCGTTTGATATATTCTGTTGAAGTTTACTTCCTTAGTATTTAACCAAGGAATATCACCATTATAATAATTTGGATTAGTACTTTTAGGTGTTCCGCCACTACAAACTTTATTACAAACTTCCCCAAGCCTAACTTCTCTCCATTCACTTTTATTCATATTTTTCTATTTTTTTGTCGAGAAAAAATAATTTCTTCGACATGTTATTTTTTCGTGTCTAAAAAAGTTAAGTTTTTCGACACGTTTCTTTTTTAATAGGTCAAAAACTATTTTTTTAGCCAAGTTTTATTTATCATGTACAAAAAGTTCGATTTTGCGTACTTATTACATTCATCATGTACAAAAAATACGATTTTGCGTACATATCACATTTCTCATGTACAAAAAACACGATTTTATGTACATATTACATTTCTTATGTAAAGAAAATGCGATTTTTTATACATATTCAATCTCTTATGTAAAGAAAATCAACTTTTCTTAACACGTTATTCATTAGTAACTGTTTTGATTGGTTCAACAGGTTGAGCAGGTGGAACTCCCTTTACAAATAAATCATACAGTGGTTCGTTAATATAAAAATTACTTTTCCCGATTTTGGTTTTATTCAAAAGTCCAATTTCTGACAGACTATTCAAATACTTTGACGCTGTTCTTCTTTCAACATTTAAATCTTTTTCTACAAATTCTATCTTGGTGTAAGGATGATTGAACAGATTATTCAGCAAATCTTGACTGTATATTTTTGGCAATTCAGTTCTCATTCTATGCTTGTAATTCTTCATCAACTCTTTTATTCCGTCAATAAGATGTAAGGTTTGTTTAGCTGTCTCTTCTACACCTTTCAGAATATACAAAATCCACTCTTCCCAATCATTGCTTTCCCTTGTGGATTGTAACAAGCGATAATAGTCGGCTTTATATTGAATAATGTATCGGCTCAAATAAAGAATTGGTAACGCAAGAAGGTCTTCTTTTACCAAATACAAAATATTGATAATACGCCCTGTTCTGCCGTTTCCATCGTAAAAAGGATGAATGGTTTCAAAGCGATGATGAATTATTGCCATTTTTATCAATGGATCAAGCTCGCTCATTTCATCATCGTTGATAAATTCTACCAAGTTGTCCATCAATTTTTCAATAGTCGGTAAATCTTGCGGTGGCGTATAGACAACTTCTTCTGTTGCCGCATTTTTTAAAACTGTTCCGGGATTTCTTCTGTATCCCGCATCGTTTTGTTCCAAATCTTTTTGAATGGATTTAATCAAAGAATGCGTTATGGGTGCGCCTTCTCTTATTTGCTGAAAACCCGACCTTAACGTCTGTGCATATCGACTTACCTCTTTTGCTTGCGAATTATTGAAATAAGCTTCAAATAGTTCAGCTTTGTACATTTCATCGTGCGTAGTAATGATATTTTCAATAGCAGAACTTTCTTTCGCTTCCTGTAACGAAAGTGTATTTATCAGGATGTTTTCATTCGGAATAGTAGCACTTCGCCCATTTAACAAAGCAAGATAACGATGCGAAACGGCAAGCTGTTTTAGTACAGCTTTGGTCTCTACATCCGATTTTGGGGGTAATAAAGGTATATCAAATTTCATAGCCAATTCCTTTGAGTTGTTTTTTAATTTCTGCTTCCAATTGATGCGACTTTTCAAAAAGCTCAGAAAGTTCGGTTGTCAGACGTTCCATTTTTTCTTCGAATGGTTCGCCGTCGTCTTCCTGCTCTGCAATACCCACATAACGCCCGGGCGTAAGAATAAAATCCTGTTTTTCTATTTCTTCGGTAGTAACGGAAGCACAAAAACCTTTTTCATCTTCCAGTTCGCCATTTTCAAATGCAGTGAATGTATCGGCAATTAAGGCAATATCCTCGTCGGTTAATTCACGTAACTTTCGGGTTACCATTGTTCCCATATTTCGGGCATCTATAAAGAGCGTTTTCCCTTTCTGCTTTTTATCACGGTTCAAGAACCACAACGATACAGGGATTTGAGTGGTGTAAAATAGTTGCGACGGCATTGCTACAATTCCTTCTACAAGGTCATCTTCAACTATCTTCTGACGAATAGTTCCTTCACCGCCAGTCTGTGACGAAAGCGAACCATTTGCTAGTACAAGTCCGATTTTTCCTTGTGGGGCTAAATGGTGTATCATGTGTTGCATCCATGCAAAGTTGGCATTTCCGGCAGGCGGCAAGCCGTATTTCCATCGCACATCTTCTGCTAATTTGTCGGCACCCCAATCGGAAAGATTAAACGGTGGATTTGCCATTATAAAATCAGCTTTCAAGGTCGGATGGCAGTCATTAAAAAAAGTGTCAGCATTATAAGTTCCTAAATTAGCCTCAATACCGTGAATGGCTAAATTCATTTGTGCCATTTTCCAAGTAGTTGGATTGGAATCTTGTCCGAAAATAGAAATATCGTTGATTTTTCCTTGATGACTTTCAATGAATTTAGCGGACTGAACAAACATACCGCCACTTCCGCAAGCCGGGTCATAAACACGCCCTGAATAGGGCTTCAGCACTTCCACCAAAGTCTTTACAACACAGGCAGGTGTGTAAAATTCTCCGGCAAGTTTCCCTTCGGCTTCGGCAAATTTGGATAGACAATACTCATACGTTCTTCCCAAAATATCTTTACTATCGCCATGCTCTTTCATCTTGATGTTGGTAAACAAATCTACCACATCACCCAATCTGCGTTTATCCAATTCGGGACGAGCAAAATTTTTGGGTAAAATGTTTTTCAATCGCGGATTTTCTTTTTCAATCAATCGCATGGCATCGTCTATCGCTGTCCCTATTTCGGGCGAGTGTGCCTTTTCCGCAATTACGTTCCATCGAGCTTTTAACGGCACAAAGAAAATGTTTTCATGCGTATATTCATCAATATCTTCTTCAAACCCCTCCCCTTCATCTATAAGCTGTTGATATTTCTCTTCAAATCTATCGGATATAAATTTCAGGAAAATCAATCCTAAAACTACTGATTTATATTCAGATGCATCTAAGTTGCCACGCAGCAAATCTGCCGCTTTCCAAATTTCCTTTTCAAAACCGATATCGGCTGTATTTTTGTTCACCATGAAATTCTGTATTTTCTCACAAAAATACACAACTTTCCCCAACTTCCCACACAAACAAATCCCCATAAATCAAAAATCATCACCAACTCTCAGGGCGCTCTAAGAAATCGACACACAAGGAGGACCCATTATTAACTTAGAGAAAATTTCCCCTCAAATTCCCTCCAATTTCCCTTCAAAAAAGACTTTATTTCTATTCGAAACACAGCAAGTGCTGTGTCTTAGTAACCGTTGATGGATGATTGCAGATAAGTTTTTTTGAAAAGAAATTGCAAGTTAAGTTGAGTTTTGTATATTTGTGAATTATAAAACATTGATCGCAAAGCAATTGAGCAAAAAATATTAATCTAAAATTATAAAAAGAATGAAAATGAATCAGAGTAAACAATTTGAACCTTTTAATCATTTAGAAAGATGGCGCATGCTAGTTATTTTATCTATTACTTTATTAATGGTATTTCCTTCATTCTCTCAATGGAAACCTGCGGGAGATAAAATCAAGACTGTTTGGGGTGAAAATCTGGATCCTGATAATGTGTGGAGCGAATATCCACGACCTATTTTAGAAAGATCGGAGTGGTTGAATCTCAATGGACTATGGGATTTTCAAATATTCCCAATAGGAAGTGATAAACCCTTAGAGACAGGAAAGATCCTGGTGCCTTATCCTATAGAATCATCTCTTTCCGGTGTAGGAAAAAGGGTTGGCGAAGAAAATGAATTGATATACACCCGTAAATTTTCAATTCCTTCTAAATGGGATAAGAAAAAGAGAATAATTCTGAATTTTGGTGCTGTAGATTGGAAGGCAGAAGTTTGGGTAAATGAAATTAAAGTTGGTCAGCATACAGGTGGCTTTGTTCCATTTTCGTTTGATATAACTAACGCGTTAAATAAGAAAAATGAAAATGTAATCAAAGTGAAAGTTTGGGATCCGACAGACAGAGGATTTCAGCCGCATGGAAAACAAGTGGAAAAACCGGGAGGTATCTGGTACACACCTGTAACAGGAATATGGCAAACAGTATGGATTGAGCCCGTGTCGCACAGTCATTTCCGGCAATTAAAAATCACTCCGGATATTGATAAAAATATGCTTACAGTTGCCTATCAAATTAGCTCACAAACGAATGATCACCTCGTGAAAGTGAAAGTTAAAAATGGTGATGAAGTTGTTTCGATTGGCGAATCCATTAACAATCAACCTGTTGAAATAGACATGCCGGCTGATGTCTGTTTGTGGTCTCCCGAAAATCCGTTCCTTTATGCTTTAGAAGTTTCGCTAATAGAGAATGAACGTGTAGTTGATGTTGTGAACAGCTATGCTGCAATGCGCAAATTTTCTGCTAAAAGAGATGAAAATGGCATCATGAGATTTCAATTGAATAACAAGAATATTTTTATGTTCGGCTTTTTGGATCAGGGGTGGTGGCCGGATGGGTTGTACACTCCACCGTCAGATGAAGCCATGAGATTTGATATTAAAAAAACAAAAGATTTTGGTTTTAACCTTATAAGAAAGCACATCAAAGTTGAACCTGCAAGATGGTACACCCACTGCGATCAAATGGGAATCATCGTGTGGCAAGATATGCCGAGTGGTGATAAAGGTCCTGAATGGCAAAACCGTCAGTACTTCAACGGAGTGGAAGTTATTAGATCGGCTGTTTCCGAAGCTAATTATCGCAAAGAATGGAAAGAGATCATTGATTTCTTATATTCATACCCAAGTATCGCTGTTTGGGTTCCTTTCAATGAAGCTTGGGGGCAATTCAAAACGATTGAAATTGCGGAGTGGACAAAGTCTTATGACCCTACTCGCCTGGTAAATCCGGCAAGCGGTGGAAATCATTATCCTACCGGAGATATATTGGACTTACACAACTACCCGGAACCTCAAATGTATCTTTATGATGCGCAGCGGATCAATGTCTTGGGTGAATATGGCGGAATTGGGCTGGCGCTGGAAAACCATCTTTGGGCTCCGGACAGGAACTGGGGGTATGTAAAATACAACAGTTCAAAGGAAGTAACAGATGAGTATATTAAATATGCGGAAATGCTGAAAAAATTAATTTTACGTGGCTTTTCTGCTGCTATTTATACCCAAACCACAGATGTGGAAGTAGAAGTAAATGGTTTTATAACCTATGACAGAAAAGTGATAAAAGTTGAAGAAGATCGTGTGAGGGCAGTCAATAACGAGGTGATAAACTTGGTGAAATAGTTTGATAACAAATCTGATTTACTGATATTTATGTGATCCCGTCAACATATTTATCATTCCTGCTCTAAAATTTGAATTAAACGAATATCCCTGATACAAACAAAAACTTCCCGACTGAAATCTCTCTTCAATCGGGAAGTTTTATATAGCGACAATCCAGGAGCTGGCTTGGAGCCAGTTCCTGGATTTAGATAACTCTTATTTCACTTCTTCAAAACTGAAACAAACAGTATTTCAATATATTATAATTGCATGTTCCAAATATGGTACAAATATATAAGCAATAACAATAATCTGTATATGACTGATTTGTAAAGATATGAGTTTGTTTTGATAAACAAACACAACATTGGACTTAAAGTAATGAGATAACAAAAGAGCCACCGTTTGAAGTGGCTCTTTTGCAAGAAAACAGATAACCCGCAATGTGGCTTATTGTGCGTTGAATTGTCCGACATAAACGGAGTTGGCAACCAGCGTGCCGTCTTCGGAAATCATGCCGAGGAAAACTTCAACCGTGTCGCCAGCCCAATCGGCGGGAGTGGCAAGAGTGGTTTGCCCTACGGAACGTGCTGCACCTGCCGTGCTGAACACGGCTTCGCCTTTGTTGGCATTGAAGATTAACGGCATCATCAGGTCGGTGGGCTGACCGCTGCCGTTGGTCTCGGTGCGGGTCTTGATGATGAACGAACCTGCACTCACCTCAGCACTTGGCTCTTTGGCTGTTTCCAACGCTCCACGCGACACCAACACATTGGTGAAATTGATTGCGTAATTTGGATAAGTGCCGCTGATGGCGTTCTTCACGATGTACGACATGGCAGCGTTGAACGCTGTTTGCTTGCTGGCGTATGCCTTGAAGCCTGTTCGCACAAAGGGTGTAATGGGTTTCAGGAAATCAAGCGTGAGTGCAAATTTGCTGCGTTGTTCCATCTGCCTTTCAGTTCGAGGGTTTTTGACATTCTGGGCACGTCCACGCATGTAGCTGATGCCCTTCCAACTTGACCCAATGACGGTGCCGACCTTGCCGGAAAATCCGCCTAAAATACCTTGTTTGATTGTTCCCATAATAAAAAAATAGCGTTAAACATTCGTTTTTTTCTTTGTCCCGGTCTTGACTTGGTACGGCTTTGACCTTGACCGAAAGCAAAGGTATTATCATTTTAAATGATTGATTTAGTTTTGGTTAATAGCGCTTTTGGTTGCGTTATTTTGCCGATTGCGACTGACCGTCGCACAAGCGAAAACACACCACAACAATTTTTTTCGACAGAAGAGAAAAACAAAAAAAGAAGAAAGAAAAAGGATTGCCTTTCAGCAAACGAAGTGGAGGGAGTTTGTCAAGGTTTGCTCAAAAAAATACGCTTTGTAACACGGTGGAAAAGGAAGATTTTTTTTGAAAGCAACCCGCAGGGCTTGACCTTTACAAGCGACCGCAACGAGTTATTTTTGCATTCTCTTTTTATTTGTTCTGCCGAACAAAATAGTTTCAATAAAACCTTTCTAAAATCCTATTTAAACATCATTTAATTGCTGTTTGGTTCTGCCTGAAAGGGTATATAATAAACTGCTATTCAGTTGTATTAGGGGTGGGTGGTCGGGGGCTGTGCGTGGGCGAAACAAAAACAGAGCAGGTAAAGCAGCCCTGAGCCGACCGAAAGCAGGTGGGCGAATTGCGTAGCGCAGCGGAGTATTTGCCCGCTTGATCGAGGGAGAGGCGCGAGCCGTTGCGAGTGGAGCGAGGGTGGCAGATAAAGGAAGCCTGAACGCAGCGTAGCGTAGTGAGGGCGTTGGCTGCCTACGTTGAAAACGCAGGGCTGGCGTATGTTTTTGCCGCGTAGTGTAGTTTTTTTGTGGGCTGGGCAAGTGCAGGAATGAGTGAGCGAATGAAGCGAGGGACGAACGTAATGAGCGAGGGAATGACTGCTCTTGCTTGGTTTTTTATATAACTCGTGGTGGTGTGAGCGTATTGAGGT
>Ga0255340_1005986_pt1 | contig 10772 bp, 7 predicted proteins | sample wastewater_treat_7_FD_192417 | JGI IMG/M metagenome (GOLD analysis project Ga0255340, IMG submission 192417) | Wastewater microbial communities from Lulu Island WWTP, Vancouver, Canada - plant10 | ecosystem: Engineered > WWTP > Wastewater > Unclassified | place: Canada: Vancouver, British... | reverse complement strand
AAGTACCGGCAAAGATCAGCGACACTCTCTTCGAATCCATCCATTTCAGGAAACAGTGCAGGGCAACCAGACCAAATAAAAAGCTCAGCAATGTTTCCCGGTTTTTCAAACTGGCCACTGCTTCGGTGTGAATGGGATGGGCAGCAAAAAGCAGAACCATGCACACCAGGAAAAAAACGTGGGTGGTTTTAAAAATCTTCCTGAGGATAAGGAAGAGCAACAGGAGTACAATTGCGTAAATTAATACATTGATCAGATGGCTCAGATGCGGATTTTCCCCCCACAATCCATACTCGATCGCAAAGGTAGCCATAGCAACTGGCCTGTAACCAAAAGAATTTCCTTCTTCATCCACATACCGGCTGGTAAAGATCTCTGGTATGCCCGCAAAACCTTTCTGGACTTTCGGATTGTTCTGGGTAACATAGGTATCGTCAAGGGAATAACCGTTGGGGATCGTGTTCCCATACAGCAGGAAAGCCAGGGAAAGAGCAAAGAGCAAATATAAAAAATTCTCTATGTAACTTTTCCGGATCATCTAAAGCTGATTTTTGTCCTGCGTAAAAATACAACAAGAATCAGTTCTTTTCAGGTTTCTTTTGCCAATTCTTTACGACTTCCATACAATGTGTGACGTTTTTCATAATTTTGCCCTCATGAACAAAACAGACCAGAATTCAATGGTCATCTCAGGAACACTTTCGCTGAGGGAATATTTGATTAGCCTCAACAGGTCCCGTACATTCAAGGAGTATGCCGGTAGGATGCTTCATGGCCGCAATAAATCCCAGCCCAAAGAGATCATGGCATTAGACGACTTCAGTTTCCAGGTAAACAAAAAGGAGGTGGTTGGAGTCAATGGGGCCATTGGATCGGGTAATAGCACTCTTTTGAGGGTACTGGGAGGCATCACGCACCCCTCGGAAAGGCATAAAACATTTACAATGTATAATTCAAGAGAATTTTTTCAGCAATTCTTTATTTGTAATAGACGTTCATTCGTGGATTGACAATAATCAGAAATTAACATGTCCTTACATTATCACGTTTAATACTGAAATAAAAAATTTAGATTATCATAAATCATTATACTTTCAGGTTAATTTTTCATTTTTACAGATATATCATGGCAACTAATTCATCGATTAAGGACCTCTTTACAAGAAGATTCCATAAAGACATATCTTTAAAAGAGAAAACCAAATTAAACGATTATTCACCCTATGTTGTTGGTATGGCACTTAATATAAGCACTATTTGTCAGCGAAAATGTGAAAGATGTTTTGGCCATTTAACCAATTATAAAGGGAAAGAAATTATGGACCTAGAAACTGCTAAAAAAGCGACAAAATTATTATTGACAATGATTAAGTCTTCTGATCCATGTCATATTATAATTTATGGAGGAGAACCTCTTTTGAATTGGAATCTGTTACAAGATTATATTCCATGGTTTAAATCAGTAGTAAACGATAGAAATAGTAGCTTATCAACCTGTACAAATGGAATAGCTTTGACTCAAGAAATAATAGATTACCATCTAAAATATCAGACTAATTTAAATATTAGCATAGATGGTCCTTACAGCTTTCATTCAAAGAAAGTAACAATCAAAGAATATGATCATGTAATACGAATGATTCAATATGGTGTCAATAAAAACAGTAACCATATTTCAATTCATTGTGTAATAAAAAAAGAGAATATTCCTCATGTTCCTGAGATTTTAGCCTATATAATCTCAATTGGCGTTATTAATATTAATCTGGGTAGAGATCTAAGAGAGTTTTGGTCTGATCAAGATAGAGTCAATCTAGCCGGACAAATTAGAAAGATTGCCTTAAATTATGAAGGAATTATCAGGCCTATCTGTGAAGGATCATGTGATTGTACCTCTTGCAGATCGTCCAATTTAATGGTTTACCCTAATGGAGATATTTATGATACTTGTTATAATTGTGCATGCTCATTAGTATCAAATAAAGAATTTGCTAGATTTGATATAAAAGAGTTTTTCCTTGGAAATATGTTTACAGGAATCAATCTGAAGCCTGATTTAATTATTGCAAAGAAGGAATTGAAAAATAAATTAAAATGTTATCTATTACATGAAAACATCGATGAAGCTGTTAATTTGATTTATGGACAGGATAAAAGAAGGTTGTATTGTCCAATTCAGGATTTTAAAAAAGATTGACAATGCAATTTTTTGCTGATCTGCCTTAACTATAGAACAAATAATTACATATGTAATCTGATCCATATAATCTTTAACAATTCTTATATTAGGATTTAATGTGCGGTATTCTTGGCCAATTGAACCATGCTATCCAGGTGAATGAAAAGTCATTTAACAAAATGCGGGATTCACTTACCCATCGCGGGCCTGATGATACCGGCACCTGGATTTCTAATAATGGTTTTATTGCATTGGGGCATCGCAGGCTCTCTTTTATTGATTTAAGTAAGAATGGACATCAACCAATGGCGAATGAAAACAAAACCCTATGGTTGACTTTTAACGGCGAAATCTATAATTATAAAGAGTTGCGATCGGTATTAATCTCAAAAGGCCATATTTTCAAATCTACTTCTGACTCGGAAGTTTTACTGCATGGTTACGAAGAATGGGGAACCGGACTCCTTGATAAGATCAAAGGAATGTTTACATTTGGTATTTGGGATGCGCAAAAGAAAAAGCTCTTTCTTGCCCGGGACCGGTTTGGTATCAAACCCCTGTACTATGCCCATTTTAAGGATAAATTCCTATTTGCTTCCGAAATCAAAGCCATTCACCTCGAACCCGAAACGACATTGACCATAGATTACACTTCGGTATTCGATTATTTAAACTATCGTTACATCCCCAGCCCGGCAACTATCTGGAAGGAAGTGTCAAAATTGCCCCCAGCCCATTTCCTGGTATATGATTACCCCTCCGGAAGGATTGAGGAAATAAAGGAATACTGGAAACTTATACCCGGCAATGAGAAGCCTGAGGTAAAAAAAGCTGTAGTAAAAGTGGATGAATTGTTGTATCAATCCATAAATCAGCACATCCGGAGCGATGTGCCGGTCGGTAGCTTTCTAAGCGGCGGATATGACAGCAGCGCTATTGTTTATTATCTGCATCGCCTGGGCTATACGGCCAACACTTTCTCCATAGGTTTTGAAGATTGGGATCAGAGCGAACATCAATATGCAGAAATGGTGGCAAATAAATTCAACATGCCCTTTTTCCATGCCCTGGCCGGAGAAGAACAATTTGAGCTGGTTAAAAAACTGATGTACTTCTATGACGAGCCTATTGCAGATATTTCGATTATTCCGACCTATATGGTTAGTAATCTGGCTGCAAAGCACAATAAGGCAGTATTGTCAGGTGAAGGAGCAGATGAAATCTTCTGCGGCTATTGGTGGCAGAAACGCATGGCGACAATGCCTCCGTTGTCGAATTTATGGTGGAAGAAGCTTATTGGGATCTTACTAAAGGGATATACCGGTTTTTTGACAAATGAATATGCTGATGCAATGGCAATGGGAAGATTCTCCGAAAAGGAAATCAAAGATCTGATCCATCCTGATTTGGCAACTTTTCTCAGAAATGACTCTGACTGGTTTTACAGGCACTATGTGAACCAAGAACTTTCGCCTCTCAAGAATTTTCAAATAATGGATATTAAGACTTTCATGGGAGAACTGGTGCTTACAAAAATTGATCGTTCCAGTATGGCAAATTCCCTGGAAGTCAGGGTTCCCTTTCTGGATCATGAGCTTGTAGAGTACATTTTTTCGTTAAATGAAAAAGCATATTACAGCCCGGATGTAGCAAAATATCCCCTTTACGAGAATATTAAGCAATCCCTCCCTGATGTCATATTATATAGAAAGAAGCAGGGATTTGTGGGACCGGATTCGTATTACATGAATATTGACAGATATGCACTGACGCTTAAGAATGGATGCCTGGTAAAACAGCATATCATTAAAGCTGATTCGCTGAACCTGCTTATCGCACAGAAAGATCATTGGAGGTTATGGAAACTGTATGTTCTTGAAATATGGTGGAAACAGTGGGTATAGATAAAAGGATAAATACATAAGAATCAATAGGTGAGAGATTTTTTCAAAAAGTTAAGGATAGGACTCTGGTGGAATCATATCGTTCCTCCCATCATCGCGACGATTTACTTTGTTGTTTGGCAATCAAACCTACTCAATCCGTCTTTCTGGTTATATTTATTGTTCTTTATTACCTCTGTTACGGGTTTTGCAGCCTTTGGATATTTTCTGAACGATATTTCCGATATCGAAACAGACCGGCTGGCAGGAAAGCCAAACAGTGCTTTCAGATTAAGCAGGACCTCCATGCTGTTCATTGGTGGAGGCCTATTTTTAATCGGATCAATACCTTGGATCTGGCTGCCAAACTCATTATCAACAACCGGATTGCTTGTTCTGTTGATCTTATGTCTGATTTTTTATTCATTCCGGCCCTTTCGATTAAAAGAACGTGGATTACCCGGATTGATCTGCGACATTCATTACGGGCATATACTCCCTGTTTTTATTGCTCTTAACGTATTTGGAATTCTCTACGGAGTCAAATGGTCAGTTGGATTCCTGTCAGAATTATTGCTTTACCTTTTATTATTTGCGAAAGGATTTCGAAATATTTTGTGCCATCAGTTAGAAGATGAACAGGATGATATTACATCCGGCATAAAGACTTTCGCCACTTTATATGGAATGAAAAAAACTGCCAGGATTATTAATTATACATTAGCTATTGAGTCGGTTTTGTTGATTCTGCTTTTCGTAATTTATGTGCCCATCCTTATGATTGTTCTGTCAATTTTCAGTTTTGTAAATCTACTTCTTATTATCAGTTGGGGCACCTTTAAATTACCTGTCAAAGAACGATTTACAAAACTCCGGTTCTTTTTAAATGATATTTATGAAGAATGGCTGCCTTTATTCCTGGTGATTCTTGTTGTGATAAAGCATACTATGTTATGGTGGTTATTACCTTTACATCTTATATTCTTTAATCGGGGAATTTGTAACATTGGGATGGATTTCTTGAAAATCTTTAAGTGGTTTTCTTTAATTATACGACGGTTTTACTTTGAACATTTTTAAATCCAAAGTGGTTTTGAACAGATGAAGAAGCGCATTTTCGTTTTTGTCGTTGTAGGCCAAAAAGAACACATCGATGAGCTGAATCTTTCCATCAGAACATTAAAGCATTTCACTTCTTATGAAATAATTGTTGTCACTGATCTTGCACGAAATGAATCCGGAATTGAGCATGGCAACGTTTTAGATGTCAGTACGCCAGAATCGATGACCAACCACCAGGCAGCCATTTATCTAAAGACAGGTCTGCATCGATTCCTGGATATGTCTCATGAATATTGCTACCTTGACGGTGATGTGCTGGCGGTTCGTAAAAACGTGGACGACGTTTTTAACCACTTTATAGCTCCCATAATTTTTTGCACAGACCATTGTCGGTTGCAGGAATTTAGTGAAGCAGCCATTCATTCAACATTCGATCCGGATATCTTAAAGAAGCGCGAAGTATTATATTCATTGTTTGATACAATTAACCAAAAAAGACGGAGAAAACGATCTCCAATAAAGACTTTTTTCGAACGATTCATTCAGTTTATTTTATTTAGACTTTCTATTGTCATAGTTACTGCTTTGACCATGATGAAAGGCACAGAAATCAAAAAACATAAATCTAAAAGTGCTAATCAAAAGAGAAAATTTCAGTACAATGAACAAATAAGAAACACCTTTGTGAGGTTGAATGAAAAAATTTACAGAAATCCCTCGGCTCCTGTTTACTATTTTTTACGTGAGGGATTTTTCCATGACAGGGTTAATTTTCGCTGGACAGACGCCCGGGGAAATATTATTCTGTTAGAAAAGTCGGACTATCTGGCAGATCGCATCAGACAGAAATTTAATGTAGATGTTAAAGAGAAGAACTGGCAACACTGGAATGGCGGCGTTTTTCTTTTCAATTCTGAATCAGTTGAATTTATGGAGAATTGGCATCAGTGGACCCTGGAGATTTTCAAGGATATGAACTGGCAGGTAAGAGACCAGGGAACGCTGGTGGCAACAGTATGGAAATTCAATTTGGAACACCACCCAACTCTTCCCATTGAATTCAATTTTATTGCAGATTACCACCATCCGACCATGAAATACCTTGGAAACCTGACATTTGGATTTGCAAAAAAAAGGATTATTTTCCGCCCAGTATTTCTTCATATTTATCACCATTGGGGGGATACAGAATGGGCAGTTTGGAAAGATGTGAAGCATTTTCTCAATACAATGAATTGATCTTCGATGAAAATTTTAAAAAAAGCATGTACAAAACTCAACCAGTTGAAATTTAACGAATTAATCTTTAAAGTACGACTTTTAGAAAACGTATTTGCGATTCATTTTCTCAAAATTCTGGATCTGATTAAGTTCGAAAAAGACAAATATCGCCCGGTATCTGTCGAAAAAAAGAAAAACTTTAATAATCATCGATACAGGGGGAGAAAAATGATTTTTTGCTCAGCGCCATTCAAAAACCTCTATTTCCAATCCAGTGGTAAAATAATCAGTTGCTGTTTCAACAGGACTTTTGATATTGGTACATATCCGGAGCAAAGCATCAATGAAATCTGGAAAGGAGAAAGATTAGCCAGATTAAAAGAACACATCCTTCATGATGATTTATCGCTTGGATGTAACATATGTTATGAACAGTTGAAAGCCGGGAATTATGATGGGGTGGGCGCAATAAATTATGACAAGTTCTATTTAAGAAGAAATGGACCTACCATGGTTGAATTTGAACTGGAGAATACCTGTAACCTGGAATGTATCATGTGTACAGGTGAATTATCTTCGAGCATCAGAAAAAATCGTGACAAACTTCCCCCGCTACCAAAAATATACAATAGGACTTTTATTGATGAAATTAATCCGATACTATCTAAACTGAAATATGCTAAGTTCCTGGGTGGTGAACCTTTTTTAATAAAAATATACTACGACATATGGGAAGAAATGATCAAGGTTAATCCGCGATGCTTAATGGATTTACAAACGAACGGAACTATTCTGAATGAAAAAATCATCAGATTACTTGAAAAAGGTAATTTCAAGATTGGCGTTTCGCTCGATTCATTAAATAAGGAAACATTTGAAAGAATTCGCCTCAATGCAGATTTCAATGTCGTTATAAAAAATATGGACTTTTTTGCAAAATACAATAAAAGAAATGGTCATCCTTTCTGGATATCTGCCTGTCCTATGCGAATGAACTGGCAAGAAATTCCTGACATAATTTCCTTTTGCAACAAAACTCACGCATATATATTCTTAAATACAGTCTATCATCCTTCTGATCTTGCTTTGTGGAGTTTGCATTCTTCCGAATTAAACCATATTTTTAAAACTTTGTCTTCAAGGCAGATAACAGATGGTGGAATCATAGCTATAAAAAACAAAAATCATTTTGATAGCTTCCTAACACAAATTCAAACATGGTATAATCAGGCATTAGAAAGAGAAGCGCTTGAGGAAAGTTATAAGGGATTGGATTATAAATATTTGGAAAATTTGTTAGTCGAAAGATTGCATAAATACATCGCAAAAATAGAACCCACAGGGCAAAATATAAACCAAATAACGGATAAGTATCAGTCACTACTCGATCAGATTCCATCAAATGATATAAAAAAACGCTTGATCCTAACCATCATGAACAGGTCTATTGAAACACTTTTTGATATTTTGAACGAAAATTCACTGGATAGCCTCTCTGGGATGCTGGCACAGTTTATTGCTAGCAGCTCCTTAAATGAAAGAACATTTATCTTCAATTATGATGTCTGATCCGAATCCCACAAAAGATTTATCCAGTTGTGTGCATGCGCTCTGGATAGGGAATCAGTTGAGTCCGTTGGAAATACTAACCATTGAATCGTTTCTGCAATGCGGGCACAGTTTTGTTCTTTGGACCTACGATAAAATCATAACACCATTAACGAAACAATTGATCCAACGGGATGCTGGCCTGATCATTTCCCGTGAGCAGGTTTTTGCTTACAGGAACAAGAATCAATTCGGCCACGGCAAAGGCAGCTATGCCGGATTCTCTGATATTTTCAGATATAAGGTACTATATGAATACGGCGGCTGGTGGGCGGATATGGATATAACCTGCCTGAAACCGCTGGATTTCAAGGCGCCATACGTTTTCCGCACCCATCACGACCTGAAAGTGGTGGGTAATATTATGAAATGCCCTCCCAAAAGCGAACTGATGAAACGCTGCTATGAAAGAGCTATCGTAGAAGTGGATGCGGACAACCGGGACTGGAACAAACCCATTCAGATCCTGAACGATGTCATTGAGGAACTGGGTTTACAACAGTACATTGTGGAAATGTCGAACCGGGACAGTTGGAACGATGTCCGGAAAATGATCGCCGGCAAAAAAGAAATACCGGAGGAATGGTTTGTGATCCATTGGGTAAATGAGGAGTGGAGACGTAACATGATCAATAAGAATTACTGTGGAGAAAATTCGGTTCTATATTCATTATATAAAAAATATGGTGTACCATTGGTCAAACTTCCCTGGTTAACCAGGGTTAAAAACAAACTGAAGTTAACTATTACGCTGGCAATTATTTATTATTTTTGGTCACACAGAAGGTAATTTCTTATATTTTGCATTCGTTATTTATCAAGTCGTTCCGGGAAACGATAAACAGGTTTTAGACACTATGAAGAAAATAAAAACTGCGATTTATATTATAACTGCTTCTGTAATATTATTTGCAATAATTGTCTTTAGTATACTGACAAAAAGATATTTGTCTTGTGTAAAAATCTGTCAACCTTTTACAATCCAGTTGGAGGGAATCAGGGATGCTGTTAACTGTGATATAAAAATTTATGGAATAACGCCATTTCTACGCAAAATCAATCTGGAGCATATTGATTCCCTGTCATGGCAATTTGACAACTATAGTAGTTTCTCAAACCTGGAAATAGCTGGTAATAAAACTGATATTTCAGAAATAAAATCAGTAAAAATCCATGTGGAAAATAAACAGTATGTAATCAGCAGTTCTGGATTTCAGTTTGATGATGGTAATGTATTATTAATAAAAGACCTTGATACTGGTGTTTCAAAAATGGATGTCTTGAAGTCCATTTTTCATTGGAGTATTTTCAGAACCCTGATAATCATATCTATATTTTCCCTTATATTAGTCGGACTAAAACAATTCTCCATAATACAAAAGATCCAAGATATAAGTAACCACCTGGGTTTTATTAAACAACCTTATTTAATCCTGATCTGTTTGCTCCTCTTTCTGGTATACATAACAATATTTTTATCATTTGTCAGATATGAGAATACAGTTAAAATTCAGGGTGATTCATTTGGTTATCAGTTTCGAGGTGTAAATTATGCCCTAAAAGCAGAAACAGGAAACGGAGATTTGTTCCTGAAATACATGCTGTCAAAAGAGACAATTGATAAAAGAACAGGGTATGAGTATGCATTGCAAAGGGGGCCATACCCTGATATAGCTTGTCCACCGGTTTATCCAATGTTCTTGGGGATAGTTTACAGAATTTTCGGAGTGTCACCAGCCATAGCAAGATACTCCCAGCTTATTATGCTGCTCTTGGTGGCTTCATTCTTTCCTTATCTAGGTTTTTTAATTCGACAAAAGACAGGATTTTGTATAGGTTTACTGTCTGGTCTGATATTTATCCTGATCCATTACAAAATGGCTGAAGAAATCATGACCGAAAGCATTCAAATATTCACGCTGTTCATTGCTTCCGTTAGCGTCTTGTATTTTGAACGGCAAACTACTTTTTTTACAGCTTTTCTGACAGGTATATTATTGGCGATAAGTCTTTTGGTCAAAGGAATCATTTTAATGATTCCTATTTTCTATTTCATGTATGTTTTCATCTTAAGCCTGAATCAAAAGTATTTAAGGGCTAAACTGGCAATTATGATTGTCTCGTTTCTGTTTATTATAATGCCGTGGACAATTTATGCGAACATACACAGTGGATTCATAGTGAAAGATTTTCTTTCCAAAAAAGATTTAGGACAATTTATTGATGAAATTGATAAACTGATTCATAAAAGGACGACTTCCACGGATTCAGTTTTTGTTTCCTCTTTTCGTGATTTCATCAATTCGGATGTAAATTTGTCAAAATTAGTGAACATAAATTTTATCACCCAAAAGGATATTTCCATTGTAAATAATTCCATTATTGACGCGCCTTTTTTATCCGTGAAGGAGAAAGCAGACAGTATAGTTTGGATTATCAACAAAATAGATTTTCAATTCAGATCCTTTAGAAATTCGCCATCAATTGATTTTTTGGGAAATACTTTTACTTTTAATCTTAACAAATTTGTTTTAATATCGACAAATTCCGAAAAAGCTCTTCTTGAATCGAATAATAAAACCAGTATTGATGGCGATTGGCACAGAAATGACTCCATATTAAAAACATATGATGAAAATTTAAATAAACCAGGTTTCATTAGAGTAATCATTTTTTACTATAAAAATCACGGACTTATTCCCATTATCTTTTTAAATAAACTCCACCTGGCATTCAGAAATTACCTGTTTTTTTCTTTGTTAATTATTCTGATTATCTTAGATTTCATTGTGCACAAGACAAAGCTTAATATCAGTAAA
>Ga0255340_1005979_pt1 | contig 10789 bp, 9 predicted proteins | sample wastewater_treat_7_FD_192417 | JGI IMG/M metagenome (GOLD analysis project Ga0255340, IMG submission 192417) | Wastewater microbial communities from Lulu Island WWTP, Vancouver, Canada - plant10 | ecosystem: Engineered > WWTP > Wastewater > Unclassified | place: Canada: Vancouver, British... | reverse complement strand
TCCAAATGGTGATGTATTCAGAAAATTGCCGCCGGAATTGCGTTTTGCGATACCTGAGTACATAAAAGATAATGTATCACTTAATAAATTTGTTGCATAAATGTTAGACCAAGAAACAAAACGCAGGATTGATACTGCAAGAGATATTTTGGTAGGAAAATTACCAAACCCACAAAGCCAGGTTGAGCAAATTACCATTGCTATGATATATAAATTCATGGACGACATGGATAAGGAAGCAATGGAATTTGGTGGAGAAGCTACTTTTTTTACAGGCGATTACGAAAAATATAGTTGGACAAAAATATTTGACCCCAAATTGGGCGGGTATGAAATGTTGGCACTTTACGGAGAAGCGATAGTAAAACTGAACCAAAATCCTAATATACCGCAACTTTTCAGAGATATTTTTAAAAACGCATACCTGCCTTACAGAGACCCAGAGACATTAAAAATGTTTCTGAAGGTTATCAATGAGTTTCATTACGACCATAGCGAAAAACTGGGTGATGCTTTTGAATACCTTTTATCGGTTTTAGGCAGTCAGGGCGATGCTGGACAATTCCGCACACCCCGACACATTATTGATTTTATGGTAGCCATTATGCAGCCCAAAAAAGATGAAAGCATTTGCGACCCTGCTTGTGGAACTGCTGGTTTTTTAATTTCTTCATATAAACACATTCTGAACGAAAACACAAAAAAGAACAAAGGTGATTTACTTACGCCCGATGAACGGAAAAAGCTAATTAACAACTTCGTTGGTTACGATATTTCTTCCGAAATGGTGCGTTTGAGTTTGGTAAATATGTATCTGCATGGCTTTACAACTCCAAAAATATATGAATATGATTCTTTAACTTATACCGACCACTGGGGTGATACATTCGACATAATAATGGCTAATCCACCATTTATGACACCAAAAGGAGGTATTCGTCCGCACAAAAAATTTGCAATGCAGGCAAACCGCAGTGAGGTGCTTTTTGTAGACTACATTATGGAACATATTAACCCGACAACCGGACGTGCAGCCGTGATTGTTCCAGAAGGTATTATTTTTCAAAGTGCCACGGCTTATAAAGCCTTGCGGAAATTATTGGTTGAAAAAAACTTTCTTTATGGAGTAGTTAGTTTACCAGCGGGCCTTTTTCAACCTTATAGTGGTGTGAAAACCTCCATTCTTTTATTAGACAGAACGCTTGCAAAGAAAACCGACAAAATTCTTTTCGTAAAAATCGAAAACGATGGCTACAGTTTGGGAGCACAACGAAAAGAACTAACCACAAGCGATTTGCCCGATGCCACAAATTTTATAAAGCAATACATAACAGCTATTCGTAACAATGATTTTTCGCTAATTGATTTTGAACACTTGCCTTTAAATTCGATAGCAGTTGAAAGAAATAGAATAACTGAAAACGGAGATTATAATCTTAGCGGAGACAGATATAAAGACAGTATTGCAAAAAAACAGTCCAAATTCGACTTAGTTGAATTAAGCGAAGTTTGTGACCTTTATCAACCTCAAACTATTAGTGCAAGTGATTTCAAAGAAAATGGAGAATACAAAGTTTTTGGTGCAAACGGTGTAATTGGTAATTACGATAAATACAATCATGAAGATTCAGAAGTACTAATAACATGTAGAGGGGCTACATGTGGAACTATTAATTTTTCTGAACCTAAGTCTTGGATTACGGGTAATGCAATGGTTGCTAAGCCAATAGATAATAGAATTAATAAGAGGTTTTTATTCCATTTATTGAAGGCTTCAGATTTGAGTTCAGTAATTACCGGTGCTGCACAACCTCAAATTACAAGAGCTTCATTGTCCCCTTTTAAAATTCCATTACCACCAATAACCGTTCAATCAGAAATTGAAACTAAAATTGAGCAATTTGAGAAAATCATAACAGGAGCTAAGCTGGTAGTAGAAAACTATAAACCCCAAATTGATATTAAACCCGAGTGGGAAATGGTGGAATTGGGTGAAGAAATTGATTTTGTAAGTGGCTTAACATTATCAATACCAGAATGTGAAGATGAAAATGGTACTCCAATAATATCAATGAAAGAAGTAAAAGAAGATGGTTCTTTGAATTTATCTGAAATTAGAAAGATAAAAATACCAAATAAAAATTATGCAATTCTTCAAAAAGGTGACTTGTTATTCAATTGGAGAAATGGTTCAAAAGAACTTGTAGGGAAGACTGCATACTTTGATTTAGATGGCGAGTATGTTTTTGCTTCATTCTGTTTAGGTATAAGAGTAAAGAAGCGGCTAAACTCTAAGTTTCTATGGGTATTATTGAATCAATATCGCATTGAAGGAAAGTATATGGCATTTATGAGGCAAAATGTCAATGGGCTATTTAATAGAGAAGAACTAAAGATTTTAAAAATACCGTTGCCTTCCTTGAAAGAGCAAGAATCAATAATCTACCAAATCGAAAAAGAGCAACAATTGGTCAGCGCAAGCAAAGAACTGGTTAACATTTATGAGCAGAAAATAAAAGACGAAATCAATAAACTTTGGGAAGAATAATGGCAAATGCAATTAACATACTGGAATATTTGCCAAACTCTTACAAAACAAGAGATGAGCAAGATTATATAAACTTTCTTTGGGATAGTTTTGAAAGCAATTATAACAATGCAAAATATCCATTTGCTTTTATTGCTTACCACATGCTTTACATGAGTTTTGTTTATTTCGAGGTATGGCAGATTAAAGAAAACAGAAAAACAGATTTTGAGAAAGCAATGATTGGTTTGAGCAATGATATGGAGAATGATTTTATGAACGCTGTAACGCCATTCGCTTTTGTAAAATCAAACGAAGCACCGTTTTTCAAGTTTTTCAAACTACTTGGTTGCGACAATTCAAAAATTGGCACTTACAAAAAAAGTGTTGACGACCGTAATAATTCCTCACATAGCAACGGTAAAATTTTGTTCAATGACAAAAACATTATAGACAGAAAGATTGATGATGTTTTAAGAGCAGTTGATGATATTCAAAATCATTCAAAACCAATAATTGAAGAATGCCTTGCAAAATTTTTAATAGAAAATAACGACCCTGACAAAAGGCAATACTACGATGACTTAGACCAGATTAGAGAAATCCTGATACATGGAAATTATCTCTCACAGAAAGACATTGAGCATTTATTGACTTTTGACATTACAACTCTATCGAAAAGAAAAAACTATGAAGCCATGAAAAGCTTATTTGAAACATTTGTAGAAAACTATAAAACAACATAGCCAACGCTTCGTAGTCAAGCACATTTGCAGGTCGCACCAGCCAACGCTATTGCCAAAACCTGCAAAAGAGCTTGCCTACCCGAACGCACGGCAGACAGAAACGATGCAGCAAAAATGAAAGACAGAATGACGAAATACAAGAACGGCCAGCTTGTAACAGGCGGTATATTTTATTGCCGCGATAGTGGGTATTTCAGCGTTTCTGCATCTAATAAACTTTCGTGTAACTTGACAGGTCAGTGCTTCGAAATCGGCAACAAAAACATACCGCCAATCCGTTATGCCTCACCCTAAACTTACCGCATATTCAAGCACATTTGGTTTTCCAACTGCATAAATCCAAAGCTAAAAACCAAAAGAGCTTGAATTTTCTCTACGCTCGAAAAAAGAAGTTACAAAAGTTGAATAGAAGAAATATTATTACTATTTTTGTCAAAATCGTCAAGATTAAAAAATCAAGACAATGGAAGCAAATTTTGGAGAATACATCAGAAAATTAAGAACCGAAAACGGTTTAACTCTCACTCAATTAGGTGCAAAACTTGGCATTGACTCGGGTGCGTTAAGCAAAATTGAAACAGGTAAAAAAGAGTTTGACGAAAAGTGTTTAGGCAACTTGGCAAACACTTTTAACCTTGACATTGAGAAACTTAAAGTAGAATATTTTGGCGACCAATTCGCTAAAAAAATGTACGCTTATAATTGCTCAACCGAAACACTTATTGTTGCGGAAGAAAAAGTAAATTATCTGAAAAATATAAACGCAAAACAAGGCGAATTGGAATTTTAATATGAGTGAGTACAAAAACATAACAGCAGCCAGCCACTTAATCTCACTTGGTACCACAGGAGCGAGATTAAGCGACCCACGAGCAACGTATATAAGAATTTTAGAAGCCCTTGTTGATTTTAGAAGTTACAATCAGGGTTGGGAAGAAACAGACCAAGCTGATTTTGGAAAACTTTTAGGCGATTATGATATTTTCAACATACGTACTACCAATGTTGTAAGTTCAGATAAAGATGTAAGGGTTAAAACCGGTTTTATATCGCAATTAGGCTTTACAACTGAATTGAGGCTCATAACAGATGTAGGAAAAGAACTGTTAAATGTTTCAAAGGATTTTCAAACAAATGAGTTCGAAATTTCAAAAGAAAGTTTTATTTATTTGAAGCAGTTTCTTAAATACCAACAAAAAGAATTTGAAGTTCTGCCTTTTCTCTCTTTGATTTACTCGATTGTTGAGTTTGATAATAAGTTGCCAATTGACTTTGTAACCTATGTTTGGGCAAGTTCGCAAACAAAAAATGAACTAATTGAAAACATTAAGAATTACAAAAATAATCCTGATTATAGAGAAACTATATATTTGTCTGTATTACATTCAGAAAACACTAAAATAGCAGAAGAAAATATTTCGTGTTTTCTTAATTTTCACTCTTTTTCTGATAAAGATGAACTCAATGAACTTTTGCATGTTATTCTTCCACATGGTAGAGGCGATAAATATAAAAAGAAAACAATCACTCTTTTTAATGATTTTTACTTGTATTGGCAAAATAAGCAAACATGGTCTGATGACAGGAAGAAAAAGTTTATAGATACTAAACTGAGATCACGCTATAAAGACATTTCAAGTAAAAAGTCGAGTTTTTATTTGGAAACATTGTTTGATGAAACTAATTTAAATAAATCATCAGACTGGACAAGAATCGTTTCGTTTTTTGAAAATACACCTTTAATAGCATCTGAAGATGAAAAATCTTTTGTATTAAATTTCCATATCTTGTATATGTATATCAAAAAACTTTCTCTTTGTGAGGAGTATAGAGATTTAAATACAAGACATTTGAAATTGCCTGATATTTTCATTTTTGAAGAAGATAAAATAAAATTAGACCTTGTTTTTTGGTATCTTTTTAAGTCGGTGAAAAGTGAATTGTTGGAAGTTAAGCCATTAGTACAGAGTGAATACAAGGTAAAATTAGAAACTAATCAAAATAATCTCGGCGATATTTACGAGTTTTTGACAATAGATATCGCTGAACTTTCAATGCAAATAGAGAGTGATTTTCCGGAAATAAAAGAGCTTGGTTTCCAGAATTTTACGATAAAGAAAAAAGAAGAACGTTTAGTAAAATTAGTAAATAGTGTTTTTACAAAAGAAAATATTATTAAGCTGTTTGAAAATATTTATCCAAGAAATGATGAGGAGATTCGTAAACTTATCAAAAGTTGGTATCAAGAATATGAAGCTACAATTCCGACTTTGTTTGAATATCTTTTAGGTATTGCTTTTTATTGGATTTCAGAAAAGCAGGTTAATATTTCAGATATACTTAAATCGGGCTTGGATGCCAACTTGTTGCCAAAAACGCATACTGCCGGTGGGCAAGCTGATGTTATTGTTAGTTGCAAAGAAAAGGATTATTTGATTGAAGCAACTTTGAGTGAAAATGACGGACAACGAAAAATGGAAGCAGAGCCGGTTCCACGACATTTAGCAAAACACATATTAGAAGTAAACAGCAATAGTTTAGCATTATTTGTGGCAGGACAACTTGACCCGAACAATTTAGTAGTATTGCGAAATTATAAGTTTTCTACTTGGTATAGTTCTGACAAGCAAAGTGTTGAATCAATGGATATATTGCCTTTGTCTGTTTCCAATATGATTTATCTGTTAAAACATGAAACTAATTTCGATAAACTTGAAAAGAAGTTTGATGTGCTGTTAAATTCAGAGACAAAAGATGGTTACAAGTGGTATAAAAACGAAGTAAATAAAACTTTCACAAATGGAGATTAATAAAATATATAAAGGAGATTGCGTTGAAATTATCAATAAATACATTGATGAAAATTCTATACCATTAATTTTCGCCGACCCACCCTACAATCTTTCCGGTAGTTCTTTGAATCTTACAAATAATAAGACCGGAGGAGCTTTTTACAAAGTAAATGAGGAATGGGACACGTTTGATTATGATGATTATGTTAATTTTACAATTAAGTGGTTAGAAGCAACTTATAGAATATTAACACCAAACGGAAGCCTTTATGTTTCTTGTACACAGCACAATATCGGAGAAATATTGGTCGAAGCAAAGAAGTTAGGTTTTAAGCTCAATAATATTTTGACTTGGTACAAAACGAATGCAATGCCAAACATTACTAAGCGAACCTATACGCATTCAACAGAGTTTGTTTGTTGGTTTGTGAAGGGTAAAAATTGGGTTTTCAATTATGATGAGGTTAAGAAATTTAATCCAAACAAAACCAAAGACGGCAAAGATAAACAAATGCGTGATTTTTTGGATTTTATTGAGTTGCCGATTGTTCAAGGGAAAGAAAGATTGCGAGGCGAAAATGGTCGTGCTTTACACCCGACACAAAAGCCTGAAAAATTGTTGGAGTTGATTATTAAAGCATCATCAAATGAAAACGATATTGTTTTAGACCCTTTTTTTGGGACAGGTACAACAGGTTTTGTTGCTCAGAAATTAAAACGAAATTGGATTGGAATTGAGAATAATGCTGATTATGTAAAGATAGCAGAGGAACGTTTAGAAGAAAATAAATTATGTCTGACATTACTATAAAATTAGAACTTGGAAATTGTATTGAGCTTTTGAAAAAAATTCCGTCGGGAAGTGTTAATCAAATATTTGCAGACCCACCTTATAATTTGTCTGGAGCAACTTTTCAAACCGTGCAAAGTGGAAAAATGGTTACTTGCGATAAAGGCGATTGGGACATAATCGACGACATTCACGAGTTCAACGAAACTTGGGTAAAAGAATGTATCCGAGTTTTAGCAGATGACGGAACAATTTGGATTTCAGGAACACTGCACAATCACCCCTCAATCGGTGTAATTCTAAAAAAATTAAATTTGTGGATTATCAATGATGTTATTTGGTTCAAAAGAAACGCAGCACCTTTATTGTCAAAAAATCGTCTTGCACCATCAACAGAATTGATTTGGATTGCGAGTAAAACAAAAAAATATTTTTTCGATTACGACACTGCAAAAATGATAAATGGCGGAAAACAAATGCGAAACCTTTGGGAGATAAACGCGGAGCGTCACAAAACATCGCACCCGACAGAAAAACCCGAAACACTTTTAGAAAGAATTATTTTACTTGGTAGTAAGCAAGGAGACACCATTCTTGACCCATTTACAGGAAGTGGAACGACAGGAGTTGTAGCTAAAAAATTAATAAGAAATTTTATCGGTTTTGAAATCAGTCCAGAATATTATGAAATAGCACAAAATAGAATTAACGGAACGAGCGTAAACGGAAAAGCCGTTTATTCTGAAAAATTGCTAAAACAAGATGAGCAATTAAGGTTCTTTTTAGAGGAAAAAGCTGAATATGGACTAACTCAACCCAATGCAATTGGTAGCACATTTGGCAGTTTTCCAAACGCACAAAGCCAAACAAAAAACAGCAAAAGAGCTACCAAGCCAACGCATTATAACAGGCACGATATGACAACGAACAAACACGACAGAAAATAAGGGCGAAGGCATAACAGCAGTTTGGCAAAATGGCGGGTTTAGTGCTAAATTGAACATTTGGTTTTCTAATGAAGTTTAGTGCTAAAATGAAAGTAAGTGCTTCTAAATCCACCACTTCGCCAACCTGCAAACCGTTATCAGGCGTAAAAAGACAGCAATAAATGAAAGATAACTTGACAAAACATATTGAAGCACTAGTGTCCAAAGAAAGAACAACTAGTTCTTTGTAATAAATTGTAATTTAATAAGTTGTAAGCAAAAATAGTGCGTGTCGATTTGAAATGACATATATTAATTTAGGATGACAGAAGGATCTCAAATAAGCGCAGACTTTCTATTTCACTTCACGACAAAAATAGAACATTTAGAAACAGGATGATGATTTGCCATTTTAATAAATTACCATCGCCCACATGCTGTATAAAAATGTCGATATAGCTAGGTTATTCAAGGGTTGTAGTTTGTTTCAACTTTTGTGTAACTGGATAGGAGATTGTCTGCAATTGGTAACTTCCCATAAGACCAATCATCAGACTGTATATTAAGAGACTGATAAAACCTATGATATGGAAAAAGTTGTAATTAAAACGGCAAAATTTCGAAATACGCAAGTCAATGGGCGTGCTGTTGATTATACCGTTGTCCGTCACAAAGATAATGACAATTTCATAAAAGACACTAATGATGAATGTTTGATTAGGATAATTTTGACTCGTTTTGCCTTAATAGGTTGGGGTTTTGTTGACAATCTTGATACTGATAAATTAATTAAAATAACATTCCCATTTGCTGTTAAGTTTATTACAGAAAAATTGAAAGACGGAACCTTAAAAGAATTTGAAGAAATCATAATAAGTCGAGAAGATGATTTTTTCCCATATCCATTTGATCTCAATAAGATTGATAAAATCGAAGGTTTCGTGATTGAATTTAATAGTGAAAAAGCTGATATTGGTAAACAAATACAAGCCAACCTTATTGCTGATTCAATTATTGAATTAAGAGATAATATAAATGCTTTGATTTACTCTAAAAACAAAGATATTTTATTAAAGCTAGGACAAGAAAGAAATATTTTACATTTATTTAGAACGATTGATAATCAAGAACAATTTTCCTATGCTATTGCGACGTTAGGAAATTTAGTAAATGATTTGAACGTTGATTTTCTTCGAAAAGTAACTTCGAATACTGATAGGGACATTAAATCATTTGGCTTATTGGAATTATTCTTAAATTCGATTGATAATACTCCAAATAAATCTATTGAGATATTTAAAACAATAAATAGAATACGCCAAGGATTTCCAATTCATACAGATAAAGCCGAAATAATTAAAAATCTAAATAAGGTTGGAATAGAATATCCGATTGAAAATCATAATGATTCTTGGCAGATTTTATTAAAATATTATAAAAGCGGACTGACTGATTTGTTGAATAAAATAAAAAAATATGCACCTCAACACGTGTTGTAGTTAATTTCCGTTGCGGTGCCAGTTTCAGGGTTTTCGCTCCTATTAAAGCTGGGTGTAATTCAGTAGGAGATTGCCCACAATTGGAAACTTCGACCGTTGTGGGTAGTTGCAAAATAAAGGCAATAACATTATAAAATTGAGAAATGACACTAAAAGAAGCTATTTTAAAAAGCTTAGAAGAGATTAACGAACTGACAAATTATTTGGAGGTATACGATCACATTGTTGAGAAAAAATATTATGACTTTGGGATCGCAAAAACGCCGGGTTTAACCGTTTCGGCTCTTCTTGGAGACTTTATTCGTAATGGTGATTCGAGAGTAAGAAGAATCAAACAACAAGGCGGAGCTTATTTTTACTATTTGACAAAAAACGAACAAAATATTTCGATTGATGTATTGAGTGGTGAAACGGAAATAAAATCAACAATTCCGATAAAAACAAGGACTTATGAAGAAAGAGATCTGCATAAGCTTTTAAGTAGTTATTTAAAAAATACCGATATATATTCAAAGACGATTTTTCACGAACAATCAAACAATAAGGACAGTAACCAAATTTGGACTCATCCGGATTTGGTCGGAATAAAGTTTCTAAACTTACAAACTAAAGCAAGTCAGAACCTCTTGAAATCAATCAACCGGGTTGACACGTTCAAAATGAGTTCATATGAACTAAAAAAGGAAATTAATAGCGATAGCGAATTAAAAAAAGCCTTTTTTCAGGCGGTTTCAAATTCAAGCTGGGCAAATTATGGCTATTTAGTTGCTTTTGAATTTAGTGACAGTCTGAGTGACGAAATGGCACGTCTAAATCAATCATTTGGTATTGGAATTATTGAACTAAATGCGAATCCGTATCAAAGTAAAGTTTTGTTTCCGGCAAAATATCGGGAATTGGATTTCAAGACAATCGATAAACTATGCAAAATGAATGCTGAATTTAACAGGTTTATTGAACAGGCTGAAAAGCTTATGACAGCGAGCGAGAAATATTTGTCAGGAGCTCAGAAAGAACTTGACGAATTTTGCGATGACTATTTTATAAGCGACACTGAGATTGATGATTATTGCAAAGAAAGGAACATACCGGTAGACGAAGAATGAAAAAGCCATACGCCACATACGGTTATAAACCTCAAAACACCACACAACATGAAACAACTCTTCTCTATATTAATAACTCTACTTTTCACCACAAACCTCAACTTGTATTGCCGGCATCAGGCTTTTGTTTCGGAGGTGGGGAAGGCCTTTTCCTTTCCGGAGAGGTCGGTGGTGCTGACGGATTCGTGGGTGAAACGGCGGGAGGATCTGAATATTGAGTATTTGAAATCTCTCGATCCGGATAGGCTTTTGCATAATTTCAGGGTTAATGCGGGTTTGCCTTCGACGGCGCTGCCGCTGGAGGGCTGGGAGTCGCCGACGACGGGTTTGAGGGGGCATTTTACGGGGCATTATTTGTCGGCGGCGGCTCTTGTGGTGGATAAATACGGGGACGAGTTGTTGG
>Ga0255340_1005978_pt1 | contig 10791 bp, 18 predicted proteins | sample wastewater_treat_7_FD_192417 | JGI IMG/M metagenome (GOLD analysis project Ga0255340, IMG submission 192417) | Wastewater microbial communities from Lulu Island WWTP, Vancouver, Canada - plant10 | ecosystem: Engineered > WWTP > Wastewater > Unclassified | place: Canada: Vancouver, British... | reverse complement strand
CTTCCGTCATTATTCAGATACAAAAATTGACCGTTTCCTGAAGCAATCATTCTATTTGTTGAAACTTGAATTTGTCTTACTAAAAAAGCTTTATTTAGCATTTTTAAAAGTCTCCATTTTTAACTAAAAAATATTAAAAAAAGTTCCTTTATGTTTATTTGTTGGACAATTTTTACATTTTTCACAAAATAAATCTAGTTTACAACCAATACATTTCAACTCGGGTTCTTTTATATGTAATAAGTCTATATTATAAGATAATAGAATTTTTAAACATTCCAAGTAAAACCATAGAATAATCTGAATCACTGGGATCTCATTTTATCCAGTTGCTCCTTCACTTTTTCTTTTTCTTTAATTACTCTATCATAATCTTCTTTTAAATCTTCATCTTTTGGATATTTTTTAATTAGAATTTTTAGTGATAGTGCTTGATCTGTCAAATTAATATATCTTTGCTCCAATCTATCACGATCCATTTGTTGCTTAAACTCTTGGAATGTTTTTATATTTTGTTGTTCTAATTTAGCTAAATCTTTACATGTTGCATATCTATCATCAAGAGCAAGAATCCCTCCAACTAAAGACAAAACTAAAATTATAGTTCCTATTATACCTTTTATATTATTCTTTATCCATTCCATAACTCAACTCCCATATTTTGCAATATATTCACTCTTTGTCATATTTTTGATATCTTTTTTAAACTGAACATGGTATGTTTCTAATTGTATTTCATCATTCCTTTCTGTAACAGCATAACCTGTTAAAACAATATGTTTTTCATTCTTTTTTGAAATTACATTTATTGCAACTAAACATATTTCACTAATCATTTCATTTTTATGGTAAGTCTTAGCATAATGATTAATGGCAGTTTCTAAATAGTTAGTTAACTGATTGGCATTTTTGGATCCAAGAAGAGAATTCAATCTTACTCGGTTAAGTTTATCTTTAGCAATAACAGGTAATTCTATAGTAATAATCTTCTTTTTATTTTTTGTAGATGGCATCGTACATTCCCCTCTAGATCATATTTATTATTTGTTCTAATCAAGAATACTATACATAACTATATATATTAATAACTAATGGAGAAGAGAGGGTTTTATTGCTAAGTGTTGATTAAAAACAGGTTTCTCCAGGAAAGGACCTGTACAAAGTCAACAACCATTCCTGGTGGTCGAGCGGAGAATAAAATTTCTTCGCGGCCCTCTCTTTTCCAGATAACAAACTATTTTGAGGAGGGAATATTTTTATGAATAACGATTTTACAATCATTACAGACGAGGATCACAAGTATACATTGGTAAAGTATCTCAGTCTTCAAGAGGTACTTGATAAAGGACCCTGTGCAGAGGCAGTGGTTGATTTCATCAAGGCTTTTCCAAAAGAACTAATTCTAACTGAAATTGATCCTGATGATGCAACTGATTTTCATACTAATTCTTTCAAGAAGTTAATGAAACTTCTCACCAAGGATGACAAATGGTATGATGTTGTTGCCTTTTTGGAAGACACAGGATTCATCGAATTGGAAGATCTGACAGACGAAGAATGGAATGCGTACTGGAGAAATAAGAGAAGGAGAGATGCACGGGCAAGGGCAAAGAAACAAGAATTGAAAAAGAAAAAGAAGTAACATGGAAAATATTTTTATTCTTTTAATTATTTGTTTCTTTTTGTTGATGTGGATTGATGGTGAGATTCACGTCAGTCAACCAAATCACAAATGTGTATGTAGAGAAGACAGATAAGGGGGGAAACAATGCATTGGATTATATGGCCAATTGTATTTTTCTTGCTTGGTGTAAGTGGGTTTTACTATTTTGAAAAACGAGCAGGAAATTATGATTTTGGGATGCTTGCCAAATCATGGATTTGCGTCACTCTAGGAACAGTAATAGCATTAACTATTATAGTAGTTAAATGGCTATCCTAGATGGTCAAAAAAAAAAGAGTGTCTACACGAACTCTTTTTTTGTTTAGTATGCATTATTCTTTATAAAGTCAACCATTTCTTTTGCATCATCATCCCACTCAAGATGTTCAGCTGCTTTCTTTTCTGCTTCTTCTTGTGTATAAATATAACTCAAATAATCCTCTCCAAATTTTATCAATTTATCTTTTAATTCAACACACTTCTCACAATTCTTATTATAATTCTCATAAAGATTAGATGCGTTTATATAATCATTATCTTCATGTGCATGATCGTTTCCACAATCAAACTCTGCTTGAAACGAATCACATCCACTACATGATCCATAAGATCCATTCACCCATCCAGTATATGGACCATATGTAACCTTAGCCCACCAGTCTCCCTGATAGGATCCAAACTCTTGAAATACATGAACTGTAGCTCCTGCCAATTCCATGCAACCTTCATATCCAAGTACAAAGTCAATAATATCTCCAGTACCAACAACGTACTCAACCCAGTCTAATTCTACCTTTCCTTTGCATTTAGGACAGGGAGGTAATTTCTTTTCACCATTACACAAGTTACACTTATACTTCATCAAATCACCTTTTTAAATAATGTTCTTTGTATAAGGAATAGAATCTAAAAGTATATATATTAATTACTAATAAATACAACAAGGAGAATTTATTATGCCAAAACTGAAAAAGGAAGAACTAATCCCAATAATCAAGAAATCTATCTCTGATAAAACATCTCCTGGTTTTGCAGGAATGTGGTTTTTATCCCAAACTTCAAAAAGATTGAAAAAACGACTTGTTGATAAACAACAGCTAAGATCGTTGGTGACATATATTTCTGATAAACAATATGTCACTCTTCTTTTGGATGGGTTGAATGATAGTTATATCTGGGCAGTATGGAAAATAAACGAAATTAAAACACCTGTTCTGGTTCATGGTAAAAAACTGAATAACATAGATTATAAACCAGAATGGATGGGATTTTATGAACACTCAGTGAAAGGTGGGTGTGAAATCCTTGGTCATCACCCAATGCCAAAACTTGGTTTCAATGGAAGAGCATCATTCAGTGTATGTAAACACTGTAATAAATCAATTGAAAACTCAGGTGAAGGATGGGTGGAATCACTTTAATAAACCACAGCCTTCAAGAAAACCAATTGAGGCAAGTGAATCATTACCCACCAGAAACCCACGGACAGGAAATGAACCACGTTACTTTAATACAATCACTTATCCAAAGTGAATCGTCTCGTGCAAGAAATCCATTGAATATCGAGTGAATCATTGAATTAAAGTATCCCATCAGCAGTTTAGTGAACCAACATTCCTGATAAATCCAAGATCAGATAGTGAACCACATAACTCAAGAAAACCAAACGGAGGTTAGTGAACCACAGAAGAGGATAAATCCAATCTAGGCAAGTGTTATCTCATGTCGGGAGAAAACCATTATGATGCAATGAACCGTACTGTGCGAGAAATCCATTGAACACCAGTGAATCAAAGATGCCAAAGAAATCCAAAGTCTTTTAATGAATCATCATGTAAGAAGAAACCCAAGGAGGTGAAGTGAATCATCCCTATGAAGAAAACCACCTCGTAGAAGTGATACCAATCGACACCAAATAATTTATCTGGGACAAGTGAATCTTAAGAAGACAGAATCCCATGTCCGAAAAGTGAATCATAACGCTCTAGTAAACCAATGAGCAACAGTGAATCATCTTGCTTAAGAAATCCAAAGGTCGACAGTGAATCAAAATGTCAGACAAATCCATTACATTTAAGTGAACCATGGGGTCGGCAGAAACCCAATAAAAAAAGAGTGAATGAAAATCAAGCAGAAGAAGAAACCCAAGAGTGGATAAGTGAACCTTTGTGGCGAAGAAATCTATGGCTTGAAAGTGAATCAAATGTTCCGAGTAACCCATCGCTTGCTGAATGAACCATTCCACGTAAGAAATCTATTCGTTTCGAGTGAATCACAAGCTTTGAGAAAACCATACTGGACAAGTGAACCAGGTCGATCGAAGAAATCCCATTGGACCGCAGTGAATCAAAACCATACGGTGTAAGAAACCCAAGCATGGATAAGTGAACCAGTTAACCGCCAGAAACCCAAGTGGACCGAGTGAATCAAATTAAGCCTATACGGCAAGGAGGTTTTACAAATGGAAGTAAAAGTGTTGGAGAAGGAAAAAGTTTTTATGACGGAAGAACAGTTCATGGATATTCAATCCCAACTCAGACCCCGAGTCAATTCTCTGTATGATATGCAGAAGCAGAGAATTGCAGCTGGTGGAAGAATCGTTTCTGAATTCTACGCCAAAATGGGTATCAAGCCTGGAAAGAAAATTAATGACGTCATCGAAAATGATGATCCGGATGATACAGAAACTCAGGAAGAACAGAAGAAAGCTCTGAAGGTTCTTGATGTTCTAAAACTTGAGCACAGACGAATCACCGACGTCATAGCAAACGATGTGAAAAAAGCAGAGGAAGAAAAGATTTTAAAGACTATCTTCAAAACAGGTCAGCTCATTACAAATAAAAGTGAGTTGATTCAGGCAAGATACTACTTCGATCTTTGCCAGTTTGAAAAAGAACTGGAGAAAGAAGTTGCTGATCTTCTCCCTGCTTTTGATGTGTGGAATGATTGGTTGAGCAACCAATTTGGAATTGGTGTGAAACTCGGAGCAGCACTTCTTTCAAGACTCAATCCATTCATCGCCAAGTATCCCAGTGCATATATTCGCTACATGGGTTTAGATGTTGGTCCTGATGGAAAGGGTACCAGCAGGAGAAAAGATCATATGGTCATGAAAGAATACGTGGCCAAAAATGGTGAGATAAAAAAGAAGAAAAGTCTCACATATAACCCATGGTTGAAGTCGAAGTTTGTTTCAACTTGCACGATGAACTTCCGAAAGAAAAGCGTGAAGAACATTCATCGTCGGCAAATGTATGACAACTACCTCAACCGGTATCAGAACCATCCAGAACACAAGGACAAACCAAAAGCACATCTCGCTGCCATGGCAATGAGACCTGTCATGAAGCAATTCCTCATTGAATTCTGGATGGCTCAGAGAAGTTCTCTTGGACTGGAACTCAGTCTTCCTTACCATGTTGCCAAACTCGGACTGAGTGATCATAAGGATAAACAACCTGGGCATGGTACGACCAGGAAAAAATAACCGGCTATTACCTTACCACCGACGGGGGTGAATCGCTCAACGGAAGTATATGTTGAGCGTTTCCCCCCACAATATTAACGAATCTAAACGGCAAGGAGATTCAAATCAAATGAAAAAGATATTCATCATCTTAGTGATGGCAATCTGTCTATCAGGTTGTGCTTCGCATTATGGTTCTGGTTGGGATAAGACGGATACGACACTTGCTATTACTGGAGCAGCTCTTCATGTTATCGACTGGGGGCAAACTCGGTATATAGCAAAACATCCCAATGAGCATTATGAGTACAATCCAATAATGGGAAATCATCCCAGTACCAGTCAGGTTGATTTGTATATGCTAGCAAGTGGGTTAGCTGTACCAATCATTGCTGGAGCGATTGATCCCAAGTATCGAAAATATTTTCTGGGGGGTTACGTAGTCCTTAAAACTGGATTGGTAATTCACAATAGTAATCAGGGAATTGGAGTAGCTTGGTAGACAATTTAAACGGCAAGGAGATTATGATATGACATTTAAAAATCTACAAAACAATTATGAAGAAAGTTCCTATTTGTGCTGGTTGTGGTGTCTGTTGTTTGGTGGGTTATATTTTGCAGTGAAGGGGGTATGGACTCACTTCTTCATTGCATTTCTTCTGGCCATTCTTACTGGTGGTATTTCCTGGATCATATATCCATTCTTTGCTGGATCAATTATAAGGAAGCATTACATGCGAAAAGGTTGGGTAGAAGTATAGATCCAAAAAGAGATCGAGGTCTTCCACCTCCCTCTCTTTTTTTGTTTCTATTACCCATTCCTTTATTCAATCTAGAATTTTAAGTAATAGTCTTTCGGGTTATCCTGTTTCTATATCAAACTCTGGATTCTTTCTATCTATACACAATTTACATATATCTGGATGACTTATTCCTGCCATTACCATCGCTCCACAATCAGGACAGTGATGCTGACCAATAGAAGCATTAACTAATGTCTCAGGTCTATGTTGACAATTAGAAGGATAAACTATATCTACAATATCATAACATCTACCACACATGACAGCACTATTACTCATAATCTCTACTCACCTTTTGAGTTTCTTGTTTATTTGCATTTCTTCATTACATAATAAGTTCCCAAACAATTGCCAATAGCAAACACAGTAATACTAACAACACTTTCAGATAAACTATCCCTCAGTATAATAGTTAAAAATGTAAAATTGGCAATAGTAATCAACCCACTAAATGCAGTTGCTGATAGAATTTTTCTTTCTGCTACAGCACTGGTATATTTAGTTATAATCAAGTCAATAACAAAACCTGCTATGAATATTAATAGTAGTTTAGTAATCAAGAAATTCTCCGTTCTATTTGTTCATTTTCTTTTTCATAGAAAATCCCCGTAACACATACATTTATAATTTGTTCTTATATAAACCAGAAAAAGATATATATTAATATCTAATAAGAAAACTAATTTATCAACAAGGAGATATTAGTTATGAATAATAACGAAATAATACAGGGATTTTATGATAAGATAAATAACGTACAAAAACAAGCAATAGTAGCAGGTTTTAAACAACCAGAACACGCTAAAAAGGAAGGACCAACTTTCAACGAAAGACTCTTTTATAATTGCATAGAAAGAGTTGTTAAAGAAGCAATGAGAAAAGTTCCACAAGTCGAATCAAAGGCAGATATGTATTTGAGAAGTGAGTATATGACAAAAGTTGCAACAATTCTTGAACGAGTAATAAAAAAGAATTGTGAAATCATAATCGAAATATGTTCTAAAAGTGATTACACAAAAAGAAAGATAGAAAAAGTTTACAAGGAAATAGAAGAAGAGGAAATAAAACTCAGGAAAAAAATAGCTGAAAAGCTTATATCCGCTAGAAAAAGACTAAAGAAATTAAAATACCAAGTAGCAGAAAAACAGGCGGAGCTAAAGAAAGCAGAAATAAGATTAAATAGTATTTACAAAAGTATTTCTGTACATGAAATATGTGCAGCGTCAAACACTTCATCTCTAGAATATCCTCCAGTTCCAGAACCATTAATAAAACCACATCCATATGCACATGGAATACCAGAAGAAAGTGGAATTTATTTTATATGGTCCAGTGGAGGAGAATTAAAATATATAGGACAAAGTGTAAATCTTTCACTTCGTCTTAGATTGGGTAACCACAACAAACTAAGATCAGATGATTTAATATCTTTTGTTCTGATTCCAAAAGAACTTCTGCTTTATGCTGAATGTTTCTATATAGGAGTTATGAAACCTACTTCTAATGGTGGAACTCCATCAAGAGGACCAAGAGTTGAAATATAGAATCTACATTATAATATGTAGATCTAAAAAGAGATAGGGGTCTTCTCTATCTCTTTTTTTTGTTTCTATTTCCTAATCCTTTATTCAATCCTAGATTTATAGATAGGGATCTTTGGGTGCACAAGATCCTATTTAACTGCTACCAATCTAAGGAATCTATTCTCAACATCACCATCACTTGAGTTATATTGACTAGATCCAACATTGACAAGTTCTATATTTGAAAAACCAACCTTTTCCAAAGATGCTCTCAACGTAGATTCTGAAAATAAATAAAAATGCCGGGACATTTCATCTATACCACAATCCAGATTTGGAACCTCAATAAATATAATACCATTTGAATTCAATCTAAAGAAACATTCTTGTAATACATCAATAGGATTTGAAAGATGCTCTAAACTATCTATCAACGTAATTATATCAAATCTTTGAATTATATTCTTTAATATATTAAAAGCATCCCCAGTATATACTACCCCATATTGTTTAGCACATTCAGATGCTACAGGAGATATTTCAATTCCACATGCTAACAATCCTGATATCTGTGCTTGTTTCATCATACTTCCATAGGCACACCCAATATCGAGAATGTTTCTAGCTTTAGGACACTTTGAAACTAAGATTTTTATATATGATTCAAAAACTACAGATCTAAATTGAGGTTCATATGGAGGAAGATAATTACTAAATTTTCCGGATAGATATAAATTATAGAACTCATTTACTACTGAAGATACTAATCTCGGATTGACAAAAACTAATCCACATGAAGAACATTTTACTAATGAGAATGTTTCTGGAATTTTAAGGAATATACTATCTTCATTATTATCTCGATAATACTTCTTAACTGCTTCCCATTCTGTGGTTGGTTTGGTTTTTATGTTAATAAAGGATTGAGACTTACATAAATTACATGAATGAACCTGTTCAATAATGTTATACATAAAATCCCTATGGAGAATATTAAATAAATTCTTCTCTGATTACTATTCTCTTCTGATATTTGTTCTTGAATAGGGGATTTGAAATCCATCCATTATGGATTTGAAATTTATATATATTAATATCTAATAAGATAAACGAAAACTAATTACAAACAAAGGAGAATAATTATGGAACTGAGATCGATGGAAATTCTTTGTCAGGGATACACAGATGCGAAGGAGATACTCGAGTATATTGAATATCGAAAGATGATTATTAAGGATGCCTTTGGTGAAGATACTATATGCAACGAGTACCAGTTTGAGATGGCAACCATCCGAGAATTCGAGAAGGTCATGCGGAAAAAGATCAGAGATTCTGAGTTCGAAAATCCATCTTTTACTATGGCAGAAATCAGGTCAATCATGTGTGAGGTGGATGAAAAGGTTCTGTCCATGAAGAAGTATGAGTACTATGGATGGAAGTAATTCTAGAATAGAAGACTGGGGGATGTAAATCCTTCTAGTCTTTTTTCACTATTATAATTTTTTTGTTTCTATATTATTTCTTTAAAACAAACTTTTCAGAACGGGTACCCAAATCCGTTCCCATTTTGAAAAATTGGAACAGGACTCATGTGGGTAAAAAACGACCCGCTCGTGTACTCGGACGTCAAATGGGTCGTTACCCCACTGTACACATTCAACAGTGAGGTCACTACCTGCCCTCAAACCAAATTAGAATCTTTCTATATCTAGTTCCCTATACAAAGATCAATTTAGAATGCCAGCTGTTTTTTACCAAAGTAAGGGTCCCACTTGTTCTTATACTTTTTCCAGTTAGCCCAGAACGCCTTCTCATACCGATCTCTATCCTTATTCATGGTTGCATTCAATTTATGCTCAATAATGGCACCTGGTTCATACAATACCGAGTATCCACGAACATTTAGTTCTGTCATTAAATCGGCTTCTTCAAAATAAGCTGGTTTAAACTCCAGATTAAAATTCAAGTTCTCTTTTCTTAGTATTCGTAAATTGTATAATGCTCCACAGCCATTAACCCATAGTCTTCTCTCTACTTGGTTTGTAACTGGATCGTTAACATCAAGTCCACAATAAGGGTCTACTATTTTACCATTCTCTAGTCTTGTACCAGTGTGTTGAATTTCATTAGTTCCCATTTTAACGATCTTTGCTCCAACTACTGCTATATTGGGATTTGACTTCATTCTTGTAACCATTCGATAGAATGCTGCTCTATGTAATTTAACATCACTATTCAATAAGAGCATATAGTCACATTGTTTATACATATTCTTCATGGCATCAGTAACATTATATACGGCTTGGGTATATTCAACATTATTATTCTTTACTATTAAAATGTCTTGACTGAAGTTATTCCTGATTGACGTATAGAGATAATTTAACTCTTCTTCAGTAGAACCGTCATCATAACAAGTAATGAAGAAACTGAAACCGCTGATATATGAGTTCAATATAGAATAGATACAATCTAATACTAAATTGCATTCTCCCTTAAACGGTATTACAACTGATACATAAGGATTATTCATTTATTCACTCCTTTATACAATCTAGTCTTAGAGCATATTGATCTGAAACATTGGGATTCCTTGCTAATACTCTATACCCAGTATTGATAAGAATGTTTCTCAATTCGCCTTCAGTATAACAATGCTCATGTTTCTGACCAAACTCGTGAGGTGTTCCTTCAATATGACATCGTTTATCAGCTTCAGTCATTTCACCCCTTGCTATCCTTGCATCCATATCTTCACAGTCCGGGACTTCAACAATTAAGTGTCCACCAGGTTTCAATAATTTATTCCACATGGTCAAAGTATATACTGCTTCATCCTTAGTGATATGCTCAAGTGATTGCGAGGCAAGTATAACCGACACACTGTTCTCTTTAAAATGATTATGTAAATCTTTCATATTACAAACCAAGTCAGCACCACAATCATCTTTGATATCTACATTGATAAATCCAGGAATACTAGTATAATAACAACCAATGTTAAGATTAATCCCATTCATTGAAGCTTCCATCTGCTCTCTTGTAAAAGGATACACAGTTCGATTGAAAGCATTAATCTCATTCATATCATATTTAGCATGGAGTATTGATTGAGCTTTAAGCAATGCTTCTGCCTGAGATTCAGACTTTGGTTTCAATGTAGTATCAATATGATAGAATGGGAAAGCAGTAGGGTGACCAATCCATTTTAATTTAAATCCTAGACATTGAGCTCTATAACTCCAATCCACATCTTCATACCCCCATGTTCCCTTCTCTTTATTTCCAAAGACACTATCAAATCCTCCCACAACTCCCCATACTTTTTTACTAGTG
>Ga0255340_1005960_pt1 | contig 10817 bp, 6 predicted proteins | sample wastewater_treat_7_FD_192417 | JGI IMG/M metagenome (GOLD analysis project Ga0255340, IMG submission 192417) | Wastewater microbial communities from Lulu Island WWTP, Vancouver, Canada - plant10 | ecosystem: Engineered > WWTP > Wastewater > Unclassified | place: Canada: Vancouver, British... | reverse complement strand
AACGGTGAGCCGTGGCGGGGCGGCGTCGTCTGTCACGTATCCTGCGTTGGGCTGACCGAGACGGCCGCCGGGAAATCGTCGATCTCGATTTGCCTGCCATCGCCGGAAGCGCCGCGGTCGATCGTGACCGCGTCAGCGAGGACCTCGCCCGCGATTTTGTCTTTGAACGCCGCCAGGACCGCGGCCAGCGCGTCGCTGTCCGTCGTGACCGCCACCGTGACGCGCGCGTCGTAGGCGAGGCCCTGGTCCTTTCGAATGTCCTGCACGCAGCGGATGAACTCGCGGACCCAGCCTTCCTGCCGGAGCTCTTCGGTGATCTCGGTGGAGATGACGGCGACCATGTGGCGGCCCTGCGCGGCGGCGAAGCCGTCTTTCGGGGTGAGACGCACCTCGACCTCGTCTCCGGCGAGTTCGACGGTCTCGCCGTCGAGGTCGAGGACGAGCGCGCCGTCCTGGAGTTGCGCGCACATGGCCGCGGTGTCGCCCTGTGCGAGGGCTTTACCGACGGATTTGACCTTCTTTCCGAGCCGTGGCCCGAGCCGTTTGAAGTTGGGTTTGAGCTCGAACGAGACGTAGGCGTCGGGATTGTCGGTAAACGCGACTTCCTTCACGTTTAGTTCGCTCTTGATGAGCTCGATGTGCTTTTCGAGCCCGCAGCGCAGTTCATCGCTGTTGAGGACGAGTTCGCAGAGGCCCAGGGGCTGGCGGACCTTGATGTTGGCGGTACGGCGGGCGCTGAGCCCGAGCGTGACGGCTTCGCGGGCGGCGGCCATCTCGTCGAGAAGGCGTGTATCGATGCCGGCCCGTACGGCGTCGGGATAGGCGGTGAGATGCACGCTTTCGGGGGCGCCGGGCAAGGGTTGGCGCAGATTGCGCCACGTGACCTCCGAGAAGAACGGCACGAACGGCGCGGCCAGCTGGGCAAGCGTCAAGAGGCACTCGTAGAGGGTCCAGTAGGCATCGGCCTTTTCGGCGGTCCATCCGCTGGCCCAGAACTGTTCGCGGCTGCGGCGCACATACCAGTTGGAGAGACTCTCGACGAAGGCCTGAATGCTTCGCGCGGCGGGGTTACAGCCGTAGGCTTCCATGGCCTCCCGGACATCGAGGATGGTACGGTCGAGCTCATGGAGGATCCAGCGGTCGAGTTCGGCGCGTTCGTCGCGGGGCCGGTACGGCGCCGCTCCCCCGTCGCCGGACGCGTTGGCGGGGTCGAGACCCATGCGTTCGAGAAAGGCCGCGGGGGCCGTTGACGGGTCGAAGCCGTCGAGGTTGGCGTAGATGACAAAGAAGCTGTAGACGTTGTACCAGCGGATAAGCAGTTCGCGCTGGGCCTCTTCGACGTTGCGCTCGGACAGGCGGCCCGTACTGGTGGGCGGGTTCTTGGCAAAGAAGCTCCACCGGAGCGCGTCGGCGCTGTATTTATCGAAGAGCAGCCTGGGTTCCTGGTAGTTTTTGAGCCGTTTGGAGAGTTTCAGGCCGTCTTCGCCCATGATGTGGCCGAGACAGATGCAGCTTTTGAACGGATGGGGGTAATCGGCCTTCTCCCTGCCGTGAACAATGGTGCTGATGACGAGGAGGGCGTTGAACCAGCCGCGGGTCTGGTCGATGGCCTCGCTGATGAAGTCGGCCGGGAACCGCCGGGCAAACTGTTCTTCGCTGCCGGGAAGATGGGGATAGCCCCATTGGGCGAACGGCATGCAGCCCGCGTCGAACCAGACGTCGATGACTTCCGGCACGCGGCGCATGCGCGCGGCGGGGTCTTTCGGGCTCTGGTAGGTGATCGCGTCAATGTAAGGTTTGTGGATTTTGAGGTGGTCGACGAGGCTGGGATTGGCGGCTTTGGCCTGTTCCCACACGTCGACGCCCTGTATATCGGGCTTGGCCATCAGTTCGGCATAGGAGCCGACGGCTTCCATGTAGCCGGTTGTTTCGCAGACCCAGACGGGAAGCGGGGTGCCCCAGTACCGTTCGCGCGAGATGGCCCAATCGACGTTGTTTTCGAGGAAGTTGCCGAAACGGCCGTCGCGGATGTGTTCGGGCTGCCAGAAGATGCGCCTGTTGTTGGCGAGGAACTCGTCGCGGTACTGCGAGGTGCGGATGAACCAGCTCCGGCGCGCGTACTGGATCAGGGGATCGTCTTCGGCGCGCGGGCAGAAGGGGTAGGCGTGGCGGTACTGCTCGTGTTTGATGATCGCGCCGTTTTCCTTGAGGAGCCGGGTAATGCCTTTGTCGGCGTCCTTGCAGAACTGCCCGGCAAAGGGGGTTTGGTCATACGGATCGACATCGGTGACGCGTTCGTCGAAGGTGCCGTCGGGCTTGACGTAGCACAGAAAGCCGATGCCCTGTTCCTGGCAGACGCGGTAGTCGTCCTCGCCGAACGCGGGGGCGACGTGGACGATGCCGGTGCCGGTTTCGAGATCCACAAAATCGCCCGGGATGACTTCCCAGTACTTGCCGGCCTCGCGGCTGCCGTCGACCGTGGTGGGCGTTCCGTAATTGAAGAGGGGCTCGTATTTGAGTCCGATGAGGTTGGAGGCCTTGAATATCTTGACGACGTTGGCGTGTTCGCCGAAGTACCGTTCGACGAGAGGCAGGGCCAGGATGAGGAGTTCCTCCCCGGCATCCGTGGTATGGCTGACGACGGCGTATTCGATATCCGGCCCGACGGCCGCGGCGCAGTTGCTCGAGAGGGTCCACGGGGTGGTGGTCCAGATCAGCAGGCTGGCGTTGGGGTTGTCGAGGCCCAGCGCTTTCCGGGTGGCCTTGGGAAGGCGCAGGCGGACGGTGATGGCGGGGTCGTCGGTGTCGCGGTAGCCTTCGCCGACTTCGCCGGCCGAGAGCGCGGTGCCGCCCTGGGCCCACCACCAGACGACCTTGTGCCCCTGGTAGAGGAGGTCCTTGTCGAAGAGCTGCTTCAGCGCCCACCAGACGCTTTCGACGTAGCTCTGGTGATAGGTCACGTAGGCCTGTTCGAGGTCGACCCAGAACCCGATGCGATCGGTGAGTTCCTCCCATTCGCGCTGATAACGGAAGACCGATTCGATGCAGGTGCGGTTGAAGCGTTCGACGCCATATTCCTCGATGGCCGCCTTGCCGCCGTCGATGATGCCGAGTTCCTTGCAGACCTCGATCTCGACCGGGAGGCCGTGGGTGTCCCATCCGGCCTTGCGCTCGCAATAGTGGCCGGTCATGGTCTTGTAGCGGGGGAAGATGTCCTTGATGGTGCGGGTGAGGCAATGGCCCGGATGGGGCATGCCGTTGGCGGTAGGCGGCCCTTCGTAGAACACGAATTCGGGCGCCCCGATGCGCGCCTCCAGGCTTTTCTGGTAAATGCGGTGTTCTTTCCAGAACCGGATAACGTCTTTCTCGGCTTCGGAGAAATTGAACTGGGACGGTACCGGCTCGAATGCATGGTCGCTCATAACAAAAACTATCCTTGCGTCGTGTGTCCGGGTCTATAGAAATGCGCCGACGGGCGCTTCAAGGCGGTAGTGGGTTGATTATCCGGATTTTCGGGGGCGGTTTTCAAGTGGAGAAGGCGGGCAGAGGTCTTATGGGGCTTATCGGTCCTATAGGTCTCATAGGTCCCATTATTCCCATCGGTCTCATGGGGCTGATAGCCGGATCGGTGGGCCGCCTTCGGCCGGGCGTTTTGCTCACTGCGGGGGAAAAGGCTACCATGAGCGGCGGTTTGTCTGGTTGAGCCTCGAAAACAGGAGTGGGAAGAATGGTTGTGGATTGGGGCCGGAGAACGGCGTTTCTTTGTCTGGCAATGGCGTGTGCGTCGGCGGCGGCATTCAGTGCGGAGGTGCTGCTGCAGGTAGAGGATTTCGAAGGTCCGTGGCGGCGGCAGACAAACATCCAGGGCTATCTGGGGACGGGATTTTGCACGTCGAACGCCAATCCGAACGTCGCGGACACCGTGATGACCGGCAAAGCGGCCATTGTGGAGGCAGGCCGGTATGCGGTGTGGGTGCGGGCCTACACGTCGGAGAATTCGAAGCGGGCGCTTCGAGTGCACGTAAACGGCACGCCGCTGGAGACGACCCACACGGGCCAGGAGCGGCGCTGGATGTGGGAAAAGGCCGGAGAAATCGATCTGCAACCGGGAGACGCAGTCGTGGAAATCAGGGACGCGGACGACGGGTTCGAATCGGCGGATGCGGTGATGCTTACGAACGACCGGAATGCGGATCCCAGTGCGGCGGACCGGCGCTGGGAGGTGTTCGGCGGCGAGGTTCCGGAAGAGGCCGATGCGCTGCGGTTCATGATTGAGGCGTGTTGCGCGCAGGCGCAGCTGCGCAAGGACCCGAGAGACCAGGCGGCGTGGGAAGAGCGCGCGCCGGGCCTGAAACGCGCGCTGGCGAACGCGCTCGGGCTGGACCCGATGCCGGAGAAGACGCCGTTGAACACGCGGGTGACGGGACGGGCGGAGCGCGCGGACTATGTCGTCGAGAATGTGGTGTTCGAGAGCCGGCCGAACTTCCTGGTGACGGCGAACGTTTACCTACCCCGGAACGCGTCGTTTCCGGCGCCGGCCGTGGTCGTGGTGCCGGGGCATGCGATGGAGGAAGGCAAAAACTACGGCCTGTACATGCGTGCGCAGATCGGGTTAGCCCGGATGGGCTGCATCGTGCTGGGGTACGACCCGATAGGCCAGGGGGAGCGCAAGCTGCCGGGATTTGACCATACCATGGGGTACGGTTCGCTGCTGGTCGGGGAGACCAACGAGGGCATGATCGTATGGGACACGATACGGGCGGTGGATTACCTGCTGACGCGTCCGGACGTCGATCCTGCGCGGCTGGGGCTCACGGGCAATTCGGGCGGGGGTGAAAACACGTTTTACACCATGCCGTTGGAGGAGCGGCTTGCCGCGGCGGCCTCGTTCTGTTTCGTCTGCTCGTACGAGGACTGGATTCGGGACGGGGGCAATCACTGCATCTGCAACCACCTTCCGGGCATTCTGAATCACATGGAGGAATTCGAGATCCTCGCGTTGAACACGCCGCGGCCCTTCCTGTCGGGCAGCGGGGCCGAGGATAAGATATTCCCGATCGACGGAGTGCGGCGGACCTGCGAACGCGCGCGCCGCATTTACCGGATGTATGGGGCGGCGGACCGGATGGTGAACATCGATGTGCCCCTGGGGCACGGCTGGTCGGATCCGCTCCGGGAAGCGGGATACGGATGGATGGGCAAATGGCTGCTTGGCCAGGGCGATGGCCGCCCCATCAAAGAAGATTCCTTCGAGGTCGAAGACCCGAAATCGCCCGATATGCTGTGTTTTGACGGCAACCAGATTCCGGCGGATTCGGAAACGGTAGTCACGTTGAACCGGAAGCGCGCGGAAGCGCTGCGGGCGGCCTGCAGTACCCCGCCCACCGACGAGGCGGGATGGACGCAGCAGGCGGGCACGATGCGCGAGGCCCTCTGGGACGTGTTCGGGGGGCGGCCTGCCGACGTTGCCCCGGAGGCCCGTACGCTGGATACGTTTGAGTGGAACGGACTCCGTGTCGAAACGCTTGCGATAACCACCGAGCCGGGCATGACGGTGGCCGCGCTGCTGTTGCGCTCGGCCACGGCGGAAGGGCAAGCGCCGGCCGCGATCTTCCTGGGGGAAAGCGACAAACAGGAAGTGCGGGGCGACGTGCGGGCGCAGAAGCTGCTCGAGGAGGGCTGGTGCGTACTTGCGCTCGACACGCGGGGCATGGGTGAAACCATCGGGAAATACCCGCAGAACCAGATTGTGAGCAACGGAGTTCATCTGGGAAGGTCCTTGTTCGCGCAGCGGGTGTGGGACGTGCTCCAGGCGGGGCGGTACCTCGCCACGCGCTCCGATGTCGCGGCGGACCGGCTCCGCTGTGTGGGGCTGGGCCCGTCCGCGGTGCTGGCGCTGTACGCGGCGGCGCTGGGCGATGGGTTTGAAGAGGTCGAGGCGGTGCGGCCGCTGGCGAGTTACCGGTTTTTCATTGAGAACGACCAGCCGCAACCGTTGTGGCTGTGTGTACCGAACATTTTGAAGGTGGCGGATGTGGCGCAGGCCGCCGCGCTGGCTGCGCCGTCGTCAGTGACGATTGTTGAGGCGGTCGGATACGGGAACGCGCCGCTCGACGCAACCGCCGCGCAGAGTGAGTTCGCTTTCGCGGAAGCCGTGCACAAGCTCGTTGGAACACCGGGTCGGTTCACGGTACGGTAGCGGCGACGCCGCAGACGCGACACGCAGAAAGGTTTGCGCATGTCCGGTCTCTCGAATCTCGACCTTTTCGTCATTGTTGGCTATTTCGTGGTGCTTGTGGTGCTGGGATTCGCGGTCGGGAAAACGGAGAAGCGGTCCTCGGAGGACTATTTTCTGGCCGGGCGCAGCCTGCCGTGGTATGTGGTGGGGGCGTCGTTTATCGGCTCGAACATTTCGACCGAGCATTTCATCGGGATGATCGCGGCCGCTTACACCTACGGCATCTGTGTGGCGCAGTGGGAATGGGGCAACATTTTCGCGTTCTCGGTACTGGTGTGGTTTTTCATCCCTTTTCTCTTAAGCAGCCGGGTGTTTACGGCGCCGGAGTTTCTCGAACGGCGATACAACAGCGCATGCCGTCTCTTGTTCGCCGTGCTGACGGTGGTGGCGAACATCACGGCGTTTCTGGCGGCGGTGCTGTATGCCTCGGCGATAGGGTTGAAAGCCGTATTCGCATGGCCCGACACGGTCGCCATCGCGGGGATGGACGTGTCGACGCTGGCGCTGGCCGTCGTGGGCATGGGCGTGGTGGCGGGGAGCTACGCCATTTACGGCGGCCTGCGGTCGGTCGCGTGGACCGACGTGTTCCAGGTAGTCGTCATGGTCATCGGCGGCATCCTGGTGACGGTCCTGGGACTCCGGCACCTGGGTAACGGCGAGGGCCTTCTGGCGGGCTGGGACACCATGATCGCGCGCAACCTGGGCGATGGGGCCGCATGGAAAGCCGCCATTGACGGGGCGGCGCAGGAGATTGTCGGGCAGGACCACTACAACCGCCTGCAGGTTTTTCAACCGTTGTCACACAAGCTGGTGCCGTGGCAGGGCGTCGTGCTGAGCTGGCTGTCGGTGAGCATCTGGTACAACTGCATCAACCAGTTCATGATTCAGCGCGTATTCGCGGCAAAGAACGACTGGCACGCGCGGATGGGCATCCTCTTCGCGGGTTTCATGAAGATCTTCATGCCGCTGATCGTGGTAATTCCGGGATTGATTTATTTCGCCATGGAACCCGGGCTCACCGATGCGCAACAGGTGGACCAGACCTATGCCGTGCTGGTGGCGAGACTGCTGCACACGGGCATGCGGGGCCTGCTGCTGGCGGCGCTTTTCGGGGCGATTCAATCGACCATCGATTCCGTGCTCAACTCGACATCGACCATCATCACGCTGGATATCCATCACAAGTTCATCAATCCGGCGGCTTCAGAGGAGACGCTGGTAAAAATGGGCAAGTGGATCAGCGCGGCGGTGCTGGTGCTTGCAATGGCGATCGCACCGTTCATCGGATGGCTTGGGCAGGGGGTGTTTTACTACATCCAGAACCTCTACGCCTACTTCGCACCGCCATTCGCGGCCGTGTTTCTGATCGGCATCCTGTGGAAACGGGCGACGCCGGTCGCGGCAACGATCACCATCCCGGCGGGGATCGCCTTCGGTTTTTTCCTGGAGTTCGTGGTGTTCAGGTACTGGCTTGAAAGCGGAACCGCGTTTACGTTGCGCTCGGTGTACAACTGGGGGTTCTGCGTCGTATTGCTGGTGTTTCTGAGCCTGGTCACGCCGCCCCCGCCTCCGGAGAAGATCACGGACGAGGTGACCATCAACTGGCGGACCCTGACGGCGTTCAAGGACCTGGGCTCGCCCTGGTACCGCAATGTGGGACTGTGGTACGCGCTGTTCGTGGCGGGGATTCTCGGCTGCTACGCGGCCTTCAGCGGGCTTTTCATGGCGCCGCGAGGCTGAAGTCCCCTCCCGCTCTCCGGTTCCGGTGGATGGCTCTCGACGAAGCAAGCGCGCGGGGCCTGATGGCCGCCGCGCGCTCGCGTGACGAATGGACGGATTGTTCCGGTTACCCGTTGCTGGCCATGAAGTCTTTCATGAAGTCGCGCAGCGCTGTCACGCCGTCGACGGTCATCGCGTTGTAGATGGAGGCCCTGCAGCCGCCGACCGACCGGTGGCCCTTCAACGCAGCGAGACCGTTGGCCGCGGCTTCCTTGATGAACTTGCCTTCGAGTTCCTCGCTGGGCAGGCGGAAGGTGACGTTCATGATGGACCGGCACTCGGGACTCGCGTGGCCCCGGTAGAAGCCCCCGCTCGCGTCGATGGCGTCGTAGAGCATCTTGGCCTTCTTCTGGTTGAGCGCATACATGCTGTCGAGACCGCCGATTTCCTCGATGAGCCACTTGGTCACGAGCATAATCATGTAGATGGTGAACGTTGGCGGGGTGTTGTAGAGCGAATTATTCTCGGCCATGTTCTTGTAATCGAGCATGGCGGGAAGGTTCTCGGGCACACGGGCCAGGACCTCGTCGCTGATGATGACGACGGCCGTGCCGGACGGGCCAATATTCTTCTGGGCGCCGGCATAGAGAATCCCGTACTTAGTGATGTCGAGCGGGCGGGAGAGGATGTCGGACGACGCGTCGCAGATCAGCGGCACGCTGCCCGTATCCGGTTCGTCGAAGAATTCCACGCCCTCGATGGTCTCATTTGAGGTGAAGTGGACATAGGCGGCGTCAGGATTCAGGTCGAGCTCATTCCGCGCGGGGGTGCGCACGTATTTCTCGGGCTTGCCATCCCAGGCCACGCGGACGTCACCCACGCGTTTGGCCTCTTTGATGGCCTTGTTGCCCCACGAGCCGGAGAGGATGTAATCGGCGGCCTTGCCGGAATGCTGGAGCAGGTTCATGGGGGCCATGATGAACTGCATGGACGCGCCGCCCTGAAGAAAGAGCACACGGTAGTTGTCGGGGATGTTGAGCAGGGAGCGGAAATTCGCCTGCGCCTGCTCGAGGATGGCGGTGAATTCCTTGGAGCGATGGCTGATCTCCATCACCGAAGCCCCGGCTCCCGGCAAGACCAGAAAATGCTCGCGGGCCTCTTCGAGGGCAGGCAACGGCAATGCGGCGGGACCAGCGGCGAAATTGAAGACTCGTTCTGCCATGTAAGTGCTCCTTCTTGAGGTGCTGTGCACCAAATTCTGAGAACCAGCCGGGACGTCCTGCACCCCCGGCGCCGGCAGGAAGGGTAGACCACCCTCGGGCAGGGGGAGTTGCGCCATCATGGTAGCGATCCGGCGGGGGCGGTTCAAGCCGTCTTTCGGATACTTTTTTGCCTGAGGCAACAGGGCAGAGAATTACCGCGGCGGCCCGGGTCCGGGCGAAGGGCGGCGTCTTATTCGTAGCTGAGGGCTTCCACCGGATCCATCGCCGCGGCGCGGCGCGCGGGATAGAATCCGAAAAAGATGCCCACGCTCAAGGAGAAGGTCAGCGCCAGCGCGATGCTGACCGAACTGACCACGGTAGGGAATCCGGTGATCATGGTGCCGGCCTTGGCGGTACTGACGCCGGCCAGGATGCCGATCAACCCGCCGAGGGTGCTCATCACGATGGCCTCGAGCAGAAACTGCACCAGGATGTCCCGGTCTTTCGCGCCGATGGCCTTGCGGATGCCGATCTCGCGTGTGCGTTCGGTCACCGTGACGAGCATGATGTTCATGATGCCGATGCCGCCGACCACGAGCGAGATGGCCGCGACCGCGCTCAGAAGCAGGGTGAAAACGCCCGTAACCGATTGCGCCGCTTCGACCATTTCGGCCATGTTGGCGACGTGAAAATCGTTGTCTTCGTCGTCGCGCAGCTTGTGGCACGCATTCGTCATGATCACGCTTGCGTTCCTGAGCGGCATGGCCGCAGGCGGGGCGGCGGCGCTCCTTTCCCATTGGGAAGATGATCTGGCTGGCGGATATGAACAACGACCGGCTTGTAGACGAGGCGGAACTCCGCGCCGGATTCCCCGAAATGGGGCCTGAGTGGTTCAAACAGACCGACACCAACGCAGATGGCGTGCTCGACGAAGCCGAAATCGAAAACGCGGCGCAGGAGCCCGAACTGACGGATCCCGGCCCCCCCTGAGCGGCGGAGGGCCTCACCGGTTTTCTTCGAGCACCCACTGGACCGCGCGCTGCACCAATTGGCTTCCGCTGGCGATGTTGAGTTTTCCCTTGATCTTCTCGCGGTAGGTTTCGACGGTTTTTCTGCTCAGGTGAAGCTGCCCGGCGATGTCTTTCGTGCTGTAGCCGTGGCCAATGAGCTCGAACACCTGCAGTTCCCGGTTGGACAGCTCGGTGATGGAAGCCTCGCCGGCACTCGCGGCGCTATTAACCAGCTGGCTCATGATCCGTTCGGAGACGTGTTCGCTGAAGTAGACCCTGCCTTCCATGACCTGCCGGATGGCCTGCACGAGCTTTCCGGTGGCCTCCTCTTTCTGAATATATCCTGACGCGCCGGCCCGAAGGCACCGTTCGGCGAACAACAGTTCGTCGTGAACGGAACATACCAGGATCCTGGGGGAAGCACCCCGCGCGGCGAGCTGTTCGATGAGGTCGAATCCCGTGCCCTCTTTGAGCCAGAGGTCTACGATGACCAGGTCCGGGTTCAATGACTCCACGAGACGGAGCGCTTCCGAAGCGCCGGAACAGCCCCCGCATACTTCCAGGCCGGTTTCACTCTCGATGAGGTCGGCGAGACCGCGCCGCAGGACGGGATGGTCATCGACCAGGAGCACGGTGCATTTGCCGCGC
>Ga0255340_1005954_pt1 | contig 10823 bp, 9 predicted proteins | sample wastewater_treat_7_FD_192417 | JGI IMG/M metagenome (GOLD analysis project Ga0255340, IMG submission 192417) | Wastewater microbial communities from Lulu Island WWTP, Vancouver, Canada - plant10 | ecosystem: Engineered > WWTP > Wastewater > Unclassified | place: Canada: Vancouver, British... | reverse complement strand
GCTTTATCGGCTGTGACACCATAAACTGTGCTATACCATTCCCATTCTTTAGGTTGGGTGGTCTGAATGAAGTTTAATAGAGTATCGGTATCAAGAGCCAATTCCTTATTAAAAGTGGTCAAGTCCCCTTTTTGGAAACCTCCCTCTTGGGTGAGAAAATACTCAATCGCTTCTTCCAGCTTTTTCTCCCGATGGTCAAAGTCAGGTTTGCTCATCCTGCCATCACCTCCCTTTTCCCGGTAACACATTCATAGATCAAAGATTTTTTGTAGCTGGATAGTTTCTCAATGAGTTTCTGTTTCTGTTCAATAATGGTGTCGATCTGAGAGCATTTCGTGTCGAGATAATCTGCGATGGCTTGCTGTTCAGGGAGGGGAGGGAGAAGAATTGGCATTTTTTTTAACAACTCTTGGCTTAACGATGCTCTAGTAACTAAGTTCATCTCTTTAACAAAATACAACCTATGAATTTGACTACAAAAATAGTATTTTGAAAAGTTCTTACTTAGAACATTTTTGTTTGGTCTAAATCTAATTAAAAAACCTGAAAATATTCCATTATCGATTGTGTGCAAGCAAGTTGAAGTGAAACCAATCTCTTCAATTGTTTCAGATGTTCTAGTAAAGAAGACATCTCCTTCTAGAACAGATAAAGTATCTCTTTCCTTAATAGTCGAATTGATTAATCCACTTACATTCAAAGGTAATACAAAGTTTTGATACACATCACTATAATTTACAAATGGAAATCCAACTCCAAAGAACTCAGAGCTTTTGCTTATTCCATTTTGACAACTACCAATATATCTTAATCTAATTACTTCCCAATTTTCTGGGATATCACCAATCCACTCAATTCCACTGGGTTTCATTGTTACGGTTGGATCGAGCCCTTTGGTGACTGCTTCGGTGATGACTGATTGTTTGTACAGTTTCAGCTTTTCGATCACTGTTTTTTGCTTTTCAATCGTGGAATCTATTAGTTCACTCTTTCGATCAAGATAATCCGCGATGGCTTGTTGTTCTTTGTAGTTACAGTATGTTGTCTTTTCATCCAGAAATGTAGTTAAGTCAAGATTTTGAATTCCAGTTGTTTGTTTAATATATTTTACAGTTAATCCTGTATGATAGCAGGATGCAAGTAAATTTAGTAAATATTTTGAGTTAACTGAATTTTTTGGTCTAAGTATTTCAATAAAATTTGAACATACTGCATTTATTGATAGATTAAATTCAACTACTCTTCCAACTGGTGTAAGATCTCCACCACCAGATTTTTCAATAAGAATATCTCCGTTTTGAAGTAATAATTTTTGAATAGTACTAGTTGTAAAATTTCTTATTGTGAAGGATTCTTGATTTTTTAAGCATAGGTTTTCAAAATCAAAGTCAGCAATCCTGATACAAACAATATCATGGTCATCATTTTGTTGGTCAAATCCCCATGCACCATTTCCTATCCTTACTAATAGATTTTTCAAGGAACTTACTTCCCATCCTTCTGGAATTTCCCCTATCCACTCAATTCCGCTGGGTTTCATTGTCCTACTCATTATTCAAATACCCTTTTTAAAGCTCCGTCCAGCTCCTTCTCGATTTCCAGGATCTCTTGCATGATTTCGTCAGCTGGTTGAGGGGGAGTGTGTTTGTAAAAATACCTTGTGAAAGGGATCTCGTAGCCAATCTTTGTTTTATTCTTATCGATCCAGGCATCCGGAGCGAAGGGGAGGACTTCCCTTGCAAAATAACTGTCGATATCCTCGGATAAGGGAACATTCTCCGTATCCTTAAGGCTTTTATCTTTTCTCTCTACCACAATTTTGGAATAACCAAATTCTTCATTATCAAAGATTTTACTAATCTCAGTTTCTTTGAAATCCCCAAAGATTTGAGTGATTTCATTCATGTAATGGGTGGGAATGTCGTTCCGTTTATTGCCCAGAGACTTTCTGCGTTTCTCATACATTTCATTGGCATTGATAAGTTGTACTTTTCCTTTGCGATGATTGGCTTTTTTGTTAGTGAGTACCCAGATATAAGTAGCAATGCCCGTATTATAAAATAAGTCGTTTGGAAGCGCTATGATCGCCTCCAATAGGTCATGTTCTAAAATATAACGACGGATTTCGGATGGTCCTGATCCTGCATCTCCCGTAAACAGCGGGGATCCATTCTGGATGATCGCCACACGGCTCCCACCATCCTTCGGTTCTTTCATTTTCGAGAGAGCCGTTAGTAGGAATAGCATTTGCGCATCGCTAATGGAGGGTAGTCCAGGACCAAACCGACCGGCATATCCCAGTTTTTGCTCTGCTTCTACGGCAGATTTCTCATTTTTCCATTCCCTGCCAAAGGGTGGATTGGACATAATGTAATCAAATTTGTCATCTTTAAACAGATCGTTCGAGAGGGTATTCCCTTCCTTGATATATTGAGCGTCCGCTCCTTTGATTAAAATATCGGATTTGCATATAGCATAGGTTTGCGCATTGATTTCCTGACCGAAACAGATAAGCTGGGCATTACTATTCTGAGCCCGTAAATGCTCTTCAGCTACCGTTAGCATTCCGCCAGTACCGCAAGCTGGATCGTAAATAGTCTTGAGTATTGGTTTGCCAGAAAGTAAATCACTCTCCCCCACAAAGAGGATATTAACCATAAGCTCAATAACTTCCCGGGGAGTATAATGCTGCCCGGCATCCTCATTATGAGCTTCCGAAAACCGTCGAATGATTTCCTCAAAAATGTATCCCATCTCAATATTGCTGATTTTGTTCGGGTGTAAGTCGGCTTTTGAGTCGGTAAATTCTTTTAGCACAATATAGAGAAGGTTTTTCTCCACCATCGTGATGATCTGGTTATCAAACTTAAAACGCTCAATAATATTTCGAACATTCTCCGAGAAACCGTTTAAGTAACTACGAAAATTCATTTCAATGTTGTCCGGATCATCCAGTAATCGCTTGAATGTAAAAGGGCTGGTGTTATAGAACGAATGACCGGAAGCTTTCCGGAGGATGGGATCCTTCACCTCAATATTCAGATTCTTATTTTTCTCCAACACAGCATTCTTCGTATCTTCTAATACACAGTCAAACCTTCGAATCACTGTGAGAGGGAGAATTACCTCCCCATACTCATGGGGTTTATACGAACCCGTCAACTTATCCGCAATTGCCCATATCAGATTCGCTTTCTCGTTGATGTTGGTGTTAGAGGTGGTCATTGGCTAGCTCCGTTTCTTATTAGTAGTTTTTTTAAAGTCACTGTTAGTCCTTAGTTAAAAAATAAGTTGCAAAAGAATTAATGATCTTAATACAATTTGCAAGAATTCTTTCAAAAACTCTAGAAAGCTCTTTTTCTTCTTGGTTAAAATTACTTATTGCTTTAACATACTTAGATCCTTTCCTATGTGCACAACCAGTAGATCTAAGTTCTTGCAAGTTTCTAATGAATAGAATCATTCCATCGAAATGTAAATTTCTAGATTCAAGAAAAGCCTCTAATTTGTCAATTCCTTTTGCATTTTCTTCGAGGATTAATCCTTTTGATATTTCTTTTTCATTTATGGAGTCTATTAACACCTTTACCAAGGATAGCACTTGATCATCAAATTCTTTTTGATCATTTGTTAATGGGACATGAAGCGATTTAAGATGAAATATATCTTTCGATTCTAATGGTAAAAAGAAATACCATCCATATTTTTCAAACCACTTCGTATTAAACTCAGTATATTTTTGCTTAAAAACTAGGTCAGCAGCTTCTGGATTAGTCCATTCAGCACGAAAATTCCTAGACCAGCTAGTTTCACTTATCCCTTCATCAGAATAAACATTATAGCTTTTCCAATATAATTGTTCCTTATAAGGCAAAACAGCTAGATCTTTTAAAAATACAACTACGTAATTAGGATGGTTATTATCAATTTTTAAAGTCCAAAATCCTTCGTAAAATATATTACCATCATTAATCGTATACTTTTCTGGCTGGTTAAAATATTTTGTTAAAACATCTCTTGTGAAATAAATAGGAGTTAAAAAATTTGGATTTCCAAAATTTTTCCCATAAAAATTACTTAATTTTTCTGAATCACAAGTAAAATACTTTTCAGTGAATTTTTCATCTAATCCAATAATGAATTCAGCAAACTTTTCTTTTTCTTTTATGGCTTCAAAGTCTTTTTTATTCTTGTAACCAAAAATTAACTTTTTACCATGGAGTCTAAAGAGAGATTTCTTTTCATCAGCACAAAAACCTTTCATTCCACTTATGTAAAGATAATAGAAAAGATCATCATGTTTGATCTCCGAACTACCTTCTTCAACCCCTAAATCTGTGATTGAATAGGGTGAAAACCGATCAAAATCAAAATAAAAGACAAAAGTCATGTTTTTTATTGTTAAATACTCTTTAATAAATTTTGTTTTTATATTGATTTCATTTTCTTGAATCAAAATCACATCTTCTTCTTCTCCGTCATCGTGAATTTTTCTAAATTTGCTTTTTTGTCTATCTTCATATAAGTCAAAATAAAGCCTAAATTCTTCAGATATTTCTAAATATGGTTTTTTATTACCAAAAAACCGTTTTATAATTAAGGGTTCGTAGCCTTCTTCGCTAGAATAACGATAATATTTACTTATTCTTCTTTTTTCAGAATAACATTCAATAATACCTGGTTTGCCATCACCGACATTTAACTCCCAATCAGTATTTTCTAGAGATTTTTTCCTAAGTTTATTTGGGATTAGACCACAATAGATTAATGTATCTTCAACATTATCTTTTTTTGAATGATAACAAACTGTCCATTCTTCTTTTCCAATTTCATTTTCTATTTTTATTTTCCAATCTTTGAATTGTAGGAAGTCTAAATTCTTTTTTTCAACCATTCTTGGGAACTCCTATCATCAAATCGGTTTTTCTGCTTAATCCCTTACAACCTTTTCCAAATAACATTTCTCAGCTACTTATCTGCTATCCCGACACTTTGTCGGAATAGTTGTCGGGATAAAGATGGGTTGCTTTGTTGGATCAGCTTTAAGGCTAATTGTTCGATGGTTTGTTTGGTATCCAGTTTTTGATTAGCCATGGTTTATTTGCCCTTAAGTTTCTTATTTGTAGCTGGTTTCAGAAAGTTCTCACCAGTGATAACTTTCTTTCCGGTTTTAGATTCCAGTTCTAATCGTGCTTTTTTAGCTATTTTTCCCCCTTTTTTTCCGGCTTCTTTGTTTTCTTCAAGTCCGGTGGCATTGACACTTTCTGCAATTTGACGAGAGGAAAGTTCTGCTAAGGCTGTAAATATTAGTTCAGCTTCACTCATATGATCTCGTAGGTTTTGAGATTTTAAGCCTTTCATTTCTTTATGCTTTTTAACTGATACTCCAGACCATTCTTGATGAATGATATTCGTTAAGATCGCAAATTCTTCTTCTTTGGCAATTTCATGATCAGCCCAATAATCAGTTAGTTTATTTCGAGTTTCTTGTCCCATCATTCTTTGTTGAATCCATTTTTCAGATCTACCTTGCTGTTGCCAATAGTCTCTTGCTCTATCTAAAGATTTAGCGGGATCAGTCATGTCTTGAAGTCTTTCATATCCGACTCTTGCTAACCAAAGTTTGATTGGTTCAGCTTTGGGACTGGGGACTGATTGAATTAATCGAAGAAGTGTTTCGGGGTTGGCTACATCGGTTAAGTATTTTTTTCCATCAGCAGCTACCATTTTCAGTTGGTGACAATTTGTCACCAACTCACTTCCTTCTGAAACGAGCCGTTCTTTGAGCTTATTCCAGTACTTTCTTGCTGTCTGATAATCTGGTTGCTGGAGTAAAACCCGGATGATATCCACAATCGAAAAATACCAGGTTTCACTCTTCTCATCATACTCTCGGCGAATTTGATAATCTTCAAAAATGGATAACTCTTTTTTTGTCATGTTGCTCCTTCACCTTTACCTATTTCCTTATTTAGTTCCGATTCGATATCTTCAATCGATGGTAAGCTGGATTTTAGATTATCAGGCAATACTCGGGTTAAGTCATATTCTGATATACCAATTGGTTTGTGAATATCGCGTAGGGAATACTCTGCAAATATTCTATCCTTGGTTTGGCAAAGAACTAATCCTATGGTAGGCTGGTCTGCCTTTTGTTTAAGCAAATCGTCCACAGCTGAACAGTAAAAATTCATTTTCCCTGCATATTCCGGCTTGAATTCACCTTTTTTAAGCTCGATAATGACGAATGCTCGTAGTTTGAGGTGGTAAAAAAGAAGGTCTAAGTAAAAGTCTTGGTCACTAACAACTAGGTGGTATTGCCTACCAACAAAAGAAAAACCTGCTCCCAGTTCAATCAGAAACTTTTCTAAATGTTTGATAAGTTCGGTTTCCAGTTCTCTTTCTTGAAATGGTTCTGTTAATGTCAAAAAATCAAAGATATAAGGATCTTTCATCGTTTGTAATGCTAAATCAGATTGGGGTTTTGGTAGAGTGAGTTGGAAGTTGTTTGTTAAACTACCCTGTCGCTTGTAAGCATCATTTTTTATCATTGTGCCAAGAATGTCACGACTCCATCCATTTTGGATTGTCTGTTCAATATACCAGGTGCGGATTTCCTTCTGTTCGATTTTTTCCATCAAAAGAAGATTATGACCCCATGGAATTTGTGCAACAAGCTGTTGCACTATTGTAAAATCATGTTCGTATTCCTTGTAAAGACGAACCATATAAATAATGTTTCTTATAGAAAATCCCTTTATTTCTGGTAATTCATTGTGAATATCTTTAGAAAGTTTTTGAATTACCTTTGATCCCCAAGTTTCTTGTTTTTGTTTCAAAAATATTATTTTACCGATATCCCAATACATGAATATCATTTCAGCATTTACCGATAGTACAGCCTTTATTTGAGCTTTTCGTATTCTTTCTTTTATATCCTGCAAGAGAGTACTGTATTCTAATATTTCGTTCATGTTGCTTGTTTTTCTCCTTGGATTACCAGCCAGGTAACGAGTTCGAAGTTGTCCATGCTCTTGATGAAGGTAGGCTCTCCAAAGAGAAACCGAAGGCGATCAATCGAGCCCAGTTTTTCTTTTAATTGTTGATACGCATAGATAGTGAAGAATGCTGAAACAATGGATAATTGGGAATTTGGTTGTATTTGTTGCTGTAAGTACTCTCCAACTGTACCGTACTCATGGTTATCACGAATAAATCCTTCATGTGACATCATCAACTCCCAAAAAAAGATATTTCCAATCAACAATAGTAAATTATAAGGATAAATAGTACTTATACGAAATAAAAAACGCTTATATCCTTCAATCTGATGACATTGAAAAAGGTTTTGCATAGCTTTTCTGACATAAACTGTTTTACTTGAAAAAATAGGGGAGTGAAGCATACTAATGGCATAGATCAGTAGAAGTGAGGTTAGCTGATGAAACATCAAAGAGAATTCACCGTAGTGCTGATATTCGTATTTCTGAGTATTTTTGCATTGAATCCGAAGAATACATACATAAAAGCACAAGAAGAAAATCCGCTGAAAATTGAAAAAGTGATAGGATTGTCGGATATTCCTGGCGCTTTTCGAGACTGCAACGGAATAGCTATCGCAAAGGATGGGACGATTTTTATCGCTGACCAGCGCGAATCTCAGATTGAAGTGTATGATACCAATTATCAATTCATACGAAGTTTTGGAAGTATAGGTGAAGGGGATGGTCAGTTTTTTGGGATTCACAAAATACGATTCGATAGCCAGGAAAACTTGTATGTATTGGACGATATCCTTTGTAGAATTCAGGTATTTACAAAAGAGGGTGTTTTCATCAAGAAATGGGGCGAGAAAGGAGAAGAAAATCATCAGTTGTATGCCCCGACCGATTTTGCTATTCTCTCGAACAGGGACATTGTGGTGGTTGATTGTCAGATATATGATGAAATCAAAGATACGCTGAAAGTATTTAGTAATGATGGTCAATACATCAGAAACTTTTTCAAGAATTCAGACTTTTCTTCCAATTCTATCCAATATCATAATGTTGAAACCGATCTAAATGGCAAAGTGTATATCAATGCTCATTATGCTATCCCAATTGAAGAGTTGAATGAATATGATGAAGCCATCTTGCGTTTTTCCCCGCAGGGAGAATTAGAAGCCTATTATGTGGATGAAGAATACCATGGGCTTGGTGCTGATCTTTATGGCTGCCTTTCTATTGGAGGATCGTATCTATATATTATTGATTACATAAGAGTGACTCAATTTCGAATCCAGGATAATCCAACAAAATTATTGACTGATTTCAAAGAAATCGTCAATTCTTACGAAAAAGAAGAGGACGAGTTTACCATCCGATCCCCTTCAACACTATGTTGTTATGGGAACCGGATTTTTATCGCTGACGGTGATCTGAATAGAATCGTCATCATGGACCAACAGGGAACTGTTCTTGGGAAAATACAATCACCCCTATTCATCTATGGCGCTGATTACCAAGAAAAAGAGATACAAAGCGGGATTTTATCCAGACCCTCCGGTATCACAATCGGACCTGACCAGCAAATTTACGTTGTCAGTTGTCTACACAATATCGTTAAAACATTTGATACAGATGGAAAAGAAATTCACTCCTTTGGAAAATCTTACTTAAACAGAATGGATAATGAACAACAGAGTTACCCGGGAGATATCCTGTTTGACAAAGCCGGCTTTTGTTATGTAGCAGTAGAATTTACTAGTTTTATTGGCGTTTTCACCAATGATCTGGCTCCCCATACTATTATAGAATTAGAGGCATCACCTACCGCTATGGCAATCAATGCAGAGGGTTTGCTGGTTGTTTCGACTGATTCTTATACAAAGAATAAATTGTTATTTTATGATATCAGCAGGATGAATAACAAGCAATATACGCTTAAGAAAAGCCAGACTCTTGCTCTTCTTAAAGAGCAGTATTCCTATAGATCCATATCGGATATGCTTTTTGATAAAGATGATACTCTTGTCGTTGCCTACGGATATTACTCGGAGCTCTTTTGGGTAGATTCACATGGGAAAAAGATCAAAAGCATTGATTTTTATACTGACATACATGGTATTTTGAAAGACGGCGATGGAAATCTATATGTTACTTTGCCTGAAATAAATAGCATCTACAAGCTGTCGCCTGATGGTGACATCATCTGGAAATCTGATGTAGGCTGGTATCGTCTCCAGTATCTGACGATGGATTCCAATGGCTTCCTATATGTGACCGATTCCATGCACGATGTGTTTCTGAAAATCTCTGATAAGACAGCGGTGCCACCAATAATAACTCCTCCACCAGCAGAGACAGAAGCGGTTTTCAGCTTCCAGATGCAGAATGAGACGATTGTCCAGGGGGATACCGTTTCTATCCGAATGATAGTGGAAAAACTTGAATTCTGCCATTCGATTGAGATAGCCATTCAATTTCCTGCGGATTTATTGATGTTTTCAACCGTTACGAAAGGTGATTTGACAAAAGATGCTGATTACCGGTTTTTGGATCAATCGCAGGCATTTGGCAACTTCACTATTCTCATCCAATCAAAGAAGAATCCATTTGGTCAATCAGGCGTTTTACTGGATTTACAATTTGATGCTATCCGTCCAGGTAATGGAAACGTATCATTTTTAACAATAGAGCTGAGAAATAAGGATGGAGAGGAAATTCACTTTAAAGAAAAGAAAGATCTTTCCTTCACGATATTGCCAAAAGATAAAACACCGCCTAAACTCACCATTTCCCCTTTGCCAAAAGAAGTCACGGAATCCCAACTCATTATAGAAGGAGCAACTGAACCGGATGCACAGGTTTTGGTGAACCAGCTACTCGTTGAAGTAAAACCGGACGGAACTTTCTCTTACACGATAACCTTACAAGAAGGATTGAATACCATCCTCATCTCTTCGACGGATAAAGCCGGTAATACTTCGGAACTGACTTTCCAGGTATCACTGATAAAAGAGATCGTCATTCAGCTGTGTATTGGCAAGCGCATCTTGATCATCAACGGAAAAACCATCCCGATCGATTCAGAACCTTTCATCGACCAAAGATCCGGCAGAACAATGGTCCCGGTGAGAGTGATTGCGGAAAGTTTCGGCGCAACAATTCATTATGAATCCGTAGAAAGGCGAATAGAAATTCAATACAATAACCTATCTCTTATCTTCTGGATTGGCAATCCCAAGGCGGTTGTCAATGGGAAAGAAGTCGATATTGACCCGGAGAAACCGGTTTCTCCAGTCATAGTGAAGAATAGGTCGTACTTACCTTTACGCTTTATTGGAGAAGCTTTTGGCTTTCATGTGGATTGGGATCCTGCCACCCAATGGATCACTCTAACCAATTACCACGAGGACGGTCAGTTATTGATTCAATCTTTTCCGTAACTTCATCAAGATCGGACACCAGTTCCAGTCCTCGTTATCCGACTTATTCAGCCTTGTGATTTAACTAGTGTAATCGCATCTTCTATGGTTATTTTATTCTCAATCAACATCTGACATCTGGTGATAGTCTCATCAGATAATTCATATCCTTTAAGTCGAAAAGTGGCTTTCATTCTTTCCAGTTAATCCTGACTATCAAAATAGGCATCATTTTTTCGGTTTATCATTATTTTCATAGTAATATTATATCATAAACGTTGTATTAATCAATAATTTCCTAATATTGTTGAATCCATTTTTCAGATCTACCTTGCTGTTGCCAATAGTCTCTTGCTCTATCTAAAGATTTAGCGGGATCAGTCATGTCTTGAAGTCTTTCATATCCGACTCTTGC
>Ga0255340_1005945_pt1 | contig 10840 bp, 10 predicted proteins | sample wastewater_treat_7_FD_192417 | JGI IMG/M metagenome (GOLD analysis project Ga0255340, IMG submission 192417) | Wastewater microbial communities from Lulu Island WWTP, Vancouver, Canada - plant10 | ecosystem: Engineered > WWTP > Wastewater > Unclassified | place: Canada: Vancouver, British... | reverse complement strand
TATTGTCAGAGGTCTATACTACATTCACCCTACCCGTTCAGAAGGAACAACAGATACAGATTTCTCCATCAACCTGCAGGAAGCTATCAACGATACCATCAATATCTCCAACGACCGTGTTATGCTCGCTACATTCCCAGCGTTCAAGATGAGAAAATATGGAGACATAGACCCATCGGAACTCGTCATATCACCTAACAAGCCTATACTTCTCGAAGACCCCGTAAATGACTTACAGGAGCTTAAAATATCGGACAACGTAGTAGGAGCGCTTAACCAGTCAGCGATGCTTATCAATGAACTCCAGCAGTTACGAGCAATATTCCCTACCACGATGGGTAATGTAGGTTCTATCAAAGCATCTACAACAGCAACAGCAGTAGCAGGAGCGGAACAGAGAACAGATATGCGTATGGCTTATAAATCCCTATCTCTCGAATACACGTTTAACTGCGAACTATACTGGACAATACTCCAGATGGCATACCAGTTTATGAGAGAGGAAACAGCAAGAGAGATACTTGGTAACTCGATAGCCTATTTTGACCCTGACGCAGATTATACCTACAAACCTGTTACATCGGCAATAGAACTTGAATACTCCAAGAAGACAAAGATACAGAACTACACCAACTTACTCCAGATAGTATCTTCCCTGAAACATCCTCAAGCAGTCAACATAGTAAACTACATACTGCTGGAGATACTGAAACTTATGGGTGGAGAGTATAGTGTAATACAATCTCTATTCAGCCAACAGCCAACGCAACAAGGGGCAAATCCCCCTACCCCCCAAACATCAGAGTCATTGACCACAGGACAAACACAAGCACCTGAAGCACCAGCGACCACTAACCAGTATGGTATGGAAATGACAAATGTAGAAGCTGGGGCAAGAGAAGCAGGACAAGTATGATTACTACTTTACTTTTTTCTACTTTACACGTATATATTATTAAGGAGATTTTATGAGACATGATACTCCACAAGCGGTAACGACATCCTTGACCGACTATCTCAAACTCAACGCTACAGCCAAACAGCAGTCTCTTACCTTGCTCAAGCAGTATCAGCCCTTTGTGGAAGCTATATCAACAGAAATAGGACAGAAACTTCTTGCCGACCTAACCGACATGCACGCTAAATCCCTTCAGAAAATAACATCTCTTGACGCAACGGATAATGACAAGATAGAATACAAGGTACTTACAGAACTCATCAAAAGATGGAGTTCGTATATCAACGCTTATGAGAATGCAAAAGATGAATTGTTCAACACATAACAAGAACAGCTATACTAAACTGTTCTGTTATGCTTATGAAAATGCAAATGATAAATTATTCAACACTAATGAGAATGCCAAGAATGAATTGTTCAACAAATAAACCGTTCTCTTATCTTCAGTATAAGACTACGTCTCTTATACACGAAGATAACACGAACAAGGAGGATTTATGGATTACGAAGCATTAGAAAACGAAATGGCACAAGCACTCAATCAGGACGACCAGACTTTATCAGACTCTGATACACAGGACTCTCAATCTCAGGACACTCAAGACACTTCCCTCAAACCACAGGATGACAACGCAGAACGTTCTCGTCTTGGGCGTAAGGTCAAGTATCTCGAGGAGACAATAACCAGCCTGACATCACAATTAGAGACCCAGACAAAACTACTTCAGAGTCTTGTAGAACGAGTATCCCCCAAAGAACCTGCTAAAGAAGACGACGAAGAAGAAGTAATTACAACCAAGAAAGATGTTCTTCGTGTCCTCACAGAAGCAGAGAAGAGAAAAGCGGAAGAAAAGACTCGTTATGAGAATAACTATGTCAAGACCTTCCAGTCTCTTCTTATACAGGAGGATGACGGTATTCGTTCTGACATCTATAAAACATGGAATGACAAGTATAACGCAGTGTTCACGGGAGACCCTGTAAGAGACGCAGAGATAGGATACCTCAAAGCAAAGGTGGATGTTCTATCACGTCATACTTACAAAGGGAAAGAAGATACTCCTGCCCAGCTTACAAAGTCATCTCCATCAGACTATAGCAAGAAACACTCACTCAACCCAGAGGCTATGGAACTCGCACAGTATTTCGGCTTGTCGGATGATGATATAAAATCGGCATTGGATTCCGACTTAATCACACCCACTAAATCAACAGTAAACAGAAAACGATAAGGAGGTAACGATATGTTTAAAGTAGCTAAAGAATCAGGATTAGGCACGATATGGCTTCCAGTTACGGCTGCAACAACCCTGTATGTAGGGCAGATGGTCACTACATCGCAGGGATTTGCTACCGCATTTGGTGTTGCATCTGGAACGCCTGATACAGATAGACCAATAGGTATAGTAGTAGCAACAAATGATAAAACCCCAACATACTCTTCGACATATAATGCACACTACATAACAGGAGTTGCATCTCAAGCAGACCAGTTAGCCCGTAAATGGCAGGGTGCGCAGGGTATGTGGAGCGTTGGAGACCCTATGGCTATGGTTCAGGTAGAGCTTATAGGAAAGGACACGGTTATTCAGGGAACGTTTGGCGGAGCATTGACAGCATTTAATCCTGCCGATGCAAGCACAACAGGTGCTGCAATAACCAAATCCGAAGCATCGCAGGGAACGGTAGACTACAACACTATATTCTATTGCCGTTCAGGAGCTAACAAGGGTATATACAGGGTAAACGGCAACAACAACAACGATAATTCTAAAACGGCATCTAACTTCCCTGTATACTGGCCTTACGATGTAGCGACAACAGACTACTATGTCAGAGCTAACGTAACTCTTGGGCTGTCAAAGGCACAGTTTGACTCTCTCAGCATGTATGTAGACCCAACAAATGCTCTTTCCAAGTACTACTCCATTATAGTCGAAGAAGTTGACCTGTCTACATCTGGTCTTGAAACAGTAACATTTAGATTTGCATAGGAGGTAAATCATGGCTGATATAATAACGCTTCAGAATTTTGCAAGATTACTGGACAGGAACTTGACCAAAGTCCTCGAGGATTATCTTTCACCTACCAAACTTGTAGCACCACAGCTCTTCGGAACAGAAAAAACTACAAGACTTGGTGAGGAATACTGGGAAGTAGGTTCTGTTCCTGACATCCCGAAGTTTGATGGCAGGCTGCAGTATATCTCTGTATCTCCTGGTTACTATACCAAAATAGAAACACAGGAGTTTGCTGCAGGTATAATGATAGAACGCAGACTCATAGACACCAAACAGTTCAGGGTAATGGACAACCTTCAGAATGGACTTGCACGTTCCCTTGCAAGAGTAAAAGAAAAGAAAGCGGCTAATATACTCAACTATGCTTTCTCTGCTGCATGGGAGTTCATGTCCAACGAGGAAGGTGTAGCCCTTTGTGCTGCACACTCTACCAAAAGCGGTGTTCCCACAACAACAGGCTTTACCAACTACGGAACATCAGCATTGAGCAAAACCTCATTGGCAGCGGCAAGAGTAGCTATGATGAAGTTCAAGGACGACATCGGTGAGTTCTTTGATGTTACACCTGATACTCTCATAGTTCCAGTAGCACTGTACGATACAGCACTTGAAATCACTGGATATGACCCTCGTTCAGGAGCTGCATCGGAAAAAGACTCTACATCAGCTAACAACGCTATCAACGTTCTCTACAAACAGTTCAAGGTAATCCCATGGATTTACCTCGATACTGTTTCCACAACAAACTGGTTCTTGGCTGACTCTCGTTATCTGAAACAGTTCATTATCTGGTTGGACCGTATCAAAGAGGAACACAACACCATAACAGACTTTGAAAGTTTCTCTATCAAACACAGCATCTACTCTTCATTTGGTTGCGGCTCGATTAACTGGCGTGGTCTTTACGGTAACACAGTATCGTAAACTTAATAAGGGGGTGTAGTTAAACTACACTCCCTTTATCTTATCATATTGGAGGAGTTATGGCAGACAAAGTAATAAGAACAGATATAGACGATATAGAACAACCAGAGTTTAATGTCTTTACTCAATCAGACCTATCGCCAGATGGAAAAAAAATAGCATCGACTATCCCTTTATGGTATAATTCTGCATACAAAGAAGAGTTAGAAAATACCGTAACTATCATGTCTCATGCCCTTCGTGAAGGACAAGTTCCTGAAGGAAGAAGGTCAGAGTATCAATCCAATCTCAAGATGTTAAAAGACAGACTTCAGAGTATAGATGACGCTATTCCTAAATTTGATAAAAAAGCGATGGACTATGTATCCAAAGCAGTATCGTCTTTATCGGAGAAGATACGAAATGCCATGTTTACCAGAGAAGAAATGGTGAGAGGGTTGGCGGATGCCAATGAGGAAGCACGGAGAATGACACAGCCCTGCGTTACTCTTAACGAACATGAAATCAGATGGGCAAAAGCATGTAATGTTAAGGTATACGATGGAAAGGTGTCAAGAACCGCCTGCGAACTCATGTGGAAGATAGGGAGAAGGATACTTGGTGAGCCTACCAACGTAGAAGTGTTAAGAAAAGACAGATAAAGAGGTATTGCCATGAAATACGATGATATAGATTTCAAGATAAAACGAAACTCGAAAGACCTATGTGGAACATACGGAATGGCGTTTTATGAAAACCATGCAGTATGGTATAAACATAGATGTAATAGATTAGACTGTCCAAGATGTAGAGACTACTATATGGCACGGTGGAAGGATAGAATAGTATTGACTTTCGGTGATAGTATCTACATGGTCAATATCAAACACTCACAGCTTTCTTCATTCAGGCACAAATATAGCAAGATACCATATGTTAGAATACGTTTTACTAACCACTATACTATAATCATCAATGCAGAAGTACCTGAATCTGTCCATGTTACCGCTACTGAAGCGTTGGATATTATGGATAGTCAGCATACCCACGTCAAGAACTTTATCACAGCTAATCGTGCTTTTTATAAAAAGATGTCTTGCCACGTATTGCACATAGATAAAGATACTAATATGCAAAAAGTGGCAAGAGGTGAGTTTCTGGGAAGAGCAGTAAGACCTCTTGACGATGACAATCCAAAAGACATAGTCTCTTCATGGCATACATCGGATATTAAAGAAAAAGCAAGTATTCTTAAAGAGTTACACGAAAATAGAACGCTGAAGTTAACAGAGATAGGAAAGAAAATCGTTGAAGAGTATGGCGATAAATATGACTTTCACATAAAATCTAAGCATTCAGGATTTGTTCTCGATAAGGATGCTGTACCTATTTTTGAGACAAGAAACTATATCGGCTATATTATACCATCGAGAAGATAAGAAAATGTATGAATAAAGAAGTAAAAAAGACAAAAAATTGGAGTAAAAAATGAATTAAAGGAGGAAGTATGTTCTATACTCCAAGAAAAAGAAAGTATCGATATAAGCCAGAGACTATTGTCGAGACAAAAGCAGGTGCGGCAAGATTTCTTACTAAATGTATGGTCAATCAAGCAGACAAAATAGGTTTTTGTGTAATACTTGCAAAACAGGAATATGATAAGATATATGATAAGGATGGAAAAGTAGAAACAGTACGTGTAGGGCAAGTAGATATGTTTCCTTTTGATATGGCATTGGACGCTGAAAAAGAAGGATTGTGTGAAATATTATATAACCCTTTTGTGCCGTCTGTAACAGGTATTCCGAGCAATGAAAAGATACTGAATTATTATACACAAAGGTTCTTGAAGGATTTGGAAAAGGATAAGGGCAGGAAGGAGATAGTCCAATGAATGCTTATTCTATTATCAGCAAAGTCTATACTCTCATCAACGAGTCTTCCACCTCCACCTTCATAGATGAATCGACTACGTATGAACTACTCAACACCGCTTTACGAGAGTTTGCAAGAAGGACACAATTATTTATCAAGCAGTCTTTTATCAGCATAGTATCAGGAACATCATCGTATACTCTGCCAGACGACTTTCTTAAATTCTTTGCCAAATCGGAAGATGATTATGTCTTACCTTCTATCTACTATGACAACAACAGAATAACATACATATACTACCCTACGTATATGTCCTACGATACTTCAGAAACAGCAGACATACCTACCAACTACACCCTTAAATTCACCTATCCAGACAGTATCATATCAGGAACAGCAACATCGAATGCAACAGTATCCAACGGAGAAGTAACCCTCACCGACACAGGCAAGACCTTTACCCAATCTCTTGTAGGGGGAACTGTCCACATTACCCACAGCGGAACAACCTACAACGGCTATGTCATAGCTTGGAATTCTTCTACATCTCTAACCATAGCCACCATACCTTCCACCAGCATATCATCAGGCGATACTTACTTAATCTCTCCTCCTCCTACCAACACCATCACCTTCTACCCTGAACCTTCATCGTCCTTCACCCTGCCCATCTACTACATCCCATCATTCCCGCCAGTCTACTCTTTATATAGACCAATACCTCTGCCCAATGACATGCTGATACCAGTAGCGTGTTTCATATGCTGGTTATACAAATACAGAGACAGAGAACCTGCATACGGAGATAAGTATTATGCCATATATGAGACAGCAGTGAGGAAATATAGCCCGATACGATATAACGAGTATCAGCCTACTATAAAATGGCAGTGGAAGAAAGGGTAAACCTCTTTGACATTGATACAGGAGTAGCGTATGCCAATACAATCACAAGATACAGCATACAGACCTAAAGATGTACCATTAAATGGAAAACTCGTTACTTCTATCTCTCCTGTCCTTATAGGAGAGAACGACTTTTCCGACCTAACCAACTTTGTCTATACTGCAAACGGAATAAAAACCATGAATGGTATGACATCTTTATCTTCTTCTACCGAACATGCTGTAAGAACGATGATAAATGTCAATCTACCTGTTATAGCGTATCAAACATATCCTAACACTACCACACCCACCAGTACTGTAGCTTCCTGTCTATATATCGTCTCTTCCTTACCTACAGACTATGCCAACCCATCATCGTACATACGAAAAAGAATATTAGCCTACAACTATAAATCATCGACTGCATTTACATCAGGACAGGTAGCACTATATCAGTCTACCATCCAGCGTCCATCATCATTCTATCTTGAATGTATCACATCAGGAACGACTGGTTCATCTCCACCTAATTTCGACTCGTATGACTACAATGACAAGATTACCGATGGAACAGCGGAGTGGATTAAGAAAAAAGGTAGTCTTGAAGGTCAGCTTACAGTAGCACCAGACAACACCATAGTCTTCACCAACGGACATACCAACCTTATCTATGGCGGAGAACAGCATAAAGCAGGAGCAATAATAAATGCTTTCGGTATAGACAAGGTAGTAAACGGGGACTTTTCTTCTGCAGATTACTGGACATTCGGAACAGGATGGTCTTATGATGCTACCAACCATGAAGCAGATAAAGCATCAGCGACAGGTTCTGGTAACCTTGAACAGAATATTTCAGCGGTAGCAGGCGAACAGTATACCCTCAAGTTTACAGTGAGGAACTATTCAGCAGGTGGAGTAACACCATACATAGGAGGTGTAGCAGGAACACTTGTATCAGCAAATGGAGACTACACCCAAACTATAACAGCAACATCTATAGCTAACCTTCGGTTCGTTCCCTCCTCTGACGCAACAGTACTATCCATAGACAATGTATCAGTTAAACGTACAACAGGTTCAAAAGAGATAGATGTAACAAACCAGCTAACCAATGAAAGCTATGATGATAAATACTGTGCAGAACTTGCAGTTGAAACGGATGGGAAAATATACCTCGACATAGGCAGTCCTCTTAAACTTCGTAAGTTTAACGTCTACATCAAAAACCCCAACACGGTATCTTCTACTGTCTCTATATTCCGTTACACTACGTCAGGATGGACATCAGCTTCAAGTGTAACAGACGGGACAAGTGGCTTTACACAATCAGGAACAATATCGTTTGCTTTTTCAGGAGACACAGAAGAAACATCGGAACTACAAGACACTCCATCATACCTCTACAACCGCCATCTATACTGGTATCGCATAAAACTAATACCCAATTCAGGACCACTGCCAACCGACATATCCCTTTACTATATCTCCTGTGCAACGGTAATCCAGACTATACCCAACCTCTGGGATGGAACAATATACACTCCAGCGGTATTCTGGGAATATGATGGAGCGACATATACAGACCATACACTGCCTATATCTAAAAGAGACTCTACTATGGTTTGGTTTTCCACATCAAGTTACCACCCGACACCAGAAACAACTGTATGTTTATCAGGCGTATCTTCAATTTTCATAGGTTCTATAGTCAGATGTACAGGATTCAGGTTTACCTTCGGTATCGAGTATGCAGGGTCTAAATGGATAAACAGTAACTCTAATACTATGACTGTCTATTACTGGGCTGGTAATGACTGGGCATTAGTATCCAACCTCACAGACGGAACATCCAACACAGGATGTAGTTTTGCACAGGATGGTGTAGTATATTTTTCTTCTCCCTCAGAAGAACTTGAAAAGAAAACGACAATAGCAACAGATATTCCATTGTATTATTACAAGATAAGTTTCAGTAGCGCTCTTGGAGGTTCTACATTTCTTGATTATGTAGAGACTATCCCGACCACACAAGACCTCAACTCCTACAAGGCTTGTACTATCTGGAATAACCGCCTTGTCCTTGCCAACAACACCACCACATCGAACAAATCTAACGAACTGATTATCTCTGCTCCATCTTCACCCTACATCTGGTCAGGTGAACAAAGTATTACTCTCAACACAGGAGACACACAGGATATAACCCGTACAGTAACCTTATTCTCCCGTTACGGAACAGACATCACAGAAGCACTGGTAGTATTCAAAGAGAAGTCTATCTACTACATATCAGGCTCTACTCAAGACGACATCAAAGTCTACACGGTATCCAATTCTATAGGTACATCTTCGCCTTATACAGTAGCAGTATGTGATTTAGGTATCCGTATAACGGAAGGCATCAACCGTTCTGTCATCCTGTTTGCCAACAAATCAGGTGTCTACCTATTCGACAACTCTTCTATCATATCCATATCAGACGACATATCGGACAAATTCCAATCACTCGAACAAGCATGTAAATACGCTTCAGGTTTCTATGATATAGCCAACTCACGATACCACTTTGTCTATTGGACAGGTTCATCACCTAATTTCACATATTACGAATACATCTTTGACCTAATCTACAAGAAATGGACTTCAGCTAACAGAGGAAATTACCCCCTAATCTATAGTGGAACTTTATATGACTCTTATAATAATCCATATCTTGTAGGTTTTACCAGTAATTATATCACTAAACTCAACACAGGTAACAAGATGATAAACTCTTCTTATACCGCTACAGTAACGACAGGTATCAAACCATTAGGAACTACCCTATATACTATCTCCAATATAAGGCGTGCTAAACTTACATCTACAACTTATACCAATACATCGGTAGTCTTGTACATTCATTGTATAGATGAGAACAGCTCTTATTCTTATACCTCCTATACCCTTTCCATTGCTCCAACCAACAGTTCACCCGTAGCTTCTCCAGTATGTCAGACTAACATAATAGGCAACTTCTTTTACTATGCTCTATCTACTACTCTTAATTCCGATGATACGTATACCATCCAGCCTGTCAACATTTCTGTACTGTACAAGCCAGTGAGGATAGACTTTGCGTAAAAGTATTGACATTATAGCAAGATTACACATATATATTTAGTAGGGAGGTAACTATGCCTTACAATCCAGCGTTATCATACACAGGTATAGAACAGTTACTCAATGCACAGGAAATGAGAAGGGCATTAGGTCAGCCAGGACTTACCGAAACCCAGCTCCAGAACTATACTCAAGGTGCTATCAACGCTATGTATTCCCCGTGGATACAAGCACAGTCAAGCGAAAGAAGGTTTGGTCAGGAATTATCAGAAAGACAGCGTGAGTTTGACATACAGGAAAGTAATAGAGAAAAGCAAGCTGAACAACAAGCTACCATGCAGACTATATCAGGTGCTACACAATTGGCAGGTCTTGGAGCTATGGGATACATGGGATATAAAATGCTCAAGCCTGCTGTCGATACAACCGCACAAACAGCATTAGAAACAGCAGCCGCCCAGAGATTAGCCACAGGTGTACCTTCCGTTGTCCCTGCTGGTGCTGAATATGTTCCTGCTGGTGCAGTCGAGGGAGCAGTAGGCGGTATGGCACAGGCAGAAGCAACAGGAGCAGCAGCCGAAGGTGGTCTTTCCTCTGTTACTTCCACATTAAGCGCTATCCCGTCATGGGGTTGGGCAGGGTTAGCTTCTGGAGCATTGACGGGTGCTACCACAGGAGACTGGGGTAAAGCAGCAGCAACAGGAACTGGAACAGCAGCAGGAGCATACATAGGGTCTACATTATTTCCTGGTGTAGGAACAGTTATAGGTGGTCTTATAGGTGGTCTTGCAGGAAACATAGCAGGCGGTTCTACCGTTATCTGTACAGAACTATACCATCAGCACCTCATCTCCAGACATCTCTACGATACCGTTCACCAGTTCACAGATACTCTACCCTTCATGACCAAAATAGGATACTACACATGGGCTAATCATGTAGTAAGACTTATGAAGAAAAGCAGACTGTTTACCAGAATGGTCTACACGATAACACTTCCCATCATGCATGATATAGCAAGTAGAGTATCCCATGATTACAAACCGAACAGAACAGGCAGAACACTCTACAATGCAGGCGAAAAGTTGTGTA
>Ga0255340_1005941_pt1 | contig 10843 bp, 6 predicted proteins | sample wastewater_treat_7_FD_192417 | JGI IMG/M metagenome (GOLD analysis project Ga0255340, IMG submission 192417) | Wastewater microbial communities from Lulu Island WWTP, Vancouver, Canada - plant10 | ecosystem: Engineered > WWTP > Wastewater > Unclassified | place: Canada: Vancouver, British... | reverse complement strand
CTCTTTCCAATAACAAGGGTATCAACGTGCCGGGAGTAAAGCTGTCAATGCCATACCTCAGCGAAAGAGATATGGACGACCTTGAATTCGGCTCAAAGATGGGCTTTGACTTCATCGCTGCCAGCTTCGTCCGCACAGCTGCTGATATCAACTACCTGAGAAAGTTCACACAGAGTCTTGGCTGGTTCGATGTGCGTATCATCGCCAAGATAGAGAATACCGACGGTGTGGAGAATATCGACGAGATACTTGAAGCCGCCGACGGTATCATGGTTGCCCGTGGAGATATGGGTGTTGAGATACCTTTCGAGCAGATACCTGCAATCCAGAAGTCACTCATCAAGAAGGGCTACAACGCAGGCAAGCAGGTGATCACAGCTACACAGATGCTGGAATCAATGATAACCAACCCACGTCCGACCCGTGCGGAGATAACCGACGTTGCAAACGCTCTCTACGACGGCACAAGCGCTATCATGCTCTCAGGCGAGACCGCCGCAGGTGCATTCCCTGTTGAAGCTGTAAAGACAATGGCACTCATTGCCGAGACCACCGAGAACAACATCAACTACAAGGCACGTTTTGCTTCGAGAAGCAACGACCAGAACGGAAGCGTAGCCGAGGCTATCGCACACGCTACCGTTACAACTGCCCACGACCTTAACGCAAGGGCTATCATAACTGTATCGCTGGGCGGACAGACTGCCCGTCTTATCTCGAAATACCGTCCCAGCTGTCCTATCATCGGCTGTACCATGAGCGAAGTGGTATGCAGACAGATGAACATGAGCTGGGGAGTTATCCCGTTCATCATAGACGAAAAGACCAATACCGACGACCTGTTTGCTGCCGCAGTTGAAGCGGCTGAGTCTCACAGGCTTGTTGAGGACGGTGACCTTGTAGCCATTACAGCAGGCGTACCTCTCGGCGTATCGGGTACAACAAATCTGATGAAAGTTGAGAAGATAGGCAAGTGAGGCCGCTGAGCGAACGGCGGCGCAATCACGTTGACGCTCGTAAACTCGCTTACTTCTGTAAAAACGATGAGTTTCAGGTCGCTCGACGGCAAGCTGACGGCAGCTTGACCCCGATCACGATTCGGCGCAAGCGCCTAACTCCTTGCAAAGCGATGAGTCTCAGGTCGCTCGACGGCAAGCTTTGTAGGGAATGCCGCCCTCGGCGTTCCACACCGAGCGAACGGCTTGCGTAGGCTGAAACGGCTTCCATTAGAGTGAATGTAGGGGCGTCTTTGGCAGCCCTTTGCTTTTCTCCGTGTTATTTGAGGACCGCCACAGGCGGCCCCTACACATCATTATGTTGAATGGTTACATAAATGAGGACGAGCGGAACTCGTCCCTACATCCCAAAACGAAGAATAACCGATTTGTAGGGAACGGCGCCCTCGCCGTTCCATTTTTGTGGTTTATCAGTGAATTCGTGGAATGCCGGGGCGGTATTCCCTACGCATATAAAAGAGAACAGCCGAAATGTAGGGGCTGCCTTTGGCAGCCCTTTGCTTTTCTCCGTGTTATTTGAGGACCGCCACAGGCGGCCCCTACACATCGTAATGTTGAATGGTTACATAAACGAGGGCGAGTGGAACTCGCCCCTACATCCCCAAACGAAGAATAACCGATTTGTAGGGAACGGCGCCCTCGCCGTTCCATTTTTGTGGTTTATCAGTGAATTCGTGGAACGTCGGGGACGGCGTTTCCTACGCATATAAAAGAGAACAGCCGAAATGTAGGGGCTGCCTTTGGCAGCCCTTTGTTTTTCTCCGTGTTATTTGAGGACCGCCACAGGCGGCCCCTACACATCGTAATGTTGAATGGTTACATAAATGAGGGCGAGCGGAACTCGCCCCTACATCCCCAAACGAAGAATAACCGATTTGTAGGGAACGGCGCCCTCGCCGTTCCATTTTGCGGTTTATCAGTGAATTCGTGGAATGCCGGGGGCGGCGTTCCCTGCAAAACATTCACGAAAAACGAGGTGCTTTCCGAGCGCCCTTTCATAATATAATTGGCGAAGGAGGCAAAGAAATGGCAGTCAGCTGCAAAGGCAAACGCAGGCTCACCTACAAGGGAAAGGAATATATCTGGAGCATACGTGAGAATTACGAAGGCTTTTTTGCAGATAGGTATAATGTGTTCCACGAACTGCATATAACAGCCGCAGATAAGAGCTTTTCGACAATTTTTCCTCTGCGTCCCGATTATGATGATGATGGTGAGAATTATAAGAGAATGAAGGAATATTTGTGTATAGACTTTGATATCCCCGAAGCTGTAACTCCATCTTTTGTGGCAATGATAATCGAACGGGAAGACCGTTATTTCGTCATTGAACGGCATACAGAAAAAATTCCGCAAATACACATCGGCAGCGGAAAAAGCTATACTGTCATGAATAATGTCAGACCGCTCCTCTGCGTAGAGGTAAGCGAGACGAGCAATCCTTTCGATACTGCATATATTTTCGGGAAATGGCTGTGTATCGGCAGTGACAGGAAGGCATATTTCTTGGATATTGAAACAGCGGAGTATCATGAGATGGACATTCCTATGTATTTCGGATATTTCCGTGAATTCGGCGGTCGGCTGTATATTTTCACGGGAGTGGGGATAATAGCCCTTGATAATGACATGAACAAGCTGTGGCAGAACGACAGCCTTGCCGTGGACGGAGTAACAGGCGGAGAACTGTCTGCTGACGGAAAATACCTGACGGTGTCATGTGAACTTGATCCTCCCGGCGGCTGGGTGGATACAACAATAAGCACCGAAACAGGCCGCTGAGCGAGTGACTCCCTGTAGTACAGGGGGATGTCCGAAGGACAGAGGGGACGTGCGACTGTTGGGAGGCGGCGCAATCACGATGTGTTTCAGGTCGTTCGACGGCAAGCTGACGGCAGCTTGACCCCGATCACGATTCGGCGCAAGCGCCTAACTCCTTGCAAAGCGATGAGTCTCAGGTCGCTCGACGGCAAGCTTTGTACGGGTAATATCGCCCTCGCCGTTCCCTGCGCATATAAAAGAGAACAGCCGAAATGTAGGGGCTGCCTTTGGCGGCCCTTTGCTTTTCTACGTGTTATTTGAGGACCGCCACAGGCGGCCCCTACACATCGTAATGTTGAATGGTTACATAAATGAGGGCGAGCGGAACTCGCCCCTACATCCCCAAACGAAGAATAACCGATTTGTAGGGAACGGCGCCCTCGCCGTTCCATTTTTGTGGTTTATCAGTGAATTCGTGGAATGCGCCGCCGTCCGCTCAACGGACCGAGAGAACGGGGGAGTTCTTTCTTTCCCTTTCTTTAATAATTTCTTTTCTTTCTTTATATATGTATGGTTGCAGATTTATGCAATAGTAGAGTTGCAGTTTTCTGCAATAGTAGGGTTGCAGTTTTATGCAATATAGCATTGCAGATTTTTGCAACGGTTGCAGTTTTTTGCAATTGCAGAAAATGGTAATAGCAGACATGAATTTTTCCGCAAAAGTGTCACATACTATCAGCAAAGGAGTTGATAGTTTATGGTCGAACAGGACACTATAAAGCTTCTGCGTGAATGTGACGCAGGAATAAAAATGGGCATCTCATCCATTGACGAGGTGCTGGAGTATGTCTCTGACAGGCAGCTGAAGGATATCCTCATCGACAGCAAGGGCGAGAACGAGAAATTGCAGAACGATCTGGTAAAGGTGCTGGCGGACTACGGCGACGACGGAAAAGAGCCGAATCCCGTGGCAAAGGGTATGTCGTGGCTGAAAACCAACGTGAAACTGAAAGCGGACGGCAGTGACAGCATGATAGCCGAGCTGATGATAGACGGCTGCAACATGGGTATCAAGTCGCTGTGCAGGTATATGAACCAGTATCAGGCGGCAGACCAGCGCTCAAAGGATATAGCCATGCGCCTTGTACGTGCCGAGGACAAGCTGACCGACGATATGCGCCGTTTCCTGTAAACCTGCCGTTTGTAAGAAAGCAGAAAGCAGAAAGCAGAAAGTAGAGCGCAGAAAGTAGAAAGCAGAAAGCAGAAAGCAGTAGTGGCGGATATCGTCCGCCCGAACATATAATTGCAATGAACCGATTGTAGGGGCTGCCTTTGGCGGCCCTTCAGAGTGTCAAAAAAGCTGATGTTTTTCTAAAATATGCGGGCGAGCGGAACTCGCCCCTACATCCACAAAACGAAGAATAACCGATTTGTAGGGAACGGCGCCCTCGCCGTTCCATTTTTGCAGTTTATCAGTGTATTCGTGGAACGCCGAGGGCGGCGTTCCCTACAAAACATTCACGAATAATAGCCGATCGTAGGGGCTGCGTTTGGCGGCCCTTTGTCTTATTCACGTGTTATTATGAGAAACGCCATTGGCCGTTCTCGTTTTTCGCTTGGAGCAGGCAAGATCAAGGGTGCAAATTGCAAAAAAGGGATGCCCAATGGACATCCCTGCAATATCGATATTTTGTTATAGTATCAGCAGCTTTTTCTGGATAGCCAGAGCGTCTGTGTTGGTGATACCGTCGCCGTCAGTGTCGGCATTGAAATTGCCCTGTGTTGTAATGCTGTATTTGCCGGGATTTGCAATAGACTGCATGATAAGCACTGCGTCCGACATATTCATTTGTTCGTCGCAGTTTGCATCGCCGTCAACTGCATTGAAAAGATCAACACCGACTGAGCATTCTCTGTCTGAAAGATCATATCCGCACTTCATAACTAATCCGCAGTTTTCATATACTTCTTTGAGAAGTGCGAGGTGTTCTCCTAAGGATAATGGCTTATTCGGTGCAAGATAAATGCCGACTCGTCTTTCAAGTGTCAGGTCATAATCCTTGTCAGAAAGGTAATTTTTCAATAATGTGACAGAAAATTCTGTCATGACATCAGATCTTTTTATGGGCTCAATACCTTCCAAATACTCATCAAGTTTTTTTCCATTCAGCTCCTTGGTGTATAATGCAGGAGAGACCGTTAAATTAGTAAGGGAGTATCCACCAAACATAGGATTGAAAACGTTGTTGGCGAAGACAATATTATCTGCTGTATTATCTTTGTTAAGCAGTTCTTTTATCTTACGTGCATCATTTGAAGTAAACTTAAGTACAGAATCAGGCTTTTCATCATTGTACGGCGTTACGTAACATTCATATTTGCCTCTGAAATCATTATCATATATCTCACTGCTGACTTCGATATTATCTCCGTTTTCAGTTTTAAAATCGCTGAAAAGAGCTTTTATCGTATCAATTGACTTTTTGTCATTGTCTGGTGTACTGATGTATACTCTGTCACTCAGCTTTTTTTCCAGAATCACCAAGGGTTCGTTAACATGAATGTAGAAATCAGATGTTTCGTCAGACATGAAGTCAACTCTGATATATCCGCTGTGGTCGATGGGATTTGTTGTTATAATGTAATCAGCACTCGCACATAAAGGCATTGCTGTTAATGTCATGACCATAGCTGTCAGTGCGGATAATAACCTTTTTTTCATAAAAATAACCTCCTTTGTATCACATTTAACGAAATATAGCCAAAAAGTCTGCTTTTCTACTTTGAGTATACCACATCTGAGCGGCAAAGTCAACGCTTTTTCACAGGCTGTGAAAAGTTCGTAATATATATATATATATATATATATACGAGGATTTGTAAGGGATGCACAAAACTGGTTTGCAGGGCGCCCGAAGCAAGAAAGCAGTAGTGGCGGATATCGTCCGCCCGAACATATAATTGCAATGAACCGATTGTAGGGGCTGCCTTTGGCGGCCCTTCAGAGTGCCAAAAAAGCTGATGTTTTTCTAAAATATGCGGGCGAGCGGAACTCGCCCCTACATAATTCAACGTAAAATAGCCGATTTGTAGGGGCGCTTTCCGAGCACCCTTGATATAACCGATCTCAAAAACTACTTTTTCTACAGACAGAGGGGCTGCCTTTGGCGGCCCTTTGTCTTATTCACGTGTTATTATGAGAAACGCCATTGGCCGTCCTCGTTTTTCACTTGGAGCAGGCAAGATCAAGGGCGAGCGAATCCTGATCATTGCAAATTGCGAAAAAAGGGATGCCCAATGGACATCCCTGCAATATCGATATTTTGTTATAGTATCAGCAGCTTCTTCTGTATAGCCAGAGCGTCGCCGCTTGTTATACCGTCGCCGTCAGTGTCGGCATTTTTTCTGCCCTGACCGGTAAGCTTGTACTTTGATGGATTTGCTATAGACTGCATGATAAGTACAGCATCAGCCATATCAACATTTCCGTCACAGTTAGCGTCGCCCTGTAAAGCTTCTGCATCAATGAAAGTGTAGTTTACATTGTAATGTCCGAGATAAGTTCCCCAACCGTCGGCAGCGGGACAGTGAACAGTTATACCGTTCTCAGCCATAAGAGCCGCTTCCTTTGGAGTTGGCTGAACATCGGCATTATAAAGGTATATGTCTTTCAGCTTCGGACAGGACGCATAATCTATGTTGTAATACTCTTCATCTGATGCAGCATGAGGAGAAGCGGTGAGTTTCAGCGTTTCAAGAGCAGGCATATCCTTTACGGACATACGTCTTGCGTTGCTGACTTCAAGTTCGGTCATAGACTTGCAATTGCTCACGGTAACATAAGAGAACTGCGTCAGGTCGGTCTGAGGTGATACGGGCATTGCGAACGAAGCAAGCTTGTCGCACTCGGTAATGGTCACCCACAGTTCAGTTGCCAGTTCGGGCATGACTATCTCTTTCAGATTCGGACATCTGCTGAATTTGAGAGAACCGGAAAGAACGTAATTCTCAGGGATAACGACTTTTTCAAGCTCCTGATTATTCTCGAATTTCAGATTAGCGGCAACTGTGAGTTTATCCACAGCAGGTAGCTCAGCTATCTTCTGGCCTGTGAAGTCAAATTCGGGAGCGACCTGAACATCCGAGAGGTCTGTTTCGGGAGCAGCCGCAGCTGCTGACGGAATGGCTGCAAATGAAGTTATACTAATTGTCAAAGATAACAAAGCAGTCAATAATCTTTTTTTCATAAAAATAACCTCCTTTGTATCATATTTAACGAAATATAGCCAAAAAGTCTGCTTTTTCTACTTTGAGTATATCACATCAGAGCAGCAAAGTCAACGCTTTTTCACAGGCTGTGAAAAGTTTGTAATATATATATATATGCGAGAGGATTTGTAATAGATGCACAAAATCGGATTCATATAATTGCAATGAACCAATCGTAGGGAACGGCGCCCTCGCCGTTCCATTTTTGCGGTTTATCAGTGAATTCGTGGAACGTCGGGGATGCCGTCCCCGACTGATTTCGCTGAAAAACTGAAAATACCGATTGACAAACGGAAAACACTGTGCTATAATAGGAACATATTCCAAAAACGATGACGAAGAGGAGTAACCGCTTTTCTGATGCACAGAGAGCTGTCGGATGGTGTAAGACAGCATGAGGGCGGCGGTGAAGTAGCTTCCGAGTTCCCGAGGTGAAATAACAGTAACCGAGGGCGTGTTCCTCACGTTACAGGGGGAGAGATTGCATGATCTCGCAGAGTGCGGATATTCATATCCGAATTCAGGTGGTAACACGGACTTAGTTCGCCCTGACCTTCATTGGTCGGGGCGTTTTTAATGCGTAATTCGTAATGCGTAATGCGTAATCATTGTGTTCGCATACGCTCACATATTTGAATAATTATGAATTATGCATTTTAATTTAAATCCGTCCCCGACAGGGGACACCTCAATTACGAATTACGCATTACGAATTACGAATTAACTGAAAGGACGAAATCAAATGGCAAAAGAACTGGCAAAGGCTTATGATCCGAAGGATTTTGAGGATCGTATCTATCAGGCATGGAACGACAAGGGTTGTTTCCGTGCAGAGGTTGACCCTAAGAAGACCCCTTACACTATCGTTATCCCCCCTCCGAACATAACAGGACAGCTCCACATGGGACACGCTCTCGATGAGACATTACAGGATATCCTCATCAGATGGAAGCGTATGAGCGGCTACAGCGCTCTCTGGCTCCCCGGCACCGATCACGCTGCTATCGCTACAGAGGCTAAGATCGTTGAAGCTATGCGCAAGGAAGGCATTACAAAGGAAGACCTGGGACGTGAAGGCTTCATGAAGCGTGCATGGGAATGGAAGAAGCAGTACGGCGGACGTATCGTTGAACAGCTCAAGAAGCTGGGTTCATCCTGCGACTGGTCAAGAGAGCGTTTCACTATGGACGAGGGCTGCTCAAAGGCTGTAAAGGAAGTATTCGTAAAGTACTACGAAAAAGGCCTTATCTACCGTGGCGAGCGTATCATCAACTGGTGCCCGAAGTGTAAGACTTCACTTTCCGATGCAGAAGTTACATATGAGGATCAGGCAGGCCATTTCTGGCACCTCCGCTACAAGATAAAGGATACAGATAACTATCTGGAACTGGCTACTACCCGTCCGGAGACACTCCTGGGCGATACTGCTGTTGCTGTAAATCCTGCTGACGAGCGCTACAAGGACTTAGTAGGCAAGACAGTTATCCTCCCTATTGTTCACCGTGAAATTCCTATCGTTGCCGATGACTATGTTGAAATGGACTTCGGTACAGGTGTTGTTAAGATAACTCCTGCACATGACCCTAACGACTTTGAAGTTGGTCTCCGCCACAACCTCCCTGTTATCAACGTAATGAACGACGATGCAACTATCGTTGACGATTACCCTGAGTACGCAGGAATGGACAGATACGAGGCAAGAAAGAAGATAGTTGAGGACCTGGAAAAGGAAGGCGCACTCGTTGAGATAGAGGACTACAGCCATAACGTTGGTACCTGCTACCGCTGCGGCACAACAGTTGAGCCAAAGGTTTCAACTCAGTGGTTCGTTAAGATGAAGCCCCTTGCACAGCCTGCTATCGATGCTGTAAAGAACGGCGATACAAAGTTCGTTCCTGAGCGTTTTGACAAGATCTATTTCCGCTGGCTGGACAATATCCGTGACTGGTGTATCTCACGTCAGATCTGGTGGGGACATCAGATACCTGCATTCTACTGCGACGAGTGCGGCGAAATGGTCGTAACAAAGGAAAGCAGCGCAGTTTGCCCTAAGTGCGGAAAGCCAATGAGACAGGATCCCGATACACTTGATACATGGTTCAGTTCCGCTCTCTGGCCTTTCTCAACACTGGGCTGGCCTGAAAATACGGAAGACCTTAAATATTTCTACCCGACAAATACTCTTGTAACAGGCTATGATATCATCTTCTTCTGGGTAATCAGAATGATGTTCAGCGGTCTGGAGAATATGGGCAAGGTACCATTTGATACTGTTCTCATTCATGGTCTGGTACGTGACGCACAGGGACGCAAGATGTCAAAGTCATTGGGCAACGGTATCGATCCTCTTGAAGTTATCAATGAGTACGGCGCTGACGCTCTCAGATTCATGCTGGCTACAGGCAACTCACCCGGAAACGATATGCGTTACATTGACGACAAGGTAAAGGCTGCACGTAACTTCGCAAACAAGCTTTGGAACGCTTCACGTTTCATCATGATGAATCTCCCCGAGGATTTCGAGTTCAAGGGACTTCCAAGCGACCTCGAACTGGAGGACAAGTGGCTGGTAAACAAGTTCAATCAGCTTGCTAAGGAAGTTAACGAGAACCTTGACAAGTACGAACTGGGCGTAGCTTCACAGAAGATATACGACTTTATCTGGGATGTTTACTGCGACTGGTACATCGAGCTGACAAAGCCGAGAATACAGGCAGGCGGCGAGACAATGGCAAAGGCACAGGCTGTTCTTGTATGGGCAATGCAGGGAATGCTGAAGCTTCTCCATCCGTTCATGCCTTTCATCACAGAGGAGATATGGCAGGTCCTCAATAACGAGAAGTCAATGATAATCCTGGAGACATATCCTACATATGACGCATCCATCGACTTCACAGCAGAGGAGAAGTCATTCGAGAAGATAATCTCAGCTATCAAGGCTGTAAGAAACGTTCGTACAGAAATGAACGTACCTCCGTCGGTAAAGGCAAAGCTGTTCATCGAGACAGAGGATAAGGAAGTATTCAACAGCTGCGGCGTATTCTTTGAAAAGCTTGCATCTGCTTCATCGGTTGAGACAGGCGACAAGTTCGAGCATGAGAACTGCGCAAACGCTGTAACAGAGTCAGCACGTATCTTCATTCCTATGGATGAGCTTGTTGACAAGGAGAAGGAAATTGCCCGTCTTGAAAAGGAAAAGGCAAAGGTACAGAAGGACATCGACTTCCTCAGCGGCAAGCTGAACAATCAGGGCTTTATTGCAAAGGCACCTGCACAGCTTATCGAAGCTGAAAAGGCAAAGCTTGCAAAGGCAGAGGAGAAGATGGCTAAGATAGAACAGTCCATCGCAGCATTCTCAAAATAATCAACGTAGGGGGCGATGCCCACATCGCCCCTTGCTTTATAAATGATACAATTATAGGGGCGGATATCATCCGCCCGAAAAACGAAAAAACGCAGGGGATGCCGTCCTTAACGTCCCCTTTGAAAAATACGAATAACCAATGTAGGGAACGCCGCCCCCGGCGTTCCACGGGGCAATGAAAAAACTGAACCAAATGTAGGGGAGCCCGCCCTCGGGCTCCCGTTGGACATAAATATGTTGATTTGGGAGGGCGAGGGCGCCCTCCCCTACAAAAGAGAATAACAAATAATATTGCAGCGGCGGATATCATCCGCCCGAAAAGGAAAGCATACGGCTGACGGGCGGATGATATCCGCCCCTACAATGATAAATAAACATGAGCCGTTTACATTATGCTGCGTGGAACGGCGAGGGCGCAGTTCCCTACAAATAT
>Ga0255340_1005934_pt1 | contig 10855 bp, 7 predicted proteins | sample wastewater_treat_7_FD_192417 | JGI IMG/M metagenome (GOLD analysis project Ga0255340, IMG submission 192417) | Wastewater microbial communities from Lulu Island WWTP, Vancouver, Canada - plant10 | ecosystem: Engineered > WWTP > Wastewater > Unclassified | place: Canada: Vancouver, British... | reverse complement strand
GATTCATAATCATGAGGTCCCGGGTTCAATTCCCGGTCTCGCTACAAAGAAAAATCCTGCGGAAGCCGAAGGCTGACACAGGTTTTTTTGTTTTGATATATCTGTTTAGCTTTTAAAATAATCATTACAGTTTAAATAATATTATATAAAATGACAAAACATCACCATAGATTACCCAGCTTGGATAGTATTACCAAACACCCCTTCCCGTGGAGCGATGTCAAAGCTTGCATGGATAATATACTCGACAGTAAAGATTTTCTCGATCATCTCAGTTGCCCTAAATGTGGTCTTGAATCAGATAGATTATCCTGGATAAATTTTAAAAGCCCTGCTTGGACTTGGGCTCATCTATGCGGTAGAGGGGGACCCTTATCGATATGTCCTCATTGCAATATTCAAGTTGAGTTTATCTGTATGGTTATGAATTAACATATATTACCCTTGGTTTTCCAGTAGCCCGGTCCCGCCAAGTGACGATAATGACAATAAATCCACCCAGCCCTGGGGGCTGGCCATTCAATAGCCCCGGTTTTGTCCGGGGTGAAGGACAATCCACCCCGGCGTTAATGTCAATTAACAAGTCCCGGTACCACAAGTGACGATAATGACAATAATGCCCCCAGCCCTGGGGGCTGGCCATCCAGTAGCCCCGGTTTTATCCGGGGTAACAGGCAATCCACCCCGGAGGGGTGGCCGTCAGTGATCCCAATACAATGGAGACATGCAAAAAATCCCTGCAATAAATTAATGAATTATAAACAGTGGTATTATAACTCCGGAAGTACTAGTGTTCGGATAATCAATTGAAGTCAACCCCTCCGGGGGTGTATTTATTGTGTGGCGTTTTTTTCCGGGATGGCACCCGGGCTATTGGAGGCTGACACCTCCGGTGTCAGGAATTCCAATATTACCCTTGGTTTTCCAGTAGCCCGGTGCCACAAATGACGATAATGACAATAATGCCCCCAGCCCTGGGGGCTGGCCATCCATTAGCCCTGGTTTTATCCGGGGTAACAGGCAATCCACCCCGGAGGGGTGGCCGTCAGTAGTCCCAATACAATGGAGACATGCAAAAAATCCCTGCAATAAATTAATGAATTATAAACAGTGATATTATAACTCCGGAAGTACTAATGTTTGAATAATCAATTGAAGTCAACCCCTCCGGGGTTGTATTTATTGTGTGGCGTTTTTTCCCGGGATGGCACCCGGGCTATTGGGGGCTGACACCTCCGGTGTCAGGAATTCCAATATAACCTCTGGTTTTCCAATAGCCCGGTGCCACAAATGACGATAATGACAATAAATCATCCAGCCCTGGGGGCTGGTCATCCAATAGCCCCGGTTTTGTCCGGGGTAAAAGGCAATCCACCCCTGAGGGCTGGCCATTCAATAGCCCCGGTTTTGTCCGGGGTGAAGGACAATCCACCCCGGAGGGGTGGCCGTCAGTAATCCCCGTCAGTATCCGGTAATAAATTTCCAAAGATTGTTTTGTTTCAGAAAATAAATATATTTGTTAAGCGATTACAGGTTCTCAGATCAGTATCTGACTGATTTGGGTGAATAGGGAATCCTGTTAAAAGCAGGAGCTGTACCCGCAGCTGTAAATCCGTTAAAAGTTCCGGCATACCCTGCCACTGTTTCTCCGAAAGTGAAATGGGAAGGCCGCCGGAACAGGATGAGCCAGAAGACCTGCCTGTAACTTACTTCGTAGCTTTCGGGTGAAAGGCAAAGAATTGAACATGCAATGTTACAATCCTGTCTTTCTGTTTAATACTATGAGGGTTTCGTCAATGTAACAGCTTACCGTATTTTATGCTGTTACTGTAATATTAACAGAATGAAACGCTTATTGCTTGTCATGATCAGAGCTGTGATGTTAAACAAACCGATATGTTTGTTTATGGTTGTCTTAATTGTTTGTGCAATAGATCTCAGGGCACAATTTCTTTATGACACCACTCTCACAATTCCAGAAGTTACTATCAACGCCCCACGACCCTGGCATTTCAGGGATGATATTAAGACTGACGTATTTACTTCTGAAAAACTGCAGTCATTTGAAGGGGAATCTCTCGGACGTTTTCTGATTGGCAATACTGCTCTGAATGTCAAAACTTACGGAACAGGCGGAGCTTTGGCTAGTGTTTCTTTGCGGGGTTCTTCAACCAGTCATGTCCAGGTTAACTGGAACGGATTCCCGATAAACTCGGTGACTCATGCTTCATGTGACTTTTCAATGATACCTGCCACAGGATTCGATCGCATATCTGTGGTGTATAGTGCTCCCGGTGCTCTTTATGGAAGTGGTACATTTGGCGGCGCCATTAATCTTGATGATAATATGAAACTGGAAAAAACTCTTTCCGGATCTGCAAGTATAAGCTATGAATCACTTAAAACGCTTAGCGGTAACACAACAACTACTGTTGGAAATGATAAAATAGTATGGAAAAGTAATATATGGGGGACTGTTTCGGAAAATGAATTTTCATATTATGATTATATAAGGCAGAGCAATAGAAAGCAAACCGACGGCAGTTGGAATAATACCGGTACAATACAACAGGTAAAATTCCGGCTCTTCAAAAATTCAACCCTGGAGACCGGGCTATGGTATCAGATTAAAAATTATAATATCCCTTCACGTATCGGTTCGGTATTATTTGAATCTCAGAAGGATTCAACACTTAAATTCTATACGGCGTATAAAACATCAGCAAACCGATGGGGCTTACAGGTTAAAGCTGCCGTTTTCAACGATTACCAGAGATATACCCAAAAGGCATCGGCTGAAAGTTCTGAATACAGCATAGATTCAAAGTTCTTTTCACATCAATATTACGGAGACGCTAATTTCAGATACTACCTGAGGCAGTGGATCTCCGTTGATGCGGGATTCACAGCTTCATATATTACTGCTGATGTTTCTGCATACGGGGGAACACAAAAAGAAAAAGGAATAACTGCTTTCGCGGGAGCAAAATATGAAAGAAATGAACTGACTGTTCAGGCTGGAATCCGAAATGAAGTGTACACTGATTACCATTCAGGATTATTGCCTTCTCTCGGCATAGCCTGGGAAATGATACCTGACAAACACACCCTCAGGTTCAACATATCAAAGAAATATCGCAAACCTTCATTCAATGATCTCTTCTGGTTGCCGGGAGGTAATCCTGACCTGAAACCTGAATCGGGCTTCTCTGTGGAAGCAGGGTCTGCTTTAACCTTGTTTAAAACGGACAATATTAAGATAACGGCTGACATTGGAACATATTGGTCTCAAATTGATAATATGATTGTCTGGACTCCCGACGGAGCATATTGGACAGCAAAGAATTATCAACGTGTCCGTTCCGGCGGGATGGATGGCAACATGATATTTGATCTGATCCGGGGGCGATATAAATATCATTCATCATTAAAGGTAATGCTTAACAGGTCAGCTATAAAAACATATACAGGCAAACGTGAGAAAATGCTCTATTCTCCCGGGATAATTACTTCCTGGGAAAACCGGTTTACTGCAGGAATAATTGATCTGAAAATAAGTCATCATTTTACTGCAGACCGTTTTTATGAGGAGAACTCCTTGCTGAAACCATACCAGACAATAGATATACAGACAGGCATCAGGATCCCTGTGGGAAAAGGAAAACTGGGCATATATGCCACTGTCAATAACCTGACAAATACCACCTATGAGCTTATACGGCTTTTCCCGATGCCCGGTCGTTACTTATCAGTGAAAATAAATTATTCGTACTAATAACTATTTTGAATTTATAACCAAAAACCTTTGATCATGAAAAAAATCATTCTTAAATGCTGGATACTTGCTATATGCATGTCATTATTAGTGCTTACATCCTGTGAAAAAACAGAAGATGAACCTTCCATAACGGCAAATAACCTGAAAGGGATGTTTGTTGTATGTGAAGGTGTTTATGGTAAGGCCAACGGCGATATCACCTTTTACAATTCCGAATCGGGACAGACAACGAAAAGTCTGTATTACGCGGTGAACGAAGTGGAACTGGGTGATGTTGTACAGTCATTTGAAATAGTTGATACACTTGGATTTATAGTAGTAAATAATTCCCAGAAAGTAACAGTGGTAAATATGAAGGACTTTAAAGTGGTTAAAACCATTGACGGGTTTTCATATCCACGCAGCGTTGTTCGTGCAGATGATAATTCTGTTTATGTGTCCAACGGAAATGGTTTTTTAAATAACTATGTATATAAGATCAGTTTATCAACACTTGAAAAATCCGATTCACTTCAGGTAAGTACAGGGCCTGAAAAACTGATAAGCGTTAATTCAAAGGTATATGCAGCAATTTCAGGAGGATTTAATAACGATGGTAATACTGTGATTGAAATTGATCCATTATCATTTTCTGTGGTCAATACGTTTACTGTATTCTCTCTACCTGTGGATATTGCAGCTGATAAAAACAATGATATATGGGTATACTGTAAAGGAATTCCGGATTACTCAAATTATCCTGATATAACATATTCAGATGCAGGAATAAACAAGATCAATACATCGGCAAAAATCGTAGAGAACTCATTCCCGATCACCAATATGAGCTCTACAGGGATAAACAATATTACGGTAAGCAAAGATGGCAGCCAGGTTTATTATCTCAATGACGCACTGTATTCAATGCCGGTTTCGGCTACATCGTTACCAACTTCAAAAGTGGTTGATCAGTATTTTTACGGTCTGGATGTGGATCCTCAGACAGGCAATATTGTCTGCCTGGATGCAGTTGATTCCAGGGCAGTTGTCTATTCTTCAACCGGTTCAAAACAAACTGAATTTGAAACTGCAAAGTTTCCTAATTCAGTTGTCTTCAGCTATTAAGCGCTAATGTCAAGTCAGTAAAGGAGTTAACAGTGATTTGTTGCCTGTATTGTTGCTAAATCCACGGATCGCTAATAGTATGTGTGTCATGTAATTAGGCAGAAAACAGATCCGCATTTTTCAGGAATTTTCACAATCTCTGATTGTGATTAAATTTAGTTGCTTTGATGCAGGATTTTATGAACAATTTATTATATTGTTTGTCTGATTTCAGACAGAAATAATATTGTTCTATGAAAACAGTTTGCGGTAAAACTTTTATCATTTTTTTACTCCTTATCTCTTCTGCGAATGCTGTAAATGCACAGAAATTGACTGAAGCAGAGCGGTTATATTATTTCATGGGGACAAAAGACCGTATTAACGGGGCTACTTCAGCGAGACATATCGATGAGGTGAATTACACTGATATCTATGACAGGAGTTTGCTTATGCATGCTTCTGTAAGAGGTCTGAACCGGATATCGAAGATACTTCTAAGGAAGGGAGCTGATCCTGATCTTCAGGCTATTGACGGGGTTACTGCACCCATGTATGCTGTTTATAATGGACATACAAAGATATTTAAAATGCTTATGGCAAGAGGCTTCAACCTCGATATTCAGTCAATTGACGGTTTTACGGTTTTGATGATCGCATCGCAAAAAGGGCGCAGTGACATGGTTCAGATGCTGCTGGATAAGGGAGCAAATCCGAATCTCCGGACTTATGACGGGTATTCTTCATTGATGCTTGCAGCTGAAAATGGTTTTACGAAAGTCATTAAGATGTTACTTGATAAAGGGGCAAGTGTCAATTTGCAGGATGTAAACAGCGGGACTACCGCTCTTATGCAGGCTTCCGTATATGGTTTTTATGATGTGATAAACCTTTTGCTCGACAGCGGAGCTGATCCCAACATCCAAAATAATGAAGGGACAACTGCACTTATGATGGCTTCGTTGTATGGCAATTTTGATGTAGTGAAGCTGCTGATTGACCGTGGTGCAGATTTGAATAAAGTTTCAAATGATGGTACAAGTGCTCTTTTCTTTTCTGCCATGAACGGACACACTGATATTGTAAAGCTTCTGATCGCAAAAGGAGCAGAACCAAGTTCTGAGGAATCTGACGCTGCAAATGCTCTTACAATAACTGCGGAAGACAGGCTTGCTGAGGCAATCCGAATGAGGCTATACAGGGGATTGAACGATGAATTGCCAAATTCTGAAAATGTTACTGCCACATTGAGCCTGGGCAGTGACGGAAGACTTGAAGCAATAAAGTTATCGGAGGATAAGAAAACAAACCCTGCCATGCTTGCCGGTTCGGAAAAAACAACTGCCTTCATACGTGCATCCCAAAGTGGTCATATAGCAATTGTTAAGCTTGCCTTAAGAAAAAACACACCTTTTGATTCAAGGCAGAAAGAAAGGTTTACCGATCTGATGGTGGCTTCCTTGAACGGTCATGCAGAGATTGTAAAACTGCTTGCCGATAACGGGGCTGAACTTAATCTGAAAAGCAACGATGGTTCTAGTGCTCTTATATTTGCATCGCAGAATGGCAATGCAGAAGTTGTGAAAGTCTTGCTTGAGAAAGGTGCCGATCCCGGTCTGAAAGATAATAAGGATAAAACCGCTCTTGACTATGCCGGGAATCCCGATGTCAGGAGCCTATTTTTAAAATAGCGGAAGATATGATTTCGAATCTGCAAATTGGCAGATGAAACTTACAGCAAGGGCTTGAGAAGCCTCTTGCTATTTTGCTGATATTTCTTTCTTCTGATTTATGACAATTATACTGCCGTTAGCCTTTCAGGAGCTGTAAATATGAGCAGCACAGGGTAATGGCTTTTCAGAATTACCGATCATGGAATCGATTGAATATTGGTAATCTAATTACTATTTTTACGATCGGTTTTTCACTAATAAAATATATCTGCTATGATAGTGACTTGTGTCTATGTACATGTGAAACCTGAAGCTGTTGAAGACTTTATTAAAGCTTCGCTGTCGAATCATCTTGAGTCGGTTAAGGAGCCTGGCAATCTGAGATTTGACATTATAAGGCAGGCAGATGATCCCTGCCGCTTTATGTTTTATGAGGCTTATGAATCTGAAGAAGCAGCTGCAGCTCATAAAAATACTCCCCATTATCTTAAATGGAGAGATACCGTAAAAGGTATGATGGCTGAGCCAAGGCTCGGAGTGAAACATATTATTCTTCAACCTGATAATCCAAAAAAATGGTAAGATCTTTTAATTTCTCCAGATTGCCGCTTATTTATTTCGGCGCAGGTAAAATTGGACTGCTCCCCGGATTTGTAAAAAAATACGGGGATTCAGTACTGATTGTTTCCGGGAAGAGTTCCTTTCTTAAATCAGAAAAGGCGGAAAGATTGTTTGATGAACTGAAAAAATCCGGTATCAGCTTTCAGATCACAACTGTTGAAGGCGAACCTTCTCCGGATATTGTTGACAGTGTGGTAAGGAGATATAGTACCGAAAGAATAGACGCTGTTATAAGCATAGGAGGGGGGAGTGCGATAGATGCCGGAAAAGCAGTTTCAGCTATGATGTACAAGAAAGAATCTGTTCAGGACTATCTGGAAGGAGTGGGCAGCAAGGATCATCCCGGATCGAAGTTGCCTTTCATTGTAATCCCGACAACCTCCGGGACCGGCAGTGAAGCTACAAAAAATGCTGTGATCTCAAAAGTTGGCCCTGAAGGCTTTAAGAAATCACTGCGGCACGATAACCTTGTTCCGGATATTGCCATTGTTGATCCGGAGATGACCCTCACCTGTCCTTCTGATGTTACAGCAGCAAGCGGTATGGATTGCTTCACACAGCTTACTGAAGCCTTTCTTTCAGATAAGTCATGTGAGTACACTGATGCCTTTGCTTTAGAAGGTCTTAAGGCAATTGGGAATTCTCTTTTGAAAGCTGTTCACGATGGCCGGGATATAGCAGCCAGGAGCGGAATGTCCTTTGCTGCACTTACTTCTGGCATCTGTCTGGCAAATGCAGGACTTGGAGCAGTTCATGGCTTTGCATCCTCAATAGGCGGATTGTATAATATCCCGCATGGGGTGGTTTGCGGCACTCTGATGTCAGCAACCAACAGGATAACGGTACAGCGATTGCGGACTGCAGGAGAAAGCGATATTGCGCTTGGGAAATATGCTCAGCTGGGAAGGATTTTCCTGGTCAGAGAAAATAAAGATGACAACTATTTTATTGACGGTTTCCTTGATTTTCTTGATGAGCTTACAGATGAATTTGCCTTTCCGGGATTAAGGAAGGCAGGGATTCCGGAAGAAGATCTCCCAAGGATTGCCCGGCTGACGGAAAACAAGAACAATCCGGTAAAACTTACAACTGACGACCTGTACGAAATCCTTATGATCAGATATGTTTGAAAAGGTAATGCACTGAAGGGTTAAGATTTTATGAAGAACTGAATGATTTCTTTCCGGCAGTAAAGCGAGAACAATGAAGCGGACAAAGCAAAACCTTTGAAGTAGTCCGAATCAGAAAATTCTTAATTTTACAGAAGAACGCAGGATAAGCGGAGATAATGTTTATTTATATATTACCGGTCATGATCACCTGATTGGTAAGGAAATCATGTTTAAAAATGATTTTTATTAATACTAATACTTTAAAATACTTAAGATAATGGCTAGAGAAATCACTGTTAAAGAATTGGACACCACCAGGTTTATTGAGGAGAAAACCAGAATGATAAAAGACACTGTGGGTGACGGCATTGCTATTAATGCACTTTCGGGTGGAGTGGATTCTTCAGTAGTGACAATGTTGGGACATAGAGCTTTAGGAGATAAACTCCGGTCGGTTTTTATTCAGAATGGGCTGATGAGAGAGGGGGAAGCTGAAAAGATAGCAGGGTTTTTCAAGGAGCTCGGAATTAATATTGAGATCATTGATGCGCAGAACGAATTCCTTTCCGCTCTTAAGGGAATAAAAGATCCTGAGATGAAACGTGAAGCTATAACCCAGACTTTTTATAAGAAGGTATTCGGGAAATTGGTAAAGGAAAGTAATGCAAGGTTTCTGCTCCAGGGAACGATACTTACTGATGTTGATGAAACTGTTGCCGGAATAAAACGGCAGCATAACGTATTTGCACAACTTGGCATTGACCCCCAGGAGGCATTTGGTTATCAGATTATTGAGCCGCTTATTGAGCTTCGGAAAGAAGGTGTTAGAATGACAGGGAAGGCACTCGGATTACCTGAAGAACTTTTTAACCGTATTCCTTTTCCCGGACCGGGTCTTGCTGCCAGGATCATTGGAGAAGTAACTACCGAAAGACTAGAAACAGTTAGAAAAGCGACATCAGTAGTTGATAGATTACTGAAGGGACAGGACGCTTTCCAATTTTTGGCAATACTTCATGAAGACAGGGTAACAGGCATGAGAGATGGGAAACGGGATTTCGGACAACAGATCGAAATCCGTTGCTGGGACAGCCTTGATGCCCGCACTGCCACTCCGACAAGGCTTCCTTTCATACTGCTTGAAAAACTTGCAGCGGAAATCATAAAAGAGGTGCCTGGGATAGTAAGCGTGACCTATAATATTGCTTCCAAACCCCCATCAACGATTGAGGCGGTGTGAGAGGTGATGAGCAATTAACTATTAGCAATATGATGTACGCAGTGAAAGCATTTCGTACGGAATGATGATAACTGTTCTGTGATGGATTGGATAAAGGATCTGCTCTTCACAAACTCGGCTGCACATACGATATTGATTTATTGTATTGTGATTTCGTTGGGTGTCATGCTTGGTAAAGTAAGGATCTGCGGTGTGTCTCTGGGTATTGCTTTTGTGCTATTTGCAGGGATAGCCTTCGGCCATTTCGGATTTTCTGCCGATACTCATGTTGTTGATTTCATCAGAGAATTCGGACTGATACTCTTTGTGTTCTCAATTGGCCTGCAGGTGGGACCGGGATTTTTCTCCTCCTTTAAAAAAGGGGGACTCATCCTTAACCTGCTTGCTCTTTCAATTGTATTACTCGGTGCATCAGTTACATTGATACTTCATTTTATTTCCGGAACCTCACTTCCTATGCTTACCGGTATTATGTCGGGAGCCGTGACAAATACCCCGGGACTTGGTGCAGCTCAGCAGGCCCTGACTCAAATCTCAGTTAACGGCGGGATACCCGAGATCAGTCTCGGGTATGCAGTTGCTTATCCTTTTGGGGTCCTGGGGGTAATAATCACTATGCTTTTTATACGGAAAATCTTTAGAATAAATGTCGGAAATGAATTATCAATGTATAATGAATACCAGCATCCGGAAGATCGCATCCCGGAGAAGGTCAGTATTCTGGTTACCAATAAGCTGTTGTCCGGACGAACAATCAGGGACATTACTTCTTCCATAGAATATAGTTTTGTGATATCCAGGGTTTTTCATAATGGAGAGCTTCTGGCTGCAGGCCCTGATGTAATTATCAATGAAGGTGACATAATTCTGATTGTTGCCCAGAAGAAGGTTCTCCCTGCAATAGTTTCAAAGATAGGGGTGATAAGTAAGATGGATCTGGAAACAGTGTCAGGTAAGCTGACATCCCGGAGGGTATTTGTCAGCAACCGGAATATCTTTGGGAAAAAGCTGGGATCACTGAAATTAAGAAACAGATACAATATAAACATTACAAATATTAATCGTTCAGGGATTGAGTTTGTTGCTTCATCTGAGATCAGACTGCAAATGGGAGATAAGCTTACAATTGTCGGTGATGAGGAATCACTAGACAAAGTAACGGAAGAGCTTGGCGATTCAATAAAAAAGCTCGACGAACCCAACATAATTCCGATATTTATCGGCATTCTTGCAGGTGTACTGCTTGGCAGTATACCTTTTAAAATACCGGGAATAATCCATCCTGTAAAACTCGGTCTGGCTGGCGGACCGCTTATAGTGGCAATCCTTCTCAGCAAATACGGATATA
>Ga0255340_1005931_pt1 | contig 10861 bp, 10 predicted proteins | sample wastewater_treat_7_FD_192417 | JGI IMG/M metagenome (GOLD analysis project Ga0255340, IMG submission 192417) | Wastewater microbial communities from Lulu Island WWTP, Vancouver, Canada - plant10 | ecosystem: Engineered > WWTP > Wastewater > Unclassified | place: Canada: Vancouver, British... | reverse complement strand
AAAACCGTGCTCCAGGAGGATGGAGTTCATGCCAAGCGTGTCCCAAGCCATCCTAACCGCCGGAAGGCCTCCCAATGAGGTAACCTGACGTTTCATGCCCGTCAGCCGCATAGACACGTTTCCAGAAACTCGCCCGCGTGGTATACTTGGTCTAGCCACGAGATCACTCCTCTAGCTGCGGTTTTGTTCAACCCAAGCATACTAGAGAAGGGAGCCTCGTGGCATTTGTTGTTGTACTCCTCCATTACCATATGAACTGCAGAAGTCTTGGTCATCCTTGTTTCCTCCCCCTCTTTTCGATTTGCGATGGTTAGTCCCCGGTCAGCCTGGAATCTTCAAGCGCTGCGAAGTCCGGTTCACCTCCTTGCACAGATCATCCGCTCGCGTAGCTGACGAGCTCGGCGTCTCGTTCGTAGAAACCCCGCGGGGCGCCGTAGAGCGGGCGGTGGACCGAATGCAGTCTTCTGTAGATTTCAACCCGCCCGACGCAGGGGTTTATGGCAGAACCGGTTTCCTTCACGAGTCGCCGGCATGCATCGTCCACGCAATCGAACATCCCTGCGAACACACGAAAAGGGCACGCTACTGTAGCATGACGGGCGGTCAGTCTCTGCCGCCCGTTTCGCCCGTGGCACAATTGAAAATTTTCTTTAATTGTGAAGAGGCTTTTCATGAATTGCGCCGAACGCCTTCCGTAGCATCGATTGATTGAAGAAACGGGGGTGCGCTAGGGAGTAGTAGTTGCCTGGCCAGCTCACGCACACGGCGAATCTGCAAATTCATTGCCAAGGAGGATTACTGTGAAGCGAACATTGTGGCTGAGTGTATCGATTCTGATGACCGTGACTCTATTGATGTCGCTCTCCGTTGCAGGCCTAGCACAGACCTCCGAAAACTGGAACGACATCTTGAAGGCAGCGAGCAAGGAAGGCAAGGTAGTTGTGTATTCGACTACTAGCCGGATTACAGAAGCCGCAAAGGGTTTCGAGAAGGAATTCGGCATCAAAGTCGATTCCCATCTCCTTTCAGAGACTGAGCTGATTGAGCGCGTCTACCGCGAAGCCCGCGCAGGCATAAAATCAGCGGACCTCGTTCTGATTGAGGACTTCCCCAGCATGAAGGAACTCCTCATCGCTCCCGGTTACCTCGTCAACTACATACCCCCGTGTGCAATGAAGGACGTGCCCGCGGATATGCGCAATCCGCTCGTGTTTGCGCATGTCTCGCGCATCATTGGCTACAACAGCGAGAAATACAAGACAGCTCCGTTTGAGAGCATTTGGGATCTTACGACGCCCCAGTGGAAAGGCAAGGTAATGATACGCGACGTGGCTCTTACCGGGGAGCACCAGAATGCTTTCACTGAACTCATCCGTCGTTCTGACGAATTGGCCGCAAATTACGAAAGCCATTTCGGGAAGAAGCTTCAGCTCCGCGAGGCCAACGCCGGGCTTGAGTTCATGCGACGGCTGGCCGAGAATGACGTTATCATAATGACCAGCGACACAAGAATCGCAGAGGCTGTGGGCAAGAAGGGCCAGGCGGATCCGCCGGTGGGATTCTTCTATGTGTATTCTAAGCATCGTGATGCAGAAGCCAAGAATCTCGCGATCAGTGCGGCCGTCGACCTGAAGCCATTTGCAGGCTACTACTACAACATCTATCTGCAGCTGGCGAGCAAGCCGCCTCACCCCAATGCCGCAAAGGCTTTGGCCGAGTACCTCATGACGCCGGCGGGCTTCACTCCCTGGTCGAGCGATATTGGAATCTACGCCAGCAACACGGCTGTCAAGCATCACCCGCAGGATAAGCCATGGGATTGGTGGGAAAGCCGACTGTGGACCTACAACGCGGACTTCGCCATAAGAAACAGAGCCATTGCGCTTGACACCTGGATTCGTAGTACATCCAAGTGATTCATATCAGCCCTGGGCTCGTCCGAACTATGATTCGGGCGAGCCCGCCTACGGCGAGGAGTGAGCCGCATTGAACCCACAAGTCTTCTTTGGTAGAGTTCGACGCAATGCCACGCCCCATGCAATTCTATCTGCACTACTCATCCTGTGCCTGTTGTACTTGGTAGTAGTGCCTCTTGCAGTGATGGTTAGGGAGACGTTTGTCGTACATCCCATGGAAAGATTTCAGATCCCGGGGACAATGCCAGGAGACTTCACCTTAAGTCATTGGAAGAAGATGTTCACAGGATCATCGGCAGTCTCGTTCCTTTACAAGCCTCTTTTGAACACGCTCATAATGTCGGCTTGCATGTCGATCCTCGCCATACTGATCGGGGGACTCCTGGCGTGGCTCGTCGTCAGAACCGATATCCCCTGTAAGAAGTTCATCTCCAACCTGGCCATAGTCCCGTACATCATGCCGTCCTGGACAATGTCTTTGGCTTGGATAACGTTGTTTAAGAACCCACGCATAGGCGGATCAGTCGGGCTCTTTCAATATCTCACCGGGGTAACCCTCCCGGACTGGTTCTCCTATGGCATGCTTCCGATCGTGATCACCATGGCCGTGCACTATTTCCCGTTTGGATTCATGTTGATCTCCAGCGCATTGCAGAATGTAGATTCGCAGCTCGAAGAGTCAGCGGAGCTCTTGGGCGCGAGTCGCCCATACGTGCTTCGCAAGGTAGTCTTCCCGCTGGTCATGCCGGCAGTCTTGTCCACCGTTCTGCTTACGTTCTCCCGAGGGCTCGGAACGTTTGGGACACCGTCATTTCTGGGCGGGCCTGTCCGCCTCTACGTCCTCTCAACTATGCTGCATGCGAACTTGGTTGGGCAGCGTCCGGGCATTGCGTACGTAGTGGCGCTGCTCATGATACTCATGGGCGGCCTCGTCCTATACATGGACAGCAAGCTGTTGGGCGCTAGAAAGAGCTACGTAACTATCTCGGGAAAGAGCGGGAAGAGCGGCCTCGTCAGCCTGGGGCGGGCGATGTGGCCTGTGACTGTGCTAGTCATGGTCTTCCTCGTCTGCGTTACCTTCATCCCATTTGGGCTACTGGCTATCGATTCACTGACACTAATACCCGGCGACTACAGTCTGTCGAAGATGACCCTCCATTATTGGATTGGTCCTCCGGATATTTCGATCGGATTACGCGCCGGAGAGGCAGGTATATTGAGAAATCCCGAGATACTGCGTGCTCTGGGCAATAGCCTGAGGCTTGGCGTCTTGACGGCGCTTGTCTGCGGCGTGCTGGGAATGTTGATTGGGTATACGGTGGTCAGAATGAGAGGAACCAAGTTTGCGGGGATACTTGATCAGCTCTCCTTTATGCCGTATCTTATGCCGAGCATAGCCTTTGGCTCCGCACTTCTGGCCCTGTTTGCAGTTGGCAGAGGCCCAATACCTAGCCTGTACGGAACGCTCACCCTTCTCGTCATCGCCTGCTCAGTCAAGTACCTGCCCTATAGCTCCAGAGCGGGGGTCAGTGCGATGATGCAGATAGGTCCCGAACTGGAGGAGGCGGCCACGATGGCCGGCGCCTCATGGCTAAAGAGAATGACCAGAGTGATAGTTCCGCTTCAGAAGTCGTCCTTCTTTTCTGGACTTCTCCTGCCATTCATATCCGCCATGCGGGAGTTGAGCCTGGTAGTGCTTCTGGTTTCACCAGGCACTCAGCTGGCTACTAGCGTGACTCTCAAGTTCACGGACAAAGGATGGTATCCGTACACCAATGCAGTGATGGTCCTGATCGTCATTGCGGTGCTGTTCACAACATGGATAAGTCGAAAGCTCCTGGGAACAGACCTAGCCAAGGGAATAGGGGGTTGACATGCCGTGGCTGAGATCGTATTGAGGAATGTCACCAAGAAGTTCGGGTCTGTAAATGCTGTTGACAACCTCAGCCTGTCCATAAAAGAAGGTTCGTTTACTACTCTTCTTGGCCCATCTGGCTGCGGCAAGACAACAACTCTCAGAATGATTGCAGGGCTGGAACACCCAACTTCCGGAGAAATATGGATCGGGGATACGTGCGTCTTCTCTGCTGAGAAAGGGCACTATTTGCCCCCGGGCAAGCGCAACCTCGGTTTGGTCTTCCAAAGCTACGCGCTGTGGCCGCACATGACAGTCTTCGAAAACATCGCGTTCGGGCTGAGGGTGCAGAAGAGAGATGCCGGGGAGATACAGAAGACTACCTCTGACGTCGCCAGGACTCTTCGAATAGACGACCTTCTGGATCGCTATCCTAGCGAACTGTCGGGAGGGCAACAGCAAAGAGTGGCCATAGCCAGAGTTCTGGTAATGAAACCCCAGGTCATGCTGCTAGACGAACCCCTTTCGAATCTCGACGCTAAACTGAGGATGGACATGCGGAGCGAGCTGAAGAGGTTGCACTCGGAGACCGGATCTACGATAGTATATGTCACCCACGATCAGCTTGAAGCGTTGACAATGTCAACCGACGTAGCGGTTTTGCACAGGGGCGTCCTACAGCAACTGGCGCCGCCCATGGATCTCTACCATCGTCCGACGAACGTGTTTATCGCTGACTTCGTAGGCAATCCCCGCATCAACCTTGTGAAAGGGTGTCTGGAGAAAGACGAAGATCACCTGGCAATACGGGCTGGAGCACTGCGAGTAAGCCTCCCGTTGGCAACTAACCTGACTCTGGCGGGTCAGGAAGCAACGCTAGGCATTCGCCCTGAAGACATTACCCTGTCGACTACCCCGACTTCCGAAGGATTCTCAGGCACAGTCTACTCAGTACTGCCGGCGGGCTCTGAATGGTATGTCAGGGTCATGGTAGGCAACGACCTTCTGACGGTAACGGAATACGAAGACATGGGTCTCGTGAACGATCAAGCCATCTGGCTCAACATTCAACCGAATCGGGCAAAGTGCTTCGACAACAACGGCGATCTCATGGGCTAGCCTAGGCAAAGCGTACACCAAATGGAGGCAGATCAGTGCAAGACATCTACAATAGTACATCATTCATCATATTGACTGGACTTTCGGGGGCGGGGAAGACTCAGTCCATGAAAGCCTTTGAAGACCTGAATTTCTTCTGCATAGATAACCTTCCTCCCGTGCTGCTCAAGCAGGTCATGGAGCTTCAGGCTAGCTCCGGCGGCCAACGGCGGTATGCCGTTGCCATGGATATACGGGGAAAAGAGTATTTCGAGCAATTAGGAGAGGCCCTCGATTGGCTGGAAAACTCCGACTATGACTACAAGGTAGTATTCCTGGAATGCAATGATTCAGTCTTGGTCAGGCGCTTCAGTGAGGTCAGAAGGGCGCATCCGCTGGCGGGCAAGGGGAGCATCTACGACAGCATAGCTCTGGAACGCAAGATGCTTGCACCTATCCGCGAACGATCGCATATCGTGCTCGATACATCCGGGTTCAAACCCGTGAATCTCAAGGCTCATCTTTCCACAGCCGTCACAGGCAAACCACTCGACGAGCTGATGCTGCTGGATGTATTCTCCTTTGGGTTCAAGTACGGCGCCCCAGTCGACGCCGATATGGTCTTTGACGTTAGGTTCGTGCCCAATCCCTACTGGGTGCCGGAGTTGAAACATACAAACGGGCTAGATGCCGAATGCGCGGACTATGTTTTCAGGCATCATGTGGCAGACTACTTTGTAAGGACTGCAACCGAAACGCTCACCACGCTCATACCGCACTACATCGCTGAAGGTAGGAGCAGACTGACAATAGGAATTGGATGCAGTGGAGGACAACATCGGTCTGTCGCCATTACAGAGCGATTAGTCCAGCAGCTAAGGCAGTGCGGAGCTAATTGCCAGGCCCGACACAGAGAAATCGAAGCTGGGAACGTGAAAACGGCATAATAGCATCGAGAAGGGAGGCGTAGCGTGTCTTGTCAGGCGAGATTCGAAGAGATTTGGAGCAACTCATACGCGATAAGAGGCCTGATCTGACCAAGAGCCACCGAGCAGTAGCTGACTACGTTCTCAGCCGTACCGATGACGTAGCTTTTCTGTCCATAACCGAACTTGCCAACCGCATAGGAGTGAGCGAGGCTACGCTGGTTCGCTTTGCAAAGGAGCTCGGTTTCTCAGGATATCCTGACCTCAAGGACTACCTTCAGAAACGGTTGAAAGAGAGAGTCGCTTCGTCCAGGAAAATCGAATCGATTATGTCCGAGCTCCAAGAGACTGAGTCCACTGTGAAACATGTACTGGGCAACCAGATCATTCATCTGGATAACGTCATCAAATTGGTGTCAGACGAAGACTTCGATTCGTGCGCTCAGTGGATAGCCAATGCGGGAAGCATATTTCTCTATGGAGACGGCGTCGCCTCGGTTCCTGTCGATTCCATGGCGTTTTGGCTGACTAGATTCGGCATGAAAGTTGTCAAGATCGAGCACGGAGGCAGAAGGTTATTCGACGGAGCCTACATGATGGAGTACGATGATGCCGTTGTCGTGTTTGCGTTCGGCAGGGACTACTCAGACGTGTCGATGCTGTTTGATTGGACCCGCAGGCAGAGCGCTAAGGCGATTCTCATTACCGATGTTCCCTACACCCGCATGGCGTCATTGGCGGACAAGGTCATAGTGTTCGAACGTGGGCCAATGGACATCTTCAGTTCAATGGCGATACCTGTGGCAGTAGCCGACGCACTTGTGGTTGCGGTTACAAAGCACAAAGGCGAGAGGGCGCTCGAAGCTGTAAGGAGACTCGAAGATATCCGAGAGCGATACGGGTTCCTCTAGCTATCCATGCGCATCTATGTATGGATGAAAGGTTGAGTCTCATGATCAAATTCGGCACAGGCGGATGGCGTGGAATCATTGGCTACGACTTCACAGTCGATAATGTTAGGCGGGTAGCAAGAGCACTAGCTGTGTTCGCAAAGCGGGGGGCCTGCGATCCCAAGCCCATTGTCGTGGGCTATGACATGCGATTTATGTCGAAATCCTTTGCAGAGGCTTTCGCAGAAGTCCTGATCCATGAAGGGATCCAGGTCTGGCTCATGGAGTGGCCGGCGCCTACGCCAATGGTCATGTTCGCAGTGGATCGAGAATCCCTAGATTTTGGGGCCATGATAACCGCATCGCATAATCCGCCACAGTATAACGGGATCAAAATCGTTGTAGCAAAGGGCAAGGACGCGCCGGTTGAAGTCACGGATGAACTTGAACGCATAATCCAATCGCTCCCGGATGAAGCAACCGCCTACGGCGTCTGCTCGAATCTCAGGGAAGAAGGCCGGATACGGATGTACTCCAACAGAAACCAGTACATCGACTCCCTTCTCTCTCAAGTCGATACTGACGCGATCCAGCAGCGAGCTTTTCACGTCCTTTTCAACCCGATGTACGGCACAGCCAAGGACATCATGACAGTCTGCCTTTCCTCCTTGCGATGCAGAGTGGAGATGATAAACTTCAAGCCCGATCTCATCAATACGAGACGAGTGCCCTGCCCTGAAAGGCACAGCCTGATGGACATGGAATGGATGATGAAGGACGGGACGTACGATCTCGGAATTGCTACTGACGGCGATTCCGACCGGATCGCTCTCTATGACCAAAACGGCTCATACATCAGCGCTGACACCATTCTGTGCCTGCTATACTACTACCTCAAAGAGCACAGAATGGAGACGGGAGGGGTTGTCCGAAACATAACGACCACTCATATTCTGGATTCCATCGCGGAGGCATATGGAGAGCCAGTCTATGAGGTTCCTGTCGGGTTCAAACATATAGCGGCCAAGATGGACGAGTTGGATCTGCTGCTAGGTGGCGAAAGCAGTGGCGGAGTGATGATCCGAGGCCACATAAACGGCAAGGACGGCATCCTGGCGGCCCTGCTGTGCGTCGAGATGATGGCAAAGACAGGCAAGACCCTGGACGAACTCGCGCGCAATATCGGACGAGAGTTCGGAGCCACAGTATCCCACTCCATGAGTCTGCCTATTTCTCAGGCTGATCGCGTCCGCATCAGCTCCGTCTTGTTCGATGCGCGGTATGTTCCTGATTTTCCCAAGCCTTTGAAGAGAGTGTCCTATCTGGATGGAGTCAAGTTCTACTTCACGGACGGATCATGGTGTTGCCTACGATTCTCCGGCACAGAGCCCGTGCTCAGAGTCTTCATGGAGATGAAGTCTGAACAGGAGATCAGTGATTTCGTAAACACCTTGCATTCAATCGCCGAGCTCCGAATACAGCCTGTTGGTACGTAGATACCGAGTAGTCCGCGCCCTCGCCCCTACGCTTTCGAGGAGCTGCTTGTACCATAAAACCGCGCTTCTCTGTTCCTTGCTGGCCACGGCTTTGTAGATGGCGTAGTTGTCGCCGAACGACTACTTGGTTCTCTGACGATAGCTTTCAGTCCTGTTCCAGCAGGGCGATTTTCGCCACTCGGTCAGCATGCCTGCCACCCTCAAAGGGCGTTGCAAGGAAGACGCGCGCCATCCGTACTATTGCATCCTCTGCCAGTATCCTGGCGCCGGCAGCCATTACGTTTGCATCATTGTGTTGTCGCGCCATGACCGCACAGTACTCATCATGGCAAAGAGCAGCTCTCACTCCCTTGATCTTGTTGGCTGCTATGGATACGCCAATCCCAGTACCGCACAGTACGATGCCGCGGTCCGCCCTGCCCGACGACACCTCCCTGCCCACAGCAGCCCCGTAGTCTGGGTAGTCGGCACGATCTTCTGAACACGCGCCGAGATCAACGACATCATACCCATCGGCTTCCAGCGCCTTGGCCAGCGTCTGCTTGGCCTTGTAACCCACGTGATCAGAACCTAGTGCTACTATCAATCACAGCGCCCCCTGTCATTCCTCTCGGGCTTGTTCGGTCGAAAACCATCTTGGCGCAGCCAAGTACACCTGCATTAACATCAACGGTGGATTTCTCAATACGGTACTTACTACGAATTCCTATACGTACATGCGTACTGCATATCCGGCTCACGATGGGCGATATGAAGTCCCACTCCCCAACTCCCAATCCTCCGCCGATTACCACGAGTTCCGGGGCAAATAGATTGATCAGGTTAGCTACGCCCACACCCATGTAGTATGCTGCATCCTCAACAACCCTGCGCGCCAATCCGTCGCCTGAACGATACCTCTGGAAAACCTCCTCGGCAGAGACGGAGACGGTGTCAGTCATGCTGTAAGTGAGCACTCCTCCCGACTCTATGCACTCGCGCGCCGAGTGGCCGTAGGAATAGGCGGCTTCAATAGCTAAACCTGACGCCAGGGTCTCATGGCATCCTCTTCGGCCGCAACCGCACACGGGGCCGGAATCGGCTACGACTACGTGGCCGCCTTCTCCCGCATTCCCTGTTCCAGTGTAAAGCGCGCCGTTGATCACAATTCCCAGGCCGATCCCGGTACCGATGGCCACGAAGAGGAAGTCCCGGATTCCTACGCCGGCTCCGATCCATCCTTCTGCCACCGCCGCCATGCTAACGTCATTCGCCATCATGACCGGGAGCCCGATCATGTGTTGGATGGCGTTCTTGAGCCCTGTGCCTTCCAGAGAACGTGCGTTAGGACATGAGATGATAGTGCCTCCGGCGGCATCGAGCACACCTGGAACCCCCACACAAACGCCGTCTAGGCTGTCATGACACACGCCTGCCTGCGATGCTACGCTCCAAATCTCCCGCACTAGCCACGCAGCGTCGGCTACAGGGTCCTGACAAAATGCTGATCTGCAGGTCTTTGTGGCCAATACAGATCCGCTGGAATCAACCAATGCGGTTCGAACCTTCGTGCCGCCAATGTCTACCCCTATGGCGTGCCTCACACGGTCTTCAGAGGTGTGCAAGGTATGGAACCTCCTTGCGTATCTTGTGCTTATCCTCGTGGCACAAGCGTCTGTATGGCTGCCTCGAGCTCAGCGAGAGCAGCCCTGAATCCGTCCTTATGCCCGTAGAGTCCGGATGTGCCCAGAACAACAGAATTGACCCCCGCTCGCACGAAGGATCCGATGGTAGATGTATTGACCTGACCATCGGCTTCAATGCTGAACGGATCACCTCCGGCACTGTGCTCCGGGCATATGGCTCTCACACTGGCGATACGCTGAACAGCTCCAGGAGCTACCTTCTGGCCCGCGAATCCCGGTTCCACAGTCATAACCATGACGCCCGACACCAGAGGTAGCACCGGTTCTAGGTAACACAGGGGGGTAAGCGGGTTTGCCACGACGTCAACGAACTGAAACTCGTCTGAACATGCCTGTATGGTCCGCAACAGGTTTGTTGTAGACTCAACGTGCACTTGAATACGGTCTATCGCGGCGCCTGCGAACAGCTGAATGTAATCCTCCGGTCGCTCCACCATCAAGTGAGCCTCTATTTCCAGGTCAGTCATGTCCCTGACTGCACGAGCCAAGTCTGGTCCCAGCGCCAAGTTTGGAACGAAGCGGCCATCCATGACGTCAAAGTGCACGCCGTCAATGCCGGCATCTTTGAGCTGAGCAAGCTCCTTCTCGAGATTACGGAAGTTGGAGCACATCAGCGATGCATACGTCCTTACCCCTGCAATCATCCGCGGAAATCCCTCCCTAGCGACTACTTCGAGTCCAGACTCCTCTTCTGCAGCGACTGATTGAGTATGACTGCAAGAATGATCACAATGCCGGTGACGACTTGCTGATAGTATGACTGTATGTTGAGCAGATTCAGGGCATTGACTATGACTCCCATGATCACGGCTCCCATTACTGTTCCGAATACTCCGCCTTCGCCGCCGAAGAACGATGTTCCTCCAATGACGGTAGCCGCGATCCCCTGTGACTCCCATCCCACGCCGGCCAGAGGATCTGCAGAAGCGAGACGCGCGGTGATGACAACGCCGCCTATACCTGCCAGTAATCCGGATAGGGCATAGCAGGCTATT
>Ga0255340_1005920_pt1 | contig 10879 bp, 5 predicted proteins | sample wastewater_treat_7_FD_192417 | JGI IMG/M metagenome (GOLD analysis project Ga0255340, IMG submission 192417) | Wastewater microbial communities from Lulu Island WWTP, Vancouver, Canada - plant10 | ecosystem: Engineered > WWTP > Wastewater > Unclassified | place: Canada: Vancouver, British... | reverse complement strand
AAGGAGAATGGTATTGATTTTAGGCAGGTAATTTCAATTCCACATTGGTACGATTAAAAGAAAGTGGCCGGACACGGTAACTGTTATTATACCGCCATTTCAATTCCACATTGGTACGATTAAAAGATTATTCTTGATTTTTTCAATACCCGCTTTTGCAACATTTCAATTCCACATTGGTACGATTAAAAGTGTTAACGCGAATCAATCTTCTTTCTTTTGTCTTCAATTTCAATTCCACATTGGTACGATTAAAAGCGTAGAGCCTTTTGGCATTTAAGACACTCTGGATGATTTCAATTCCACATTGGTACGATTAAAAGATGCGCAACCTGTTAACGATAGCGGATTCAGAGTTATTTCAATTCCACATTGGTACGATTAAAAGCTCCCTTCTAAGCATGTCAATATTTGTTTCGTTAATTTCAATTCCACATTGGTACGATTAAAAGTACGGGTATTTCATTCAAAATCACTACAACTGTCATTTCAATTCCACATTGGTACGATTAAAAGACTTAAGCCGGCAGTCGTAATAGAAAGATAAGCGATTTCAATTCCACATTGGTACGATTAAAAGTGACACCAGCTTTGTTTTCTTTTTACAGGGAAATAACATTTCAATTCCACATTGGTACGATTAAAAGGACAAGAGGCAAAATCTTGCCCTGCCCATCCTAAAAAATTTCAATTCCACATTGGTACGATTAAAAGCGAGGTTATTTAGCAAAGACTGTATCATTTCGTCTCATTTCAATTCCACATTGGTACGATTAAAAGCACCTGTAGCCCAGACCGCAGAATAAGGATGCAGATTTCAATTCCACATTGGTACGATTAAAAGTTTTTGACCTTCGATTAATTTTATAAATTCCATGTCGATTTCAATTCCACATTGGTACGATTAAAAGATTATCACTATTGCAACCGCACTAGTCGTTGCGATATTTCAATTCCACATTGGTACGATTAAAAGGATAAAACTTGTCATTGTTGATTACCTGCAGTTGAATTTCAATTCCACATTGGTACGATTAAAAGTCGCTATTGACGAGAAAAGGAAGATAGTATATCTATTTCAATTCCACATTGGTACGATTAAAAGCCTACTATGTTACCATCGTGGTCGATTATCATAACAATTTCAATTCCACATTGGTACGATTAAAAGCATAGCCGCCCTCGCTGCCTTGAGCGATTTAACGAGATTTCAATTCCACATTGGTACGATTAAAAGCGTTGAGCGAGAACGTTCGTAGGGTTTCGAGAAAGTATTTCAATTCCACATTGGTACGATTAAAAGGCCTCGGACAGCTGTCATCGCTTTCTCCCTCATCTATTTCAATTCCACATTGGTACGATTAAAAGTGTCCATTCCCCGTACCTCGTTAAGCAATTAACAATTTCAATTCCACATTGGTACGATTAAAAGACCTTTAAGCGTGCTAACAGACCCTAATTTAACACATTTCAATTCCACATTGGTACGATTAAAAGGATTACAACTATTTTGTAAGGCCGATTTATAACGAATTTCAATTCCACATTGGTACGATTAAAAGTGGATATTCGATGATTTCATGGAAGTCAAAAAGCAATTTCAATTCCACATTGGTACGATTAAAAGTCAACAATAGCTTTAATTTCACTCTGCTCAACGTCTATTTCAATTCCACATTGGTACGATTAAAAGCCAAAAGGAGTTGTCAACAGGGACGCTAAACTTGCATTTCAATTCCACATTGGTACGATTAAAAGAAAATTTAAGCCAAGCCGCTATCAGCAAGCAGTTTAATTTCAATTCCACATTGGTACGATTAAAAGTTTTTTCATATAAAAATCATCCCAATTCTTTATAATTTCAATTCCACATTGGTACGATTAAAAGAAAGGCACTCATACGAAGATATCGCTGATTATATAATAAAAGCCGGAGGCTCAGAGGATGTTTATCCATATCCGACAAAAGAAGAGACTGAAACGATATTTGATGCATTTGATAAGCTATTCCAGGCAATCCAGACAAAAGAGGAAGGTGGCAGGGTTATTATGTACCGGGTCGGCGATAAAGAGAATCCTCTTGCTATAAATGACAAGTTCAATGAGGATCTTTCCCGAATGATCTCAGGAAATTTAAAGATAGGGCATATATTTGAACTTGGAAATCCTTCTAATATCCTACAGGCTGCCGGAATACCAAACCTGCCTATTGAAATGAGCAGTCAACGATTGCTTGACAAGTCAAAACAAAAAAACCATAAGTTTGATTTATCGAAAGTAAAAGACTTACCTAAAGCCCTACAAAATCCAATAGCTATATTTTCTTATGGGGATAAAAGCAAGGCTGTAAATATTATTGTCGAAATTGAGTACAAGGGAAAAAAGTTTTTAGTTGGTCTGTCATTAGATCCTGCTATAAAAGGTATAAAACTTGGAATAAACAGTATTCGCAGCGTATTTCCAAAAGATACACACGAATGGGTTAATTGGATTATACAAGGTAAAGGACTTTATTTTGATAAAGAAAAAGTTCTGAATATCTTGACCAACAGCAGAATTCCCGCTGACGTGGCTTTCGGCTTGCCTGGAAATCAGGTGCAGCAAGATAAAGCAGAACTTTCAGATGTAAATATAACAAAAAAACCTGAAAATGCATATAAAGAAAAAAACCCTGATTGGCTGGGGAGACAGCGTTCGAATTACGCTGAGGCTGCCATACCAACAAAGGACATAACAAAGATAATAAATACTTTTAAAAATCCAACTATTCCTTCGGAAAATAATAATCTGTTCCGGGCCATCGGAGAAAGAGGTGCAAGCAGGTTAAGTAACGCTGAGAAAGTTCTTGATGGACTGAGAGCAGCAAAGGAGATGGAGAACATAGGGAACGTGGATAAGTTAAAAGATGTTGTTCTGAATCTATTCCATAAAGCATCGAAAGGAGATATAAGTGGAAAGTCAATAAAAATAGGTAACTTAACAGCTAATGGACGAGACTATTTGGCCGAGCTTGCGGGAATAGATATGAAGCAGTATGTGAGTTTTGTAATTAATCCTTCGGACTTGCGACATATTTATAACGAGCATTACGGAGCGAACGAAAAAGATAGAGGCCAAAACTATCCATTAATTGACGAAGATATAAGGAATATGGTGGATGTGATACTGAATCCTGAAAAGATTGTATCATTCAAGGAGGATGGTATTACTAAATTTATATTCCTTGCAAAGAGCCCACAGGATGGTACTTATAATTTAGTAGAAGTGTATGGAGATAAAAGAGGGAATTTGTCTGCAAAGAGCATATATAATACAAAAAAGGACGTTTCCCACCGAGCAATGACTATAAATAAAACAGTCCAGACTCTCTACGTCCAAAACGAGTAGGGCAATCCTTTCTGAAACAAAAATAACACGATTATTTGAAAGTATTAAATCTTTTGATGCAAAAACTATCGGTCTCGCAACAGGTTGGGAACGCGGCAAAGATGGCAAATGGAGATACGAGACAAGAGACATTGAGTTAAAGAAGGATATTGACTTTATCGGGAAGTTAAAAACCCAGAATGGAGCATTCGCCGAGGAAGTCCCATTAACAGGAGTAATAGAGGATAAAGAATTATTCAATTCATATCCCCAACTAAAAGATGTCAAACTAGTGTTTTACAACTATGGAAGCCACCCGGAACTCGCCGGTACAGGAGCTTTTAGCGATTTATCGAAAAAGATTATCGGCATTGGAACGAAAAATGAGGCTGATGATCAGTTTATTACAGACAACATGGAGTCGTTCGATGATGAAACTGACAATGTTGTTAAGGACATCATGGACAACCCGGAGGTCAAAGCAATAATTCCGGAGTATTCAAATAATGGAAGGCTCTAGACGTTGATAAACTTCTCACTGAAATTGAGGAAAATCCAGGATTTTACTATCTTTCCATTCGCGTTAAAGAAGTCTGACTTAATCGAATTTAGAACCAGATTGCAAGATGAACAACGATCAAGAAAGGCAGCAGATCAAGCAGACGGTGAAGGATATAATCCGTCTGCGATGCAAGGTTCAAAAGAAGACACCAATGGAGGTGATCAGGGAGATGCAGTACGAGCTGGACGAGATGAAGGAGCGTCACCACAAGATGTCCCTGGGGCAGAACCCGTACGCGGAGAGTTAGACAAGTCCCGGCTCTTTGTTGAGGAGTTTGCTAATAACTAAATGTAATAAGGGCTGGTAATATTTATAACAATAAGCCTACGTATTTGCATGAATTTACAGATAAACAATATAGGACGCTTATAGTAAAACTATCATATAATGGTGATTATCGGAATGAAATGAAACACCCCAAACCAGAAAATCACCCAAAACAATCTCTTTAAAAGACAAAGATACTAAAGAAGAAGATACAAGTAAATTTGCGGATAATAGAAACTCGAAATTCGAAGACAGTTTTATTAAAAAACAAGACAGAACCGAAGACTATGAAACTATCTGCCTCTCAGCAAGAACAACCTGATGAAAAAGGCAATTATATATTATACCGGACTGATAATATATTGTGATTAACAGTATACGAAGCATTTATTACCGCCATACAAATAGTCATCTAGCTAACTGTATATATGAGAGCCTCACCCAATATTTCGATCAAAAAAGAACATCCGAATAGCTGAATAAACAGCGGTCCAATTCCGCTGACGTTAAACAACTATTCGGATGAGCAACAAATATAATCGATTCATCTGGGAATCCCAAGATTTTTACACGTGAATCAGGGATAGAAATCTATCAATAAATAGCGACATTTCAATTCCACATTGGTACGATTAAAAGTGGTGTTCCGACCTCAAAATAACATCTATGATCAATTTCAATTCCACATTGGTACGATTAAAAGCAAGCGGATCAAAGGACATAAGCATGTGTTCCGCCATTTCAATTCCACATTGGTACGATTAAAAGCCCACTTGACAGCAGGCTTAGAGCTAAAACAAGGAATTTCAATTCCACATTGGTACGATTAAAAGTAATTTGGGCAAAAACTAAAGACATTAAAAACTATATTTCAATTCCACATTGGTACGATTAAAAGTATGCCGATGATTTTGCTTTAAAAGCGGTCAGCGATATTTCAATTCCACATTGGTACGATTAAAAGTACAGGGAATTATAAGGGAATAAAAATCATGAAGGCATTTCAATTCCACATTGGTACGATTAAAAGGCAAAGAGATGCCCTGGACGCGATGAATGAAGATATTTCAATTCCACATTGGTACGATTAAAAGGCGGCGGCCGAGAAGGCATTTAACTATTACGATGTCGCGAATATTTCAATTCCACATTGGTACGATTAAAAGACCCATTTTGCAAAATTCACCCCAGTGCTTTCCTTCCATTTCAATTCCACATTGGTACGATTAAAAGCGAGGATAATCATAACCTCATCATCAACCAGGGCAGCAATTTCAATTCCACATTGGTACGATTAAAAGCATCACTAACGAAATGCACGTCAACGCTGTCGAAATAATTTCAATTCCACATTGGTACGATTAAAAGAATTATTACCAGAACTTTTTCGAGTTTTGCCGGCATATTTCAATTCCACATTGGTACGATTAAAAGTGAATCTTTGAGGTTTTTCCCGCCCTGTTTTTTCCATTTCAATTCCACATTGGTACGATTAAAAGAGCAGAAAAAGCAGGGAGGCGTGCATTAGATCTCGAAAATTTCAATTCCACATTGGTACGATTAAAAGATAACCTTGCTTTTAAGAACATAGTGATAGACAATATTTCAATTCCACATTGGTACGATTAAAAGTCTCCCTCTGCCTCGGCAATCCCGCCCATCATGTATTTCAATTCCACATTGGTACGATTAAAAGTTAAAAAGGTTTAATGCCCAGAAAGCCGGGCAGAATTTCAATTCCACATTGGTACGATTAAAAGGATGAATTCCGATGTTCCGTCTTTGATGTGAACGAAATTTCAATTCCACATTGGTACGATTAAAAGCGGAAATCCAACTTATTTCAGCGCGGGAAAAATCCATTTCAATTCCACATTGGTACGATTAAAAGCCAGAAGGAGTAACCCTTAACGAGATTAGCCCTGATTTCAATTCCACATTGGTACGATTAAAAGATCACGCCAAGAATCGATTACAGTCAAGGAAACAGGATTTCAATTCCACATTGGTACGATTAAAAGTATAGACATCAAGGAGGATGATGGGAACATACGTATTTCAATTCCACATTGGTACGATTAAAAGTCCCTGCCATTCGTTATCAATACTCTGCTGGATGAATTTCAATTCCACATTGGTACGATTAAAAGCTTTTCCGAGTTTTCGATTATTTCCCGTGTTGCCAGCATTTCAATTCCACATTGGTACGATTAAAAGCCGAGTATTCTTTTGCTTCAATATCCGCGATTCCCATTTCAATTCCACATTGGTACGATTAAAAGCCTCCGGCCTGCTTCGTATCAATTCGGAAATCCTATTTCAATTCCACATTGGTACGATTAAAAGGGCCGCCAGACATAAGAAACCCCCTTTTTTTGAAGCATTTCAATTCCACATTGGTACGATTAAAAGAGGGATCATTCAACGATATATTACGCAAGAAACTATTTCAATTCCACATTGGTACGATTAAAAGGTGTTAACAATATTATACTGATACATCTCTCCGCATTTCAATTCCACATTGGTACGATTAAAAGTTGCGTGAAGCAAAGACAATAGCTCCCAAAGTAAGTCTATTTCAATTCCACATTGGTACGATTAAAAGAAAAAAGCGTTATGGCAGGAATTCCTTTATTCCGCGTATTTCAATTCCACATTGGTACGATTAAAAGCGTGAGCAATGAAGCAAATAGGAAAAATAATAAACAATTTCAATTCCACATTGGTACGATTAAAAGATTACCTTGAATAGAACAATTCTTAGTTCTCGGCCATTTCAATTCCACATTGGTACGATTAAAAGATTACATCAATGGATTCGGTTCTGTTAAAGATGATGTATTTCAATTCCACATTGGTACGATTAAAAGCCAGAATGATTAATTATTTTAGTTCTGTCAATTATCCATTTCAATTCCACATTGGTACGATTAAAAGTTTATTGCCCGTAACCAGCCAGTGCGCATTAATATATTTCAATTCCACATTGGTACGATTAAAAGTTATACTTAGCTGACACACTTGAGGAATTTCAATACATATTTCAATTCCACATTGGTACGATTAAAAGCTTGTCCAGGAATCAGCTGATATTGAGCGTAAAATAATTTCAATTCCACATTGGTACGATTAAAAGCGTTAACGGGATAGGCAGGAAATCCACCCTCGTGAATTTCAATTCCACATTGGTACGATTAAAAGTAATGACACGGCAGCGAGTACTTATAACAACATGAGCGATTTCAATTCCACATTGGTACGATTAAAAGATCACCTGCTCCATGTTGCCCGAACTTCTAAGATATTTCAATTCCACATTGGTACGATTAAAAGCTACAAGGTAATTTAACGAATTTAAACCCGCTTCTTATTTCAATTCCACATTGGTACGATTAAAAGCGTTTAGGGCTTAACGTCGTGCCCGTGAAAAAGGAATTTCAATTCCACATTGGTACGATTAAAAGAATGTATCTCCTTTCCTGAATAAAATTCTATCTCCATTTCAATTCCACATTGGTACGATTAAAAGTTTTTCTGATGTGGGATACAATCCTGTAGCCGGTATTTCAATTCCACATTGGTACGATTAAAAGTCTCCGCCAGTCACGATATACACGGGTATCGTGTATTTCAATTCCACATTGGTACGATTAAAAGCTTTCAAGCCCGTGAACAGGCTCGCCATCTACCGTATTTCAATTCCACATTGGTACGATTAAAAGGAAACCACGCGCTTGATCCTTCAGTAACACCCCCCGATTTCAATTCCACATTGGTACGATTAAAAGGTCTTTGTCAAAATCGTGAACCTCGCTTCCTTGTCATTTCAATTCCACATTGGTACGATTAAAAGTGTCATGCTTCAGGTAATAATTTATACTGTCTGCATTTCAATTCCACATTGGTACGATTAAAAGCCCTAAGGAAGCGGTATGCCGGTCATAATTGTCACCGATTTCAATTCCACATTGGTACGATTAAAAGATTATAACCTGCTGTCATAGTCAATCCTGTCGCATATTTCAATTCCACATTGGTACGATTAAAAGCTCTTATTGATGAAACAGGATGTGGCAATAAAAAATATTTCAATTCCACATTGGTACGATTAAAAGAAAGGAGCATGATGTATATTTCTCAAGCATCCTGATTTCAATTCCACATTGGTACGATTAAAAGTGCATTACCATACCCGGCCTTGTACTCGCACCTTAATTTCAATTCCACATTGGTACGATTAAAAGCCCCTTCAAAGTCATAATCTTTAATCCCGGTAATATTTCAATTCCACATTGGTACGATTAAAAGTTTTGTGCCGGACTATCCGCACAGTTTGTCATCTTATTTCAATTCCACATTGGTACGATTAAAAGCTCAGGTTCAAATAAACGAGACGGTGCGAACAGGTAATTTCAATTCCACATTGGTACGATTAAAAGTTATTAGCCGTACCGTTTGCTATAATAGCAATGAATTTCAATTCCACATTGGTACGATTAAAAGAGTGTATTCTCTGTCAGGAATGAAAGATTGTTATGTATTTCAATTCCACATTGGTACGATTAAAAGAAAGCTACCCGAAACACGGAAAGCCAATCCTCTTATATTTCAATTCCACATTGGTACGATTAAAAGTTCAGGTCTTTGAAATCTTCCTGCCAAAACTCAAAATTTCAATTCCACATTGGTACGATTAAAAGTTCATAACGGCAAATTCATAAAATCAGAATAACATATTTCAATTCCACATTGGTACGATTAAAAGATTTCAGAGATATGACTATCTTCACAAGGTTAGTACTATTTCAATTCCACATTGGTACGATTAAAAGCTTTCTTAAATAGCTTTGCAGCGTGTTGCGGGTCATATTTCAATTCCACATTGGTACGATTAAAAGACATAATCCCAATCGGATTTTCAATAGCCCACCGATTTCAATTCCACATTGGTACGATTAAAAGCTCACCGGAATAAGGCTTAGAAATAAAAAATCCACATTTCAATTCCACATTGGTACGATTAAAAGTAAAGCTGAAGCAGGGACACCTTTATATACACTACTCATTTCAATTCCACATTGGTACGATTAAAAGAGTTAGTCCACGTACTTGAGCGTAAAGGTTGTGTTAATTTCAATTCCACATTGGTACGATTAAAAGTGCTGTGTCATCAGTATAAGTACCTTTGACAGCACTTTCGATTTCAATTCCACATTGGTACGATTAAAAGCCCCCGTAGCTTTCGCACCCTCAAAACTCCCCGCATATTTCAATTCCACATTGGTACGATTAAAAGTTCCAGTTGTTCATCAGTTACCATACTTGCACTCATATTTCAATTCCACATTGGTACGATTAAAAGCAGGAAATAATGAGTGACAAGGTTGCTTTATTATTATTTCAATTCCACATTGGTACGATTAAAAGACACCAGAAGTTTGACGAGCATTGCGCTTATTGCGGTATTTCAATTCCACATTGGTACGATTAAAAGCAAAATAAGTCTACAGGGCAGTAGCATTACGACAATTTCAATTCCACATTGGTACGATTAAAAGTCTATCCCGGCAACAGGGAGTTTATTAAGAATGCATTTCAATTCCACATTGGTACGATTAAAAGATTTAAACCACTTCAGGCCGGGCATTTTTACACCGATTTCAATTCCACATTGGTACGATTAAAAGCCCTATAAGCATCCGCTCTTTCGACGCGAAGGCTTTATTTCAATTCCACATTGGTACGATTAAAAGGATAATGACTATCATATTCAGGCCGCATTCTATTCATTTCAATTCCACATTGGTACGATTAAAAGTTAATATTTTTTGGCTTGTAAAATAGTTATAGATATTTCAATTCCACATTGGTACGATTAAAAGCGGAAGTCCAGCGTTTAAATTTCGCCATTTCTGAATTTCAATTCCACATTGGTACGATTAAAAGTTGTTGGGCTTCAACAGGAAACAAAATAAGACAAATTTCAATTCCACATTGGTACGATTAAAAGTTCACAAAAGACTATGGCAAAAGCAGTATTAAAATAATTTCAATTCCACATTGGTACGATTAAAAGAACATCTTATCGACATTGGCATTAACCTGCTCCTGCATTTCAATTCCACATTGGTACGATTAAAAGATTTATAGCTAAAAGATGAATATTATAATTTTGAAGATTTCAATTCCACATTGGTACGATTAAAAGCAGTTCAGCAAGGGAGAACCCTAACATCTTGGCATATTTCAATTCCACATTGGTACGATTAAAAGCGGTTGGATAAGCTGAATGGCAGTGTGGCAAAGCAATTTCAATTCCACATTGGTACGATTAAAAGCTCGTGGAGCCAGGTTCTGAGTTTTACAAGTGGGAATTTCAATTCCACATTGGTACGATTAAAAGGTTATACGGAACAGGGAGGCGAACTTACCCTCGTAATTTCAATTCCACATTGGTACGATTAAAAGTGCTCCCCCTGCCGGATCTCCGGGATGTTGCATCATTTCAATTCCACATTGGTACGATTAAAAGTAATACCATTCTCCGTATCTATCAAGGGTTTCAAAAATTTCAATTCCACATTGGTACGATTAAAAGAACTATGGCGGGCATTGGATATAAATATATCGAAAATTTCAATTCCACATTGGTACGATTAAAAGTTAAATTGAAACACAAAA
>Ga0255340_1005910_pt1 | contig 10897 bp, 15 predicted proteins | sample wastewater_treat_7_FD_192417 | JGI IMG/M metagenome (GOLD analysis project Ga0255340, IMG submission 192417) | Wastewater microbial communities from Lulu Island WWTP, Vancouver, Canada - plant10 | ecosystem: Engineered > WWTP > Wastewater > Unclassified | place: Canada: Vancouver, British... | reverse complement strand
GGACTTGGCCGTTTGTTCCTACGGTCAAAGCAGTAATAGCAGAGGTTCCCGATCCGACAAGGACGCCGTGGTCGGTCAATGTGCTTGCGCCTGTACCACCGTCAGACACTGGAATGTCGGTGCCTCCAGCCCTGTAAATGTAAGCAGAGCCGATTGTAACAGCTGTTGGGATATCTGTAGCAAGGCTGGGGACTCCGCTTCCATTGGTAACAAGGACTGAACTGTTGCCTGTAGCCGTCGCTCCGATAGCTGAGGCTCCGTTTCCGTAAAGGATGCCGTGGTCGGTGAAGGTGGAAGCGCCTGTACCACCTTGATCTACACCAAGCGTTCCCGTAGAAACCAATTTTTTGTTTGCATCAGTAAATACCGGTTTGGAAGCAGTTAAGCCGTTTGCTGTGATATTGGCAAATGTAGGGCTTGCCGTTGTTTTAACGGATTGGTCAAACCAATCAGCAAGAGTAGGATTACCTGAAAGAGTTATCTGCCTGTCAGCATCGCCAAGAATAAGTGTTAACGCCTTATTTGCCGTAAGGGTATCTCCAGAAAGTATTGCAGTATTATACGTTTCGGAGATATCTAATAGGGCTGTTTTAAATGAATAGCACAGCTCCCATCTTTTATCGCCTGCTGTGCTGGCAGGAGAGACAATATCAGGAAGTGATTCTGCTGCGCCTGAAGTAGCATTAAGACGATAAAGATAAAAGTAATTACCAGACACGGGAACTAATGCAACATCACCATCAGCAAGCCCACTACCCGGAATGCCCTGTAAACATCCTGCGGATATTCCGTCTAATGAAGTGCATGGGTAAAAATTATTAGCCATTACATAAATCCTTTGTGAAGATTAACGGTTCTTTCAAGTCCCTTGTATTGCAAGTTTTTTCTTTTTAAATCGCTCATTTGTTTGTTAAATAGGGCGTTATATATTGAAGCCATCTTTGCATTAAACGTCTGTTCACCATGCTTCATAAAAGCCATAGCAACAATTCCGTCAACAATCATCGGGTGATATTTGGCAGCGATTGTTGGCGTTTGCGAAGACATGCTTGTAGTAGTCATGGCTGTAGCCGGATATTTGTAAACACCAAGTCTTATTGTATAAACATCGTCTGGTGTTGGATATAACGTAATATACCCATTCTTATAATCGAGCATGTACCATATTGGCTCATCGGCTGTATCGGCTTGCCAATCTGGATTAACCATTTCTGTAATTGATTTCTTTTTAAGGTATGAAGATTCGTAATCAGATACAATAGGATAACCAGCATCCTGACCTGCGGTATAAGTGCCATTAGTAAGGATTTCCGCAGCAGTGTAAGCACCTGAACGGTTATAAATAATGTATTTGTAGTCTGTTAATTTGGAGTCGATTGTTGAGGTTACAGAACTAGAGCCGCCTGTAATCGTATCACCTGCTTCCCAATCAGCGGCAGGTGCATCGGAAAGAGTTATTAGTTCTTTTGTAACTACCTTAGCTGACGTAACGTAAATAACGTCATCGTCAAGTGCGTAGTTGTTTACGGCGTCTGCCGTAATGATTTCACAGGCAGTGCTATCGAGTTGCTCCTCGAATACGAGTGCTTCACGACAAATATTGTTTATTACTTCATTACAGTAATAAACAAGTTCCTCATCTATCCAAAGATAGGGAACTTCATAGTTATTTAGTTTCCGCCTTGCGGCATTAACTATTTCCTGTAGAGTCATTTGCGTCTCCTGAAGCACCATGACTCATATCAGAGACCGGTGCTGATTTAGTCTTTTTGGTCTGCTTTTCAGCGCCAGTCTTTCTTACCCATTTACCTTTTGTGTTCTTAACCCAACCCTTTCCGGGTCTGGATTCGGTTACAACCTTTTTCGGTTCTTCTTGTTTTGGCTCAACAAGTTCTAACCCCTGTCCTGCAAGGATTGCCTGAAGTTCCTCTTTGGTAACTTCTCTAAGTTCCATTCCGGGAAACTTCTCTAATTCAGGAGTCCAGCCAAAAGGTGAGCCGACCCCATCTTTAAGTAAAATTTTATATTTCATAACAAGCCTTTTTGCGGCAAATCATATCCGTACATTTTACCGTCTTTAGTCTTGAGAATTCTGCTAAAAGAACCATTGACCTGTGTTTCAATGCCAGTTCCCATTGCGTAACCAAGCCAGAATTCCACGCCACCTTTCTGCTCAGCGTATTCAGTGTTGTTTGCCATATTAACTCCCCAGCATTTTATCTGGGTGTATTTCTCATATATGGCAAGGGCTATCGCATAATCAACGGTGCTGTTAAAATAATCTACCTTAAAATAGTCAAGAATATCATCAAGCGGATAGTTATCCAAGCATATATAAGGTATGTTATTTTTCTCAGCGAGTTTCCTAGACGTAATAGCTCCAAGTCTTTCTATCTCTCCCCACCTACCGTCATCATAGACATTCATATCTATAACTAGGTCAACAGGTCTTTGCAGGTTGATGAGAGTGAGTCCCCACACAAGTTCATTGCGTGGAGACTCTTCCCATCCTTTACCTCTTCCTACGATATTAACAACCATTAGGTTGTAGTATCAAGAACCGGATACGGACTTGCAACGTTAGGTGTAGTAATAGTATTACCCACGCAACGAGCAGCATTAACATCAAGAGCCGTATCATAGTCGTCAGTAAGCTCTACAATATGGTTATTATATATGTAGAACAAATCTGAGTTATCGCCAATAACCAGAGCAGTTGCCTGCAAGAAGTTATTGGAGATTATGCTCGCCCAAGAAGTAGTCGTAGAACTATTAACAACAATACCAGCAGCCGCAGAATCAGTCATAATGTTACCGTCAATGATTGTTCTACCAGCTTCGCCAGCACCGAATGTAATGTAAGACGTTACAAACGCACCACGGAAATCGCATCCAAGAACCTTCAAGAACGGAGAAGCAGTTGCCTGAATACCAATCGTAGTCGTTGCCGTAGCATCAAACGTACAACCGATAAACTGAATACCACTTGAAGAACTTGCCAAAGTAACAATCGGAGACGCCTTAGCTGGCGCTTTGAACCAGACATTGAAGAATCTCGTACCATAGTTGCCAGCATTAACAGGAACATGATTTCCGGTAATACCGGGGCTTACATTGGCATCGTAAGAACCAACGCCGATAACGTCACACTTATTCGGGAACGCCACAAGGTCAGCGGTTTCAGTATCTGCACGATAGAATATTCTATTGCGAGATGCCCAGCCACGACCATAACCACGAGCATCAGCAGCTATATTTGCGTTACTCAGCGTAATAGCCTGCGCCAGTGTTTTCTTCGGAGTATCCCAAGATAAACCATCATTGCCAGCTGAACCATAGTTGTTATCAACATAATAGTCCATACCACCATAGGGGTTTACGCCGGGAGTAATGTCTCCGCCGTACTGATTTAGAAGTTTCTCGCAATAAAGATTCTTTGCGCCGAAACTCTGATACCTGTAATTACCCATTTATTTTTCCTCATTTATTCGGAGTGAAGAATTTAGACCTCATCTCCTACAAGTTAAAGGGGCTGGTTTATCCAGCCCCCTATGTTAAATTACGTTCTGGTCTCACGCATATCGACAACAAGCGCATACACATCAATGACCGCATTGGTCAATGCAGCTGTAGCAACAGTGATGTCAATGGTGTCAGCAGCTGTCAACACAGTACCGTTGATAGCCAGAGCATCTCCGGTCATACCAAAGATTTCGCCAGTCGTATCAGGTGATGTAGCCGTAATGAATTCATCAGGATCGTCACCGATACCAACTTCTATCGTAGCAGTAGTGTTTGTAGCCTCAGCCTCAACGACATACGCCCAGACGTTCATGATATAGAACCCGGCAGGAACGTGAATTACTTCATAAGTATCCGTGCTGGTATTCGTTCCGCCTGTAAGGGCAGCGTCAACACGCCCCTTCAGAAGACCGAGCCTTCCGTCAAGCACTCCAATTCCATTACCGACATCAGTCGTATAACCAGTCGGCAGAGTCTCGGTGCTTAAGGAAGCTTTCCCTGTAAAATTAACTTTAAGAGCCATAGTTCAGTTCCTCCTTATTTGCGAACATACATATAGCCAAGACCCTGAGAATTGACTACTTTGCTTCCATAGACATTAAGACCACGCACAATCTGTGCGAATGTCAATTCGGAAGTCAGTTTCTGAACCTTAATATACTGGTTGGCAAAACTGGTAGCGTCCTTGTGTCCAAACATTACATAGTAACATTTGAACCCTGAAGCATCGGTCGTAGCCGCAACAGTAGGTAAAAGGTTAGATTTTAATATATTGAATCTGCCAATCTTGCCGAGCAGATTACTTCTTAACACGGACTTGGAATCGCCGGAAAGTGAAGCGTCCTGAAGGTCGGATTTCTGAATAAGTCCAGCCATCCATTCGGGAACGAGCATCCAGCAATCTTCGTCCTGCACTTTGTTCTCACCCAGAACCGTGCCGCAATCCACGATGTAATCAAGGACATTAGCCGCAGTAATCTGAATAGGCGAACCGGAAGCACCAAGGTTAAAACCAGCCGAAATAGCTCCGGCATTCGCACCATAGTTGCTCGCATGCGCACCAGCGGGCATGGTCGCAAGAACATCAGTTTCAACGGCAATAGCGTTATCTCTACCAGCCGCATCTGTAAATTTGTTTAGTAAATCAATATCACTCTGGACTGAATCAACATCATCAACATAGATGTTAAAATACTTACCTTTGTCAATAAGCATAGTAACAGCAGCCTGTTCTGGATGCTGAATGTCAAGAGTCATACCCTTCTGGTAATCACCGATAGAAATATCGGGAATACCTCTGATAATAACTGTATCACCCTGATTTTTAATCTCATTTTGGTAATCAGTGTTACTTATAGCCGTGAGGTTACAAGTATTGTAAAATTTCTTCTGCATTTTCGCAGACCAAATTTCACTAATAAACTTAGAACTACCAGCGGAGCTATAATCTGGATGACCAACAACTCTGTTAACACTCATTATATATATTCTCCTTGTTTAATTTTTTTTAGAGAATTAACAATGCAACAGAGTCGGTCTATAAAATTACCGTTTAAGTTCGCCCTTAACAAGCGCAGCTTCCAGCATAGCTTCCATTTCAGCTTCTGTTTTGCCGAACCAGTTTTTCGGGTTATATCTTCCGGGTTTAGATGTTTCTTTATAGAATTTCTCATACATTGCAATCGTTAATTCTGGTTTTCCGCTACCGCCTTTTGAATTAGCACCTGTTTCTGCTTTAGGCGGAGCGACATATTTTTTTAACTTTTCCTGTCCATCAACGGGCTTCCCCGCAGGAGTTTTTGTATTCATGTATTCCAAGAAAAACTTTGAGGCAACTTCAGCGTCAAGCGTACTTCCCGCTTCCTGCAAAAGTTCTAATTTTGTTTTTCTGCCGTAAGGCGTTGGAGCATTTAAGTAATCAATAAACTCCGGGTCTATATTTATTTCGCGCCAATTTGGAACTCCAAATCTAACCATATCAGCATCAAAGCGTGATTCTCTCGCCATGTTCAAATCGGCTTGCATTGGTGCAAGAGATTTGTTTAACTGAGTCTGCCAATACGTATCACGTGCGGCTAACTCGCTGGCATGTCTTTCCTCAATCTTGCGGATAGTCTTGCCAATATCGGGATATTCTGCTTCCAGAGCATCCAAATCACCTTTAATTTCTGAACGGCTGGATGAAGATTCAATGTCGCTAATCTTCTTTTCAAGTTCCGAAATCTTATCCGAAAGCTGTATCGCATTGTCTTTCCAATGCTTTACTTTTTTATGGAGTTCCGGCACTTCAGCCCTGTACTTGCCCTCTAGGGTTTTGTACATTTGTTTGTAATCTTTTTCAGGTTCTGCCTCTACCTTTTTTGGAACTTCTGGTTCTTTCTCCGGTTCGGGAGTAACCTCTTTTTCCTGTATTCCGTCTTTGATTACTTCAGATGGAGCAGGTTCTTGCACTTCAGCAGCCTTAAATTCTTCCTTTTCAGTTTCATCTTCAGCCGCTTCAGGTTCGTAAGTCTTGCGCCAAAGTTCATTGGCAGCAGCTTCTTCCTTTTCAATGCTCTTGTAGTTCTTTGACATTTTTCCTCCTTGTGGGCTTATGTATCCACGAAGATTCTAAAACATAGTGTACTTATTAGTGCCATGCTTTAGGGTTTTGGGATTGGCTTGTTACAACCGAATCCCGTTTTTTAAAAATACCTATGCAGTTCGTTAAAGCTGAAACCGCATAGAACTCACTCTCATTATCTAAACTCAATTTAGAAAAAATCTGTAATTGATTTTTTACTTTTGAGTTGTCGCAAAACATTAACCTACCGTCAGTTACCATGTCTTTAATCGTCAGTATTCCCGCTTCAAAAGAAGACACGCTCGAAGTATGTAAAAGTATGTTGCTGTTATTCGAGTATTTCCATCTGCGAAATTCGTTAATATACGAAATATACTTTTTCCCATACTTTGTATAAATATGTGTAAGCCCTATTATCCCCCTTAACTTCTCGAACAACTTGCTTACGGTTACTTCTTCAAACTCTTCTGTGATTCTGATAATCTCTTCAGGGTTTTTAAACTTCTCATCGTTCTTTTTAATCCCTGTTTTAACCACACAAAGAAAAGCAGGATACCCGTCTTCAGGCCATGACATTCCGGCTATGATTTTCACAATAGCTCCGAAAAAATAAGTTCCGGTGAATCCTGTCTTGCCATAGCCTCATAGTTAAAAGCGTGTCTAAAGTGGTCTTCGCCCAATTTCAAATAAACATATCTTTGGCTTCCGGTATCATCGTCTTCAATCAGCTTCTTTGCAACATTATGCAGGTGAAAAGCAAACTTCTGTATCATGTCTGACTGCCTCGGAAGATAAACTAACTGTTCCGCAATCTCCCTATGCGAAGAATCAAGAGACTCTGTTCTGTTTGCGTGAACAATCATTTCCTTTTCATTCCAGCGATAGTTTCCCTTCTGATGTTCGTTGTAGTAGCAAAGAAAAACTCTACCGGGAAATCTCTCTGAAAAGTTCCTAGCGGCTTTTGTGTTCGGCATGGCATCAACAACGCATCTCAAAACGTGAAACCGATTCATAAGTTCGTCAAGCTGCCTCCAACCGCTATCGTCTTTTGCGTCCTGTTGGTTATTCCCCTTCAGAACATCAACGTAAATTATCTCTCCACGCCTCTTCTCGTGCCGTCTTCCGATAACCACATGAAGGTTGTTTCCTTGGTCAACTCCCATGTAGCAGCCCTTCTCTGAAGAACTTTCCATTCCACCGCTTGTGCAGCAATCATACACCTGCTGTAACGACAACCTGAAATGCGCATCAACGTACGCAACACCTATCTTCAGGTTATAAAAGTCAGTCAGGTTATTTGTCGTCCTGAACCGGTGTAGTATATTCTCAGGCGAATTTATCTTATATTGAGAGAATAACTGTGAGTATTGCCTCCCTCTTTTTTCAGTGATATGCGGATATTTCGCAACCCACTCACCTTTCGCCGGGTCAAGTTCCTGACCGCATTTCATGCAAGCCCTGTAAGTTCTTCCCCTCACCGTTTGCAGGCACTCTGGAAAAGTGTCCACTAAATTAGTGTATTCGTTACACGCCGGACATTTCAATAACCAATACTGCTGGTCTGTGGTTTGGAATAGCCTATCTATTCCGTAATCCGGCGTTGTCGGGTTTGAAAGAAAAAGCAAATGTCCCTGTTCGGAGTGCGCCATTCTTTCAAGAGCCATATCAACCGAATTTGGCGGCGCTTCGTCAAGTTCGTCAAACACTTCAAAATCAATCGGCACAGACTTTAGACCAACCCGGCTTTTCATGCCTCTTAGATACAGAAAACTATTCCATATCTTTTTGACATTCGCGGAGTCGGTATCTCTTATCCACTGCCCGATATTCCCCGGATTGTCCTCGATAAGCGGAGTAAGCCTTGTTCTGGATAAGTCGGTTACATCAGTTCTCGAAGGAAACAAATAGGCAATACCCCTGTAATTGCCGTATCTGCATCCGTAAAGAACTCTTAATAAAGCCTTAGACGTTAACCCTAACTGTGTGGCTTTAATCTCCACCTGAAATGGGTGCATGTCTTTGTAAGGCTCTATCAGGTATTCGTGCCCCTTAAATGAAAACGGTTTGCCATCAAGTATAACATTTTCCTTGATAAGCCAGTCACTGAATTCCGGTGGCGCGGTTTCCGCTGAAATAACCTGTTGGTTAATGGCGGTCAATAAATCACTGAATAGTCTGTCCCTTACTTCCGCCTTTGTCACCATTAAATCTTAACCAGTCCCCTCAACGCTTTCCGTTCCTTCAGCTTCTCTATAAGCGTCTGTGCAACAATCTCATCGGCTGTCTTTAGAACCTCTATAACTTCCGCCTGAAATTCCTGCTGCATCTGTATGTTAAAGAGCGTCTCCATAATTTTCATCTGGAGTTCAATCTGCTTACGAATCTCACCTGAAATATTTACAACATTGGTTTGTATTGCTAATGCTGACTTCAGGTTATTCGTCCATATTTTATCTAAAACCGCCTGTGCTTCAAAACCCCCATCTTTAGCCTCAGCATAAGCCTTGTCGCAATCAGCCGATTTAAGTTCCTCACGGTTTATCAGTTTCTCACTTCGTTCCAACTGGTGCAGCATTTTCTTGTTAATCAGCACCAACTGCGTCAAAGCGTCAATTCCCGACTTTACATCCTGATCTACGACCATCGGAGAATTGGTCAGTTTCTTGACTATCCGCTTTTCAGCAACCTTAATCGAAGAAAGACTTACGCCAAAATAATCAGCACACTTCTGCCGTGACATCTTCTCACGGCGCAACTGCATAAGCTTAACATCGTCAATCAGCGGCTCACTCGGCCTGCCGCGTGGCCTTTTCTTATCTTCCACCCTTAGGCTTTTTTCCCGTCTTCAACGACATACCAGTTCTTCCCTGAGCTATCCTCGCCGCCGACTCTTTGGAATATCCCTCTTTGAGCAGGCGACGATAAAGACTTTCCACCTTCGTTCCCTTCGGCATAATCTCTCCTATGCTGCGGGTTCAACTTGCACCCCTCCAGAAACAGCCCGAACCCCTGATTCATCAGATACTCCCGAATCTTCTCCCTCATCCTTAGCCCTCAATAAATCTTCCATATACGCACGCTCCGCACGCAATCTCTCAAAATACAAATTCCACAACTCACTGCCCTGCTCTAAATCATAAATAAATCCGTATTCACTCAAAATAACACTCTTCGGATTCCCCGGCAGTGACATAAATCCGTGCTTCTCACCCATTACATGATAATACCTCGGCGTTTTGATAACCCCAACACCATTCCTCTTCTCATATCCACCAGCTAACCACAGCCCTGTACTGAAATAAACTACCTTAAGCATTTTTGAATTCTCCTAAATTACCCGAAAATCTCGGAGTGAAGTCCTATTCGACCCCTCAAGTGATTGCTACCCCTATCACGACTCCCCCCCGTACCCCTATCACAAATCAATTTAAACGCCATTTTAAGCCCTCTTTTTCGGAAATCCATAGCCAAGAGCCCTTAAATCCCTTGCGCACCGTATGAGGCTGAATACCCCTCGGACGGTATATGCCTATTCACGCGGCAGAAAGCTCCCTTTATAATGCCGAACTCGTCAGGCGTCATGTCTTATTCTGCCTGTTTGATGGCGTAGTCAATGGCCTTGCGAATAGAGCTTTGCCAGTCCTGCTTCTCGATTAGATAACGCGCCTCGATATCGCTCGGAAAATCAACAGGGACGTTTTGCATCCCAAACATGGCAACAGCCCAACTTCCGGCCTCATCAGACACTAAAGCGCATCCCTCTTGTGCTTCCAGCCAATAAAAAGTATCCGCTTTGCGCTATTCGTTACTGTGTCAAAAAAGCCACAGTTCATTCTGACCTAGTGTGTCAATTACGCCACAGTTGCAAATAGTCTTTACATTAACTGGCAAACCCACTCCACCGCTTTTCCTTATCATTTCTTGCTTGCCATCGCTCTTCGTATCTTTTAGCATTTTAGCCCTTTTTGTGTGTTTAGCTCTCTTATGCTTTAAAGCGGCTTAATGCCTTTGTCTTGGGTTAATAGTGTTTAATATCTTGTAGCTTGTTTTGTGCTTTTTAACCTGTTTTGTGTTAATTGGATGATAAATAACCACGTTAAAATGCTTTTAGAGCCATTTTCTCAAGTCTGCCCTTGTCTTTGATCATTGTAAATAAGTATAGCACGGCGGACAAAGGTTAATTAGCTTACCATCATTATCAATATACACTTGCGGCTTTTCCTTTATCCTGAATACAACAATATCATTCCAGCCCATTGTCTCTTGATCTTGCGCTATGTCGTCAAGTTCTTTTTCTGTCATGGTTCGCCTTGTCGAAAAGCCGGATAATAATAAATAGTGGCGTCAATAATATCGCGGCAATAATAATTAAAGGAATTGCCAGCAATGAAATAAATAGGTTGTTTAATCTTTTCATGTATAAAGCCAAAACCGGAATGTTTTATGCTTGGCGGCCAATTATACCGCCGCAGTGTTAGTGCCTTCCGGTTTGCCCTGGGATAAATCCAACAAGGTTTATAATTATATATCACTAAGCATATACGCCTTTTCACTGTTTTATCGCTTAACTACATAATATTGCTAGTGATATTTATTTTTAAATTATACGCACATAACTGCATAATATTTTACACACTGCGTAATCTTCTACGCACCGCAACTAATTAAAATCATTGCGCTTGTTTTCTGGGTGTGTAATTCTTTACGCACCTGCCAAAAATCAGCGAAAATCAACACTGCGCTTGTGAATATAACCACGTATTAATTCAATGACTTATAAATTATACTGTTATTTTCAACTTGGCACAAATA
>Ga0255340_1005908_pt1 | contig 10898 bp, 8 predicted proteins | sample wastewater_treat_7_FD_192417 | JGI IMG/M metagenome (GOLD analysis project Ga0255340, IMG submission 192417) | Wastewater microbial communities from Lulu Island WWTP, Vancouver, Canada - plant10 | ecosystem: Engineered > WWTP > Wastewater > Unclassified | place: Canada: Vancouver, British... | reverse complement strand
GTCCTCTTTTTGTATTGACCCAGCACAAAAAGCAGCAGCAACATGGCAACTGTAGTGGCGCATAAGAAGAGGACGAAAACCAGGGCTGAAGTGGTTTCAAGTAAGAACCCTGCCAGCCAGGGAAGGGTGAGGCCGCCAATGCTGCCCATGGCAGCCAACAGCCCCACAGTTTTCCCCTTGTCTTTCGGGAACCTCTCCACGGTGACCGCTACAGATGTGGGGTAAACCGTGCCGAGCGAGAAACCGGTGATGACGATGAAAACAACGGTACTCAGAACGGAACCGCGGCTGAGAACCAAGCCCAACGTGCCGAGTAAACTGCCAATAAGTGAAACGCCGAGCAGGCGTGTGTTGCTGAGCCGGCGACTCGCCGCGGCGCCGGCAAGGCGCCCAAGGGTCAGCGCGCCCCAGTAAGCGGAGGTTACCAGCGCTCCGTTTTGATCAGCCATGCCAGTAGTGAGACCCATGTAACGGGTCGACCAACTGCCTAAACCATACTCCGTGCCGACGTAAATGAGGATCAGCACGCCGATGGTCCACAAGAAGGGTGAAAGGTAAATGCTCTTCTCGCCCTTCACTTCTGCTGCAGGTTTTTTTGCAGCATCCGGGGCTGGGGCTTTGCCTGCGGGAACACGCAGCAGAATGAGCGCCAGCATCAGGAACATCCCCGCTGCCACCCAATGGATGATCATCCCTGAACCGGTTGCGGCAATTGCCAGCCCCACCAGCGCGGGCCCGAAGAAAGCGCCTAAGCCGAAGAAGAAATGCAGCAGGTTTAACATAGGCGTGGATTTATTGGGGTAGGCGCCTGCAACCAGCAGGTTGGCGGTCAAATCCATCCCCCCCTGACCCAGACCGGTCAATAAAACCAGCGCCAGCATCAGCGGGTAAGAGTGGACATTGGTAAACGCAGGCAGCCCGAACGCGACCAGTAAGAGGGATACCAGCCCCACAACCCGCAGGCTAAACTTATCGATGATCGGCCCGGCGAAAAGCTGTGTGGCGAGAGAGCCAAGGAATAAAAACGTGATGACACCCCCTACCATTACCAGGGTGGAATGGGTGTTTTCAGCCAGTTCACCCAGTACCGGTCCGATAGCAGCGTAGAACATGCCAAATACCAGGTACATACTGCAGGCAATGATCAGCGCCAGCCGCGGTTTCGTATTTAACATAAAGGTGCTACCTTTCAAGCGTTAAGATAAACTTGGATAAAGAAGATGACTGCCACAACAACTCCGATGCTCACAACCACCCAACGCAGCACTACGGGACTCACCCGACCAGCCAGTTTCCCTCCGGCAATACCGCCCAACAGCGCGCTGAGCGCCATCACCCCAGCCACACGCCAGTTAACTCTGCCCGAAAACAGGAAGAAGATGGCCGCGCCACTGTTGGCGGCGAAAGCGAGAAATTGTTTAAGCCCGTTCAGACGGGTCAGAGAGTCATCCAAAAAAAGCGCCAGAATGGCCAGGAGAATCACGCTCAAACCAGCGCCAAAATAACCTCCGTAGATCGCTGCCAGGCAGACCGGCAGTGAAATGAGCCACAGGCGTGGAGAGTTGCGCCGCGCATGCGGGTGTGGCGACCGCTTAAGCACTTGACGCAGCGGTTCACCCAACGCCAGCAGCAGGGAGGAAAAGAGGATTAACCAGGGAATCAACTGTTTGAAGACCTTTTCGCCGCTGTAAAACAGCAGCAGCCCGCCAATCAATCCCCCCAACGCGGCGGCAGGCAGAAGCACGGTTAACCTGGCCCGCTGCCCGGCCAGGTCACCTCGTTGTGCCCAGGTGGCCCCGAAGTACCCTGGGAAAAGGGATACCGTGCTGGTGATATTAGCGTGCACCGCTGGCAACCCCAGGGCGGTTAATAAAGGAAAGGTGATCAGCGTGCCGCCGCCAGCGAGAGCGTTGACCGCGCCTGCAGCGAAAGCACCGAGCCCGGAGATGAGGTAATGAAGGGCTTCCATGATGTATTCCATTGTAGTTGATTTTTGCTCCTGCCGTGAATACTCACGCAATAACCCAATTTGGCTCACAAAGCAAGAGCGACATTAAGGAACGCGTACCCTTTTTGTGAAGAAAGGCAGCAAAAATCTCAACCGTTCAGGTTCTCACAAGCATGCGCGCGCTCTTTTGCCTGCCTGTTATTATTCAGCCACAATGCCCATGATCTGATCGACACTGGTCAGCAGGTAATCGGGTTGATGATGGCGCAAAACCTCGCTATGGGCATACCCCCAGGTAACCGCAGCGCAGGGGATACCCACCTTGCGCGCCGCTTCGATATCCCGAGACTCGTCTCCAAAACTTACCGCTTCGCCAGGTTTCACACCTGCTTGACGCAGCGCGCTGCGCAGCTTGCGCGCCTTGGTGAAGAAGCCCGCCTCGCATTCAAATACTGAAACCAACCTGGCGAGTTCTTCGCCTAGCACCGCAAGGACGTTGCGCAGCTGGTTTGAGGTGACCACCGCAATGGCAACGTTTTGCCGGGCAATGGCGCGCAGTGCGCTTTCTACCCCGGGAAAAAGCTGGATGGAGGTGATGTTCTGATACAGCAATTTTTGAGACTCGCGGGCCATCAAAATAAATTTCCACATGGGAACGCCATACAATTCCATTAACTGCCTGGCAGTATAACCCCGCATCTGTTCAAGCGAGTGGATATCCACGCGCCTGGTGTTAAAGCGTTCAGCCAGATGATCGAGGATGCTCAACATGAACGGTCGTGTATCAGCGAGCGTCCCGTCAAAATCAAAAATCGCCAGTTTGGGTTTGGTCTGCATAATGTTTCCATTATACCGATGGTTTGCTCTTTTTCCATTTTTAAACCTATCATTCACTTATCATTCGTGGCACTTTCTTCCCAAACTGGCGCGCACTTGACCATTATGCATGCCAGGCGTGATGTATCCGGCGTGTTGAGTGACTATCGCACGGGTGACTTGAGGTACCGCCAACGCCAATTTGGTTGCCGCTGCCGTTGAACCACGCGCACTGCCACCATCGCTCCCTAGTAAACGGGCGCAAGAGACGGACGAAAAACTTGACCAATCCATTTATTTAACCTAACATTGACGTATACAACAGCAGGGTAAACGAAATGATGCATGGTATTAGAAGGCTCGCGGCCACTGAAGAAAAACTACCTAATATGACCTGGGCTTTGGTCAAACGGGTGTTTGCCTACGCCCGCCCGTACCGACTCCCACTGCTGATCATCCTGTTGTTGATCAGCGCGAGTTCGGGGCTTAACCTGCTAAACCCATTGATCTTAAGAGAAATGATCGATAGGACCATCCCGCAAGGCAACATCAAGCGGCTTGTCTTACTGGCGGTAACACTGCTGCTGGTTGCTTTGCTCAACGGCGCGATCAGCGTGGTAAACCGCCGTTTAAACGCCTCGGTCGGTGAGGGCGTTATCCGTGATTTACGAGTCTCGCTCTACACTCACATGCAGCGCATGTCGTTGCGCTTCTTTACTAACAACAAAGTCGGTGAATTGATGAGCCGGCTGAACAACGACGTGGTTGGCGCGCAGAACGCGGTCACCAATAGTGTGGTTTCCATTGTGACCAGCCTGGTGCAATCCATCGCGGTGCTGGTGGTGATGTTCACGCTGGATTGGCGCCTGACCCTGATCAGCATGCTGGTAGCGCCTTTCTTTGCGGTTGTTGCCGCGCTGTTGAGCAAGCGGTTGCGCAGCATCGTGCGCAAGCAGTTGGAAGCCAACGCTTCGATGAACGCGATGATGAACGAGACCCTCAATATTGGAGGGACGCTGCTGGTGAAGATCTTTGGCAGGCAGGCGCAAGAGGTAGAGCGCTTTAGCCGCCGCGCCAACCAGGTAAAAGAATATGGCATCAACCGCGCCCAAACAGGATCGATCTTTGGCGCGATCATTGGTCTGCTGGTAGCTGTGGGCACAGCGCTGGTGTATGGGTTGGGCGGTTATTTCGTTATCAGCGGGGTTTTCACTGTCGGCACAATTGTAGCGTTCAGTTCTTACATGCTGAGCCTGTACGGTTCGGTGCAGTCTCTGGTCAACGCGCCGGTGGATTTTGCTTCCTCCTTCGTCAGTTTTGAACGGGTGTTTGAGGTGCTCGATCAGCCCGTTGAAATCAGCGAAAAGCCCGATGCCATAATGCTCACAGAAGTGGAGGGAGAGATCGCCTTTGAAAACGTCACCTTCACCTACCAGGCGGGCGATGGCGTCATCCTGAGCGATGTGCACCGCTATGGCAGCATAGACAGCATCGTGACCACCCTGAGTGACGGGGAATCTGAACTTGAGCCTGAAGAACGGCGTTCTCAAGCCAGGGGTAACGCCCTTGAAAACGTCAGCTTTCACGTGAAACCTGGGCAGTTGGTGGCGCTGGTGGGTCCAAGCGGCGCGGGGAAAACCACGCTCACCTACCTGATCCCCCGGCTGTATGACCCCTCCAGCGGGCGCATCACCCTGGATGGCACCGACCTGCGCGATGTAACCCTGGAATCGCTCACCCGGCAGGTTGGCATGGTGACCCAGGAAACCTATCTCTTTCATGACACCATCCGCACCAACCTGCTTTACTCCAGGCCGGATGCCTCACAGGCTGAACTGGAAGAAGCCTGCATGGCGGCCAATATTCATGATTTTGTGCGCGAGCTGCCTGATGGATACGATACCGTGGTGGGCGAGCGCGGATACCGGCTCAGCGGCGGCGAAAAACAACGCCTGTCCATCGCGCGGGTCATCCTCAAAGACCCGCGTATCCTGGTTCTGGACGAAGCTACCAGCAGCCTGGACAGCGAGGCGGAAGCGCTCATTCAAGAGGCGTTGAAGCGCGTCATGCATAAAAGAACGAGCATCGTCATCGCCCACCGCCTGAGCACCATCCTGGCGGCTGATATGATCCTGGTCATCGACCGCGGGCGGGTGGTGGAGCAGGGCAACCACGCCAGCCTGCTGGCTCAAAAGGGGCTTTACGCGACGCTTTATCGAACCCAGTTTCGTAAACTCGCTGAATAAAAAAGCCCCGGAGGGCTTTCATCCTCCGGAGCTTAGAGCACATCAGGCCGCCTGGGCTAATCAGGCTTAAACTCGAGGCTCTGCGTGGAGCAGGCGCCCGTCAAGTTATCGTTTAAGCAAACGGTGATTTCAGCACTGATGATCTGGCCAGAGGGGATGGTATCAAATGGTCCCTCTTTACCTTTCACACAGGTTGTTACGATCATCGATTTTCCGCTGGTTAACTCAGCCAGCGGATCGAGCCTACCTCCGTGGCTCCACTGGGCGAAATCGTTGAAATTGAAAGAGAGGAGACTCCCAATTTTTATGCGGATAGATTGTAGCGTGCTCGAACCGGTATTTGTGATATTAAAATGAGCGCCGTAACCCGTTTCGCAAGCGGTGATCCCCGCAAACTGGGCAGTGAAATTCGCCCCTGGCGGCGGCGTGTTGGTGGCAGTGGGCAATGGTGTCGGCACCGGGGTGTAGACAGCCAGCGATTCCAGGTTGCCAGTGACCGAAGCGAATTCCTTCCAGATCCAGCAGCCTCCCGTATCTGATTCAGCCGCGCGCACAAAGAAGTAATCACTCTCCGGGTTGCGCGCGATCACTTCTACCACAGACCCAGCAGGGATAACGGTAATGACTGGGAAGTAAGTGGAAGCCCCTCTGCGGCAGTTCGTGTTGCCGCTGAGGGTGATGGATACGACCTCCTTGGTGGGGGTATCGGTGGGCGACAGAGTGGCGGTTTCCGTCATGGTTGGCGCGACCGTTTCGGTTGGAGTTACCGCGGCGGTCATGGTTTGCTGCATTTCCACTGCTGCGGCGGTCAAGGTACCAGCCACGAGGGTCTGAAGGTCGCTCTGCTCAAGCGGCGCCACTGGCGTGGGTCCGCCCTGGCAGGCGCTGAGAATGAACGCGGCAATGAAAAGCAATGTTATTGTTAGAGAAATGCGTTTGATCATCATGGTTTCCTTTTTCAGTACTGAGATACTTTCGCTTATGGTGTAAAAGCGATGGTTTTAGTTACCGATATACCTGTGTAATCGTTACCGCTATAAAGGGTCACCTGAGCGGTGAAACTCTCTCCTGCTGGATTGTAATTTAAAGAACTACTACCGTAAAGGGCGACGAGCGAGAACTCGCCTGGCGTTAAATCATTCTGCTGGATGGCTTCAATTGTGCAGCCAAGCACTCCAAAGAACAACTTTTGTTCAAAGGTGGTGGTTTGATGGCGAGTTTCATTGACCAGTTTCACTTTAATCGATTCCCAGGTGGTGCTGCCGGTGTTTTCAACATAGAGCTGTAAACCATATACCACTGGTTTTGGAGGTTCACTACAATGTTGGGTATTCTCATATCTAACAAAGAAATCGGCTGGCGCTTTGGTAAAGGTGGAAGTGACCTTAGGGGTGGGGCTGGGTTGGGGAGTGAACACTGGCAAGGTACCTGTGTCACCCGCGATGGTGGTGTAACGGCTCCACAGCCAGCAATAATCGCTGTAGCTGGTAGGGTTTTTAATGTAGTAGTACTCGCCCACCGTGCTGCGAGCAACCGCTTCAACCTGCTGACCGGCGTTGATCAACCCCATAAAGTCAAACAGGCTGCCTGGGCCTGAACGGCAGTTGGTGTTTTCCTGTACGGTCAGCCAAACCCCTCCTCGCGTGGGGGTGAAGGCTGGTTCAGGCGTGTTGGGTGGGGATAGCACTTCAGGCGCTGCAGTTGGGATGGCAACGGTGGCTGTGGGTTCGGCCGTCGGGGGTACCGCGGCGGTCTGGCTGACAGCGAATTGCGTCAGGGCCACATTCAGCGCGATTTCGGTCTGGGAAATTGCACCCGAATGACCGGCGTTGATGGGCAGATTGCAGGCGCTCAAAGACATGCTCAGCAACAGCACAATGACGAATAAAAAACTTCTTTTCGTGTGACACCTCCAGTTCACCCGGCTTATAAGGATATCATACCCTTTCAAGGTCAGAAAATCAATCCTCAATCATCGCTTGTATCTTGGTCGGGGTTGGTGTGCTTTGCGCAGAAATGTAGGGTGTGAAACGCGGCAGACGCTCAGCGGTCACCCGCTGCACCCTTTCACTGCCAGGGCTGATCAGGCAGAAAGACCCGTCGCGGTGCAGCAGCGGGATGCGCCTGCGCTCCGCTTGGTAATACGCACGGGTTTCAGCGCACAGGTCAGCGTAACACTGCTTGTCTTCCGGCCAGGTCTGAAAAAGCTGATCAAAGGTGTAGATGAACTCTTTCCTGTAGATATCGCTCACCAGGCGCAGATTGCTGATCACCCAGCACTGGTGCCTGAACTCCCAATCGTAGGTGAGACCGATAAAGCGAGCATGGCTGTTAAGGTAAGGGAAAAAGGGGAACTGACGGCAGCTCAGCGTGCGGTAAGAGCGTTCGCAAGATCGCGCTCCGAGGCATTGCAACAGGCAAAGGTGCTCAGGGGTCTGGCGCTGCAGGTCAGCGAAGGCTTCTTTTTCACCCGCGCTCGGGCCGCCCCGCCAGGGGCGCCATAAAGAAGTGCGGCCGCTGAGATAGCGCCACTCTGATTGGTAAGCCACTGGCACAGTGTATTCCAAATCGCAGCAGAACGGGATGCCGCGCGGGTTGTGGGGGGCGCACTTCAAACCGCAGTCCAGCCCGGTCAGCGGGGTGTCAAAACCCTCATACAGGTTGCGAAACTGGGTAGCGCTAATGCTTTTCATAGGCAGAAACCTGAGCGTTCTCGCCGGGTATTACACCGCGGGGTCTTCTACCGCCGCGGGTTCATCCTGAGCCGGCTGGAAGCGCTCTTGCGCGCCAATCTTCAGGTGCAGGCCCTTGCCGCCCCGGTATTCCCGCCGCAGGAAAGCGGCGTTTTCTTCCGCGCCCTTATCCATGCGGTACATGGCGCAAATCCGCAGGAGGCTGCCGCGCTCGTTGCTGCCGGTGCGCAGGATATAGTCAATGTCCTGCTGCGGAAACGAAAAAGCGGAGGGCTTTACGCTCTCCGCTATCCGCTGTACCTGTTCCTGCTCCGTGGGGAAAAGGCTTAGTTGTAGATAAGCTCCGCCAGTATCGTTTCCTCGGCCTGGGCTTTCAGGTTGTTCATCAGGCCCACCCAGCGCATCGGGTCGGCGGCTTTCAGGCTCTCGGTCGCGCCCGCCGTTTTCATCAGCTCCGGCATCATCAGCTCTATCCGGCTGTGGGCCGTCCGGTCGATCTCCAATAGATGGGGATACAGCTTCTCTTGCAGCAGCAGGGAATTGTATAACGTCGGGCGATGCTCCTTGAGGTAATTCTTCCGCAGCCTCCCGTATTTGCCTATCGGCTGGCTCGGCTCCGTCATCGTCAGGTCGGGAATCAGATAATCCCCGTTCGGGCTGTATGTCAGATTGCTCTCCATGTGTGACGCTCCTTTCCGCGATGTGTTCGCGCTCGTAATTTTTAATGGTGACTTCTATCTGCCTGAGTACCTGCTGTGAAATCCGGCTGGCGGCCGTCCCCAGCGCGGCGACGGCGGCGGGGGTGTTGAAGTCAAAGATGCTCAGAAAATCCTCATGCTCAAAAGTTTCGTCGGGGTCGATGCCGCAGCGTTTCATCAGCATGTAGGAGATGCTTACCGTGGCGGCCTCCCGAAACGCCACGCCTACGTTAAATTCATCGTAATCCTCCAGAAAGCTGTCGTCAATGTTGTAGAGGATGTCGCGGCTGTTGTCCATCCAGTATTCGTCGGCCATCTGCGCGGCGATCTGCCGGAGCTGTTCGGCAAGGCCGTCCGCGCCGGAAACCTCGTATTCCCGTTCCAGCATGGCCGTGACAGGAGCTTCATGCTCCTGCCGCAGTTCCCAAAGGAAAGGGCGGCGGGAATTTTCCCCGCCGCCCGTGTCGGAAATATCGAACACATAGCGCAGTCGCGGTTTGTCGCCGGAGGCGTCAATGAGCGCGATGCCCTTTGAGCCGCGCCGGACGTACCGGCGCATCTGCTCGTTCCAAAGCTCATATTCAGCACAGGCCGTCGCGTCCGGCCTTTGCTCGTAAATCATAAGCTGCTCATGGTATGGGTATTTGTAGAGCCGCGCCGCCGTGGTCAAAAAATCCGTCCAGCTTTTATGACTGCCGGTGATCTGCGCCGCCGCGTGGTCGGCCATCTGCGCGTAGGCTTGTACTTTGCTTGGCATATAACTTTCCTCCTTTTTGGGATTTAGGACAAAAGAAAAAGAACAACCCGCAGGCTGTTCTTTCTCTCTAAAAAGCGTTATTTACTTGATATATTGAGATTTGCGGTTATACCCAACGCCGCCGATATAAAGCACGATGGAATATCGCCCGGCTACCTGATTGGCAGCGCGTAAAGCTCATCGACGCTCATGCCGAAACGCTCCTGCGTAAGCTGCTCGAAGTAGGCCAGCGGCGCATAATACATTTCTTTTCCCTTCGTCCCAAAGGCGTCGTTGAACATACGATGCGCGGTATCCAAATCGGGATGCTCCCAACCCTTTTCGTCCGAGGCGGGGTAGTAGTCAAAGGCGCACTCCTCACCCCCCTTTTGCAGATAGGCGTTATACCTGCCCTCATCGGCAAAATAGGTGATTCGTAAAGAGTAGCCGTTAATCTCATCCATATATTCGATGTTCCAGTCACCATCCCACTCGCCCCATTCCGGCCTGTGGATGGCAACCGACATATAGTGCGGCTCTCGCAGCTCGAATACGCCACAGGTTCCCGCGTCGTCAAAACCGAAGCCAAACTTTGTCAATGATACTTCTGATTCGGCCTGCTCGGAAGCCAAAGATTTGAAATTGTTGTTTGTCTGCTCAATGGTAATGGCATTGGCTTTAGTATCGAATGTCAGCTTGCTATCAAGCGCCCCGTACTGAATGCTGGTTTGCTTCATTCCGTTCCATTCCCACCAGCCTTCCGAAAGGCCGCTTTCCATACTCTTTTGAATAGTAGCCGCATCCGACGGATAATAGACCACATAGGACGCAGCTTGCTGTTTGTACAGATTCACCCCAAAGCCACATTCGGAAAAGTCTGTTTCTACATCCATATAATCCGAAAGTGCCGCCAACGCCTCCAGATTATAATTATCACTCACGAGCTTTGTGTATTTCTCTACATCGGCGTCATTTATAAAGAACGTAATATCAATCACGCAACCGCCTGCCTGCCCATGACTGCCATCGGCGGTAACATATTCATATCTATCATCATTGGGATTGGCCTGCCTGACGGTGACGATATATCCGTCCTTCCCTTCAAATTCGGTAAACCCGCCGTTCAAATACTCATTGATACGGTTGTTCTTTTCATCCTCGCTAAGCCCCGCAACATCTGCGAGGTAGGCAACGCAGGCAAACATATTGCCGCTGCCGGTCATGGAGAGGACAAATTGATCTTTGGCTCCTGGTTTTGTCGAACCTTTGTTGAAAGACGCCTCGAATACCGTGTAATTATCCGGCATTTCCATACCATATGGGTTGAACTCACTGTCGAATATGTCCATCGGCACAAACGGCTTCGGTTCAGGAGTGGGAGAAGGGCTGGGGGTGGGCGTTTCTGTTGGCGTATTCTGCGCTTCCGTCTGCGCGGAAGCCGGTGTTTCTGCTGGCCCGGCCTGCTGTGAACAGGCCGTCGTCGTAACGATCATTGTAACAATCAAAAATAGCGCGCATATTCTTTTCATTTCATGGCCTCCAATCGACCTTATGCCCGTATGACAGGCTTTTCGTATGCAAAAGATAAGGTGCAAGTAATATGGTAATAATATCATGCGATTTACCCATTGTCACGTGTTAGTTCATCTAAAATGTTACTAAGATAACATCGTTAGGCCAAAAGAAAATGTTACTGGAGCCAACGATGTCCGAAGAAGAACCCATGAACGTCAACGAACGCAGGAAGTATATACACAAAAT
>Ga0255340_1005903_pt1 | contig 10905 bp, 4 predicted proteins | sample wastewater_treat_7_FD_192417 | JGI IMG/M metagenome (GOLD analysis project Ga0255340, IMG submission 192417) | Wastewater microbial communities from Lulu Island WWTP, Vancouver, Canada - plant10 | ecosystem: Engineered > WWTP > Wastewater > Unclassified | place: Canada: Vancouver, British... | reverse complement strand
ACCTATTGGAAGTCAAATTGGTGCTTTAGATTATGGTTCACGTATACCAGATTATTTATATGAAGACGCTTCGGAAGTAAATGTTTTAGCTATTTTAACAGAAGCAAAAGATTTAATTGTAAATTATGAACCAAGAATTGTTTTAAATGCTATAAGTGCCGAAATTAAACCAACAACCAATAATGGTAGTAAAGAATTAATAATAAATATTGAATTTGATTGGGTAAATGAAGAAGGAAGTGGACAATCAAACTCGATACAAATCACTAATACTTAAAAGAGGAAAATATGCTTAAACCATTAGCAAATATAAAATTACCAAATTTAATAAATTTTGATAGACAAAATATTATTGAAGAAATTATAGAAAATATTAAATTAGATCCAGATTGGAATAATATTTATGATGGTGATTTGTATCAAAATGCCAGTCAAATGATTATTAATTTATTTGCATTTTTATTTGAAAAAAATGCAACAGCTATTAATAAACAATTAAAAGAAAATTATATAAATAAGGCTGTTTCTGAAGAATCTATATATGAAAATTTAAAACAAAATAAAATTAATATACAACAGAATAGAGAAGCTTTTGTAAATTTAATAGGTATTTTAAATAATAATATTTTAAGAACACCATTAATAATTCCAAAATTTACAAAACTATATGCACAAGATTTAAATAGTCAAATGATAACATTTGAATTAATTTCAAAAGTAAATAATAAATATGATTATTTAAATGATATAGTTATTTTTCCTTCCGTTTATTTAAGGGATAGTTTTTATATTAATGCTTATTCTGGTGAAACATTTCAAATAATAATTCCAATTAATGATAGAACTTTTGAAAATTTTAATATTAATATTCCAAATGAAAATATAATACAAGACTCTATAAGAATTTATTATCAAACAGAATATAATACTCATATTGAATTATTAGAAACAGATAGTTTTGTTGTGGCACCAACAATATTACAACCAATTTTTCCTAATGGTATTCCACATTATATTATAAGTTATAAACAAAATGGTTCTGCAGATATAATATTTGGTTCTAATGATTTTGGTAATAGTTTTAATGAAACTCATATAGGTGGAAATATAGTTATTTATGGAAGAGTAGGTGGAGGAAAATCAAATAATATTATTAATGGTATATTAAATCAAACTTTAACATTTAATTATAGTGGAACTACTTTAGATATTACTTTTAATAATGTAACTCCAGGTGTTGGTGGTGCAGATAGAGAAAACTCATATGTTGCACAATATATTGCTCCATTAAGATATGGTAGAGGTAAAGCAATAGTTGATGAATTAGATGCGAAATCATCTTTATATCAATTGGTTGTAAAACATAAAATTGAAACTCCAGAATATAGTGAAATATTTTCAAATATACCATTATTACATGCTTATCATTGGATAGCACCAATAAGAGATTTTAATAATTTTGTTTTTCCTGAAGTAGAATTGACAGATACTTTACAATCATATACAGAAAAATTTTTATTAAGTATAAATAATTTTTTAAATGTTTATGGCACAAATGATGGTAAAATAGAAGATGAAGAAATTACAAAATTCTTTTATCCAAATTTAGAAGGATTATATCAATATTTATATGATATACAAAATAGTAATATTTTATCAGGAACTTTAACTGTTCAAGCATATAATAATATTGGTTTACAAATTGATAAAATAACATTCGATGGTAATTATTACAATTTAAACGATATTATTAGTACTGCTCCAAATGAACCTGCAACACTTAAAACAAATTATTTTAATGGTATAAATATATTTAATAATATTAGTCAAGGACAAAATAATATATTTCGATTTAGATTAAATAATGATCAAAGTTATATTTTTAATTTACAACTACCATTAGGTATAAGAACACCATTGGAACTTGCAGATGCTTTACAAAGTTTAATACAAGCAAAAATAACTACTGATCCAGCAGCTTCAGCTTATCAACCGTATATTAATTATAGATTTTTTTCTTATGAACAAAATCCAAATAATAATACACAAGGAAGAATTGTTTTTAGGTCTTTTGATGTTGGTATAAATTCTACAATAGAATTATTAAATCCACAAACAATTACAACAGATCCACAATTAAAATTATTAACATTATTAGGATTAAGAGAAAAAATATATAGACCAGAAAATTCAACAGGAAAAGTTTTTGAACCATTACAAAATGTATATCATTATAATACAGGTGAATTATTATTAAATATAAACGCAGCGCAAATGATAGCTACAAAAACTTTTACTAAAGATAGTTCATGGAATCAAAACAGCGGTATAAACATTGGACCATTATTATCTTTAGTTTTAAAAGATAATGATGATAATACAATTTTATCAAATCCACATATTAATAATACTATTACAATAAACGCTTTAAATACTTATGGCACTATTATAGATTCATTATCTGTTCTAAATGTACAAGAGTTAGATAAAAATATAATTACTACAAATATACAAACATCTGGATTATTTTTTAAAGATATAAATGATAATAATTTTAATTATAATGAAAGTAAATTAGAATTAAGATTAGCAGATCCAATATTAGCTACTCAATATATTTTATCTTTTCCACAAATTGTGCAAATTAAATTATATAGATTAAATTTAAGTAATGAAAAAATATATCCAGAAATAGAAACATTTTTTGAAACTGATGGTTCTTGGCATCAAAATATATTTAACATAACTGGTCCAACAATTAATTTAACATTAGCAACATATTTAATAGAAAATGAAAGTTATCAATTAGAATTTTATGCACAAATTAATGGGATATTAACTCCTATAGGTTTTATTGATTTTTATAATATAGATATAAATAATACAAATGAAGCAGATAACAGCTATTATGAACCAACATTAGCTCCTTCTGGTATTTTATTAGTTCCTCCGTTTTCAAATTCTATATATGATCCAGAAGATAAAACTATTATGTTACAATGTATTGATGGAACAATAAATACAGAAGCACAACCATATTATAATCAAGGATATGATAATACTGTTACAGAAATAAAAGTATTATATAAAGAAAAAACATATGAAAGTATAAAAATATCATATTTACAAAATCCATATAAACCAACTAATGAAGCATTACAATTAAAAAATATATTAATTGCAAAAAATAAAAGAATGATTTGTTTAGAAAATATATTTAAAAAAATAAGATTTATACCTATTGGAATAGACATGATTTTATCTGTAAATAATAATTTTTCATTAGGTTCTGCTTTAGATAAAGTATTATCTATTATAATAGATAATTTTAAATATAATAATATAAACTATATGCATACTATTGGAAGTCAAATAACTGGTCCTATTATATCGAATATTATTAATCAAAATGCACAAGGTTATGGTATTGAAAATATTACTTTTAATACTAATTTTAATATAATTAATAATATAGATAGTGAATTATTGGCACAATCTTATTTTTTTGTTTTAGATGATATAATTTTAGACCAATTAAAAATATTAGAAGAAGAAAATTCAAACATAGAAGGAATATATAATATGTTTGCATTAAAAATATTACCGGTGAAATCATGAGTTATCCAAAATTAATAATTCAATTTTCTTCTAAATATATTAATTTAAAAAATAATGAAGAAAGTGAATTTAATGCTTTTATACAAAGAGAACCAAATGGACAATTAATTGAAATTCCATATAATAATATAAATTTTCAATATTCTTGTTTAGATAATAATATTTTATTTATAACCAAAAATAATAAAAACTATTTTTATGGTATTAATATTGGTTCAGCAACTTTAAGTTTTTATTATTCAGAAATAATTAATAATATTTTATATGAATATAATACAAAAGAAGAAGTTATTGTATATGATAGTTTTTTTAAAGATAATTATTTATTTTTATTAACAGATTTGGATAAAAAAATATTTGAAAAAAATATATTATTAAAATCAATTATGAATACTTGTATGGAATATTTTGATATATTATGGGTATATCAAAATGATATTAAAACACTTAAAGATCCATTAAAAACTAGATGGAAATTTTTAGAAAACTTAGGATTATCTTTAGGGTTTGGAAAAATTTCAAGAGATTATGATAACAAATACAAAGAAAAAATTTCTGATAGATTATATAGAGAATTGTTATCAAATTTATTTGATTTATTACAAATAAGAGGAACTAAATTATCATATGATATGTTTTTCGGTGCATTAGGATATGATATAGAATTATTAGAATTTTGGAATGATGGTGATGGTAATTTAATTGAAATAAATCCATACAATGAAGACAATTCAACGTTTTATAAATATTCATTAGACGGTTATTTAATTGGAGATGAATTAAATGTTTCAGATGATCCTAGAAAAAATTGGAATAAAAATAATCCAACATATATTTATAATAAATCACATTTTGTAAAACCAATATTAACAAGAAAAGTAGGATTAGAAAATTATGTTGAAGAAGCTGGTTATACAATGCAGCATAGATTTTTAATAAATAAATTTTTAAATTTTTTAAAACCAGAACATATAGAATATTTAGAAGAAGCTTTTAGAATTTTTATTCCTGAACAACCAGACCCATATGGAATAAACAAAGATGCAGAAACAATTCAATTGTTAATAGATAATAACGAATTATATATAGTTATATTAAGATATGTATATCAGGATCCATTAATATCATTATATTTAAATCCAGATACACAATTAGAAGAACAAAAAACTCCAAATTATGATATTGATGAAGAAGATCCAAATACTCATCAATTAACAGTTTCTGATCCTGGAAGAATTGATTGGGATGGAATTGTAGAAAAAGGAACATATAAATATGCAGGTGGAATGTATATTGAACATATATTTAAAGATACTAATGATTTTATAAATATTAATAAATTAATTGAAATTTTTGATGAATGTTTATATGGAATGCCAAGATATGATCAAGGTTATCATTATGATGCCTCTGGAGAACAAACACCAATATTTTATGATCGTGCCATATTATTTAATGAAGATTTTAATGTAGTACAAATATAAAAAAAAAGATGATAAATATTTAATAAAATTAAAAATAAAATTAAAGCATTTTTTAAGAGGAAAGTATATGAGTTTATTTAAACAAATATTTTATAAAAATTTAAAAAAAGGTACAAACCCAACTAAGCTTGTTGAAGATATTGGTCCATTGCGTGGTATTGTACAATGGCATCAAATAGATGAAAAGACTAATAAAATAATAAAAAGTTCAGAAAAATATAATGCATTGGTAAATCAAAGTAAAACTAATTTAATACGATTAATATCACAGGGACAAAGTCCTTGGATAGGACAAATTAATCCGGCAAATTTAAGAATTTCGAGAATGAGATTTGGTAATGCAAATGATTTTAGTACTCCAAGTAAATTTTATTATTACAATATTGGGGAACTATCTACAAGAGTAAATAATCCTGTTGATGCTTTTGCAGCTGGTGGTGATAAATTTACAAATAAATTTGATAATACAACTAGACCTGCTGGAGGATTTTTACCAACAACAATAGAAAAAATTAATAATATAGGTTCTAATGGTTATCAACCAGGTGCTGGTGGAGAAAAAATATATACTATTAATAATTTAAATATACCACCATCACAAGGCACTTTTAGAATTGAATTTTGGAAAACAGGTGGTTTAGCTCCAGTAGAAACTTTATATTTTGGAAACGCGAGTGGAGAAATATTTACATATCCATATACAAGAAAAACAAATGGTAATGCACCAACAAAAATTATTTCTGCGTCTTCAAATGAATCCGATAAAATTTGTACGCCAAGTCATGCAACAAGACCAGATGCTGAATATGAAATAACTCATGTAACACCAGAAACAAATTCAAGATTATTTTATGATTATTCAACAACCTCATGGAAATATGTATCATATGAAAATAATAATGGTGTTTATGGTGGAAATACTATGTATGATTTAATAAGATTTATTTATGATATTGGTAAATATAATGTTATTAATTCTATTATTCCAAGAAATGGTTTTAATCGTGGAGAAGGATTAAATTTATTAAGATATGATGGAATGACTCAAGGTGATTTTTATCCTATTTCAGTAAATTCTGTTGAATATAGAGATAGCGATGATGATTTTATTGATGATTTTTCAGCTACTTTTTCTGTTGTAATGTCAGGACAATATGGAAATGGTAATACAGATGCAATAGCAGGTGATAAAATAAAATATACTGAGGCATTTTTATTTAATGAAATAGATCAAATGTTTTCAGCAGTATATTTAAATGCTCCATTTGAAAAAAATTCATTAACAGCTTTTTATATTTCATGGACTATACTTGCCCCTGTCAATTAATAAGGAGTAATATTATATGGCTCAATTAAAAAATAAAATATATAAAATAGTAAATGGTCAAGTTCAATTGTTACCATTATTACCTGGAGAAAATATACAAAATTTATCTCCACAAGGTGGTCCAACAACAGAAGAACTTATAAAAACAATTGGTTATGGTTCAGAAGTAACATCGGATCCATTATTGAAAATAGTTGCTGATTTAGTATATAATGATAATGCGATAAACGCAGAAAGAGAAGGATTTAATTATTTATTATCAGATGGTGTTTTTGAAAGTGATGATAAATTTAAAATAGAAACATCATCATTAAATATAAAAATTTATTCTGGAAAATTAAAAGTTTCAGATCAATACACAGAATCTATTGTTGAATTTTTACCAACATTAGGATATACAGAAATAACATTACCTAATGTAATTAAAAAAAATTGGTATAGAAGAGATTTAATAAGAATAGTATTTAAAAGAGAAACAAGTGAACAATTACCATTAATAGAAAGAATATCTGAACCAGAAAATAAAAATATTACACCTAGACATACAAAACATGATAAAGTTTTTACAAATACAGAACGTTCTTATCCTTTATATTCTATATTATTAAAAAATGATAATGGTGTAACAACAATACAAAGTATAACAAAAATTTTTGATTATGTTGGTTTAAGATCTTTTGTTTTATTTGAAGATGCAGATTTATTTTCAGAAGTTATGAATCCAGGTCTTTATGATATAAGAAAATTCACAAATCCTTCGTTATATGATACAAATGATAATATGTTATCATTTGAATATGCTTTAAATTCGTTTTCTTTAGCAACATATAATATGTATAATTTTGATGGACCTAATTATATTACACCTGGCACATTAGCATCAATTTATACAACAGTTAAACCAGAAACACAAATAGCTCAATTGAATGATTTTTCAAGATATAATTATCCAGTTTATTATGAAGAATTATTAAAAAATAAATTAGCAGAAAAAGATATAGAATTAAGAGAATTAACGATTGGTTTAGATAATTATAGTGAAGGATCAAATTACGAAGGTTTAGAAGCTCATGTTTATACAGCATCTCCTTATGCGCAAATAGCAAACAACTCTTATATAACACAACTTAATATTAATTCTATTGCAACTTTATCTACACAAATAAGTGCAACATTAGAACCAAATCAAATAGGTTTAATAGTAGATTTAAATTTAAGAAACTTTGTTAATACTATTGATATAAATGATAATATACAAATCGGAACAACATTACCTATAGCTGGACAAGATTTTATTTTATTAACAGATGGAATAGGAAAAGGACAAATAGCTCAAATAGCAGGATTGGCAACAAGTGTTGGAAGTACATATTTAAATACAATTGTAGTTTATAGTCCAAGTATTATTCCTTCAACAAACAGTGAATTAATAATGTTTAAAAATAGCACAGCAACATTAGTCGGTGCATCTTTATCAACATATATTAATAGTGGAACATTAAGTACTGTTGAAATAAATGATTATAAAAATCAATATCCATTTTGGGATGATACATATTATAAAGATCATCAACATACTGGAATATTAATGATTCCTTATAGTAATGCAGGTTATGATACATATGAAACAATATCTCAACAATTATCTAATCCGGCAACAGAAAGAATTTTAAATACTTATTATAAAATAAAAATACCATGTAAAGTAAGATTAAAATATAATCGTTGGCATTTTATTAGATTTAGATTATTAAGAAAAGCCGGCGGATCATATGGAACAAATAGACCGAATGTAGTTGTTCAAAATTTTTCATATGGTGGATTAACAACTTATAATGGTTATTTTGAAACTAAAGTAAGAAATAATAAAGGAAATTTTCCAGGAATATTAAATGGAATTAAATTTTTTGATATAAAAGATTATTATGGTAGTTTAAGTGAATATCACAACGAAAGAGGATTATCACATAATAAACCTAAATATTATATTTTTCAACCAAAAGATTTATCTAATGGTTTAACATATCCTCCAAGAATTTATCCTGTTGATAATCCTGAAAAACCAGGAATTGTATATGTTGATTTAATTAATGGTAAAATATTATTTGCTCCGGAAGAAGCACCAGTAACAGAAAACATGCCATTACAAATTACATATTTAATTGAAAATATTATTAATGGATATGTTAATACAGAATCTATAATACATTATTTAGATTATAATGAATCAACTCAAAAAACTATTACTTTAGCAAATGTACTTGAGGCATATGATAGAAATAGATTACAACCATGGAACGAATATCCATTAAGAGAATATGAATTACTTGTAACACCAGATGCAGAATATCAAGAAGATGGTTCTTTTACTGTACAATTACCGGATGGATTTACTATAGTATCAAAAAGTAATATTTTATGTATTATTAATGCAGCAATATTACATCCAGATGATTATTATCTTGGTGAACCTTCTAATTTATTAGATAGAACAAAAATTACTTTTAAACCAAATATTATTTCTGAGGGTGATGAAATTTATATTAAACATATGTATGGTATTAAAGGTGAACGTGGTGATGCAGGTATAGGTGCAGAATGGGAAACTGCAACAGAATATTTTTATAACAATATAGCAACACAAGAACATAAATTATATCGTTCATTAATTAATAATAATATATATAATACGCCAGGAAGAGATTTAACAATTGACCCACCTGCTTTTCCAAATTGGTCATCTATAGCAACCTATAATTTAAATGATGGTGTATTATTTGATAATATTGCATATTTATCTTTAAGTTCAAATAATTATAATAATATTCCAACTATAGCAACAACATATTGGGCAAATTATATTGATACAGTTTATCCATTATGGTCATCTATAGCAACTTATAATTTAAATAATTTATCAAGATATGGTGGATTAGTATATAAATCATTAACAAATGATAATATTAATAATGAACCAAATATTGCAACAACAAATTGGATAGTATATAATATTTGGGAAGAAATAGATTTTAATTATGTTCATGCCGAAAATGATCAAACGATAAATGGAATTAAAAGTTTTGATTATTTACCAGAAGTACCAATATCTACTCCAACAAAAGATACACAAGTAATAAGTAAAAAATATTTAGATGAGGTATTATCAGATCAAATAATTGATATACATCCAATAGTATTTAAATTTACTAAACATAATAGAAATATTTTAGGTAAACAAGTAACAGCAACATGGAATCCAAAAATAAGTCCATCAAATAATAATTTTAGTAGTATTGTTTGGGCAGACAAATTAAAAATGTTAATAGCTGTTGCAACAAGCGGAACATTAAATAGGTCTATGATTAGTTATGATGGTATTTTATGGCATGATGCATTAAGTAATCCGTCATTAGCTACATGGAGTTTATCAGATTACGAATGGAATGGTATAGCTCAATCTTCAGATTTAGATGTAGTTTTGGTTGGTAGTAACGGAAGATTAGCTGTATCAGAAGACGGATTTGCTTGGGATAATCAAACTACAGATGTACATAATGGAAATAAATGGGAAAGTGTTTGTTGGTCAGAAGCATTACAAAGATTTGTTGCTGTAGCTTCAACAACGGCTACAAATAATTTTAATGTTGTGACTGGTACAAAAATTTGGTCAACAGATGGAACTATAGCTACAATATTTTGGAATGTACAAACACAAGCAACATATAACTTAAATACATGGTATTCTGTATGTAGATCAGATGAATTAGGTTTATTTGTAGCAGTTGCAACAAATGGAACAGAAAGAATAATGTATAGTGAAACAGGTTTAGGATTATGGACATTAGTGGTAGCTCCTCAACAAAATCAATGGAATTCGGTTTGTTGGTCACCTGAGCTTGGAATGTTTGCGGCAGTCGCTTATAATAGTAATGCAACAAATAATTTAATGATTAGTTATGATGGTATTAATTGGGAATTGGGTAATATACCTTGTCCATTAAATAGTACACAATGGACTTCAATAACTTGGGCACCAGAAATAGGAATGTTTTGTGCTGTAGCAGATTTAGGAACAAAAAGAGTAGCAACAAGTAAAGATGGTATTAATTGGACATTACATTATTCATCAACACAAAATGCATGGAAATCTATCACATGGTCTCCGGATTTAGGAATATTTGTTGCAGTATCAAATACCGGTAATTTTAACAGAGTAATGACATCTATTTTTCCTTGGGATTTAGTATAATGAATAGTTTTCAATTAATATTAGCAGATTATCATGTATCTTCATTTGTAACTAGGACTACACCAAATATTGCTAATAATTGGTTTTCGGTTTGTTGGTCACCTGAATTAAATATGTTCTGTGCAGTAGGTGGTAGTGGTTTAGCAACACAAAAAGTTATGACTAGTAGTGATGGTATTAACTGGGCAACAAGAATTACACCTAGCGTTGATAATAATTGGAGATCA
>Ga0255340_1005902_pt1 | contig 10906 bp, 6 predicted proteins | sample wastewater_treat_7_FD_192417 | JGI IMG/M metagenome (GOLD analysis project Ga0255340, IMG submission 192417) | Wastewater microbial communities from Lulu Island WWTP, Vancouver, Canada - plant10 | ecosystem: Engineered > WWTP > Wastewater > Unclassified | place: Canada: Vancouver, British... | reverse complement strand
ATTAGCCCGACCGTCATGGGAACAGGCGCAATATTTCCATTGGAAAACCCGGGAATAGTCTCAATTCCACTGGGCTTTTTGGTGACCATATTGGTCTCACTTGCTGACCGGGACGGGAAAAACAAGGCAGGAGAGACTATATCTCTCCCCTGATCATTATCTTTTTCATAATCTTTTTCGATATCTTTTTCATTACATCGGATCCTGAAGAATTTTCCTTACTTTTCCTGCAACCGAATCATGTGCGACTGTGAGGATTTCATCTCCAGGATGAAGAATAATATTTCCACGTGGAATAACCAGTTTATCATCCCTGATGATCGCCGACAACACGCATTCATCTGGAAGATGCAGGTCTTTTACTGCTTTTCCTGATGCTGCAGAATCGCTTGTTACGATATGTTCCACCAGAGAATAATCGCCTGTCCGAAGCTTGAGCATGGTCATAATGTCTCCGACCGTCATCTCCCTTGCGATCAGGTGGGCCATCAGGTCAGCCTGGTTAACCATCACGTCAACCCCCATCTCCCTTGTAAAGAGCCAGGCATTTCTGGGATTATTGACACGCATTATCGTTTTTTTCACCTTAAATTCAAATTTGGCAAGACTTGCAACGACCAGGTTAAGCTCGTCATACCTGGTTACCCCAGCAACAACATCTGTCTTTTTTATTCCCGCATTTAACAGGGCATGTGGATCGGCCGGATCACCCCTGACAAGCATGGTTGACGAAAATTCCTGCTCCAGCCAGCTGAACTCTTCAGATTCTCCTTCCAGTATAGTCACTTTATGACCTTCGGCACTGAGTATTCTTGCAAGGTATGTTCCCACCCTGCCACCGCCGGCTATTAGTATGGAAAGAGCCATTACCCGCCTCCAATTGTCCGGATTCCCCGTCGTAACCTGTCAACCGAATGTTCTTCCACTGCAATATGCACAACATCTCCTTTCTCAAGTTTTGTTCCTGGAGTTGGTATGCTGGTTTTTCCTTTCCTGGTCAGGGAAAGAACAATAATCTCACCAGGGATGATAAGATCCTTAACCTGGTGACCGGAGAGAAGTGGAGGTATCTCATACCTGGCAATGCCAACTTCCCCATCACCTATTCCGTGAACAATATCAAGTGTTGAAAACGTTAAAATCTCCGAAATTCTTTCAATTCCAAGAGAAATATTGGACACAGTCTGGATACCAAGCTTGTGATAAATCTCGGCATAGCGGGGATCATGTGTTCGTGCAATAACTTTGGGAACCCTGAACATCTGCCTTGCTGCACGGGCTACGATGATATTTACTGCATCATTTCCAGTCACAGCTGCAAGACCATCAGCCGTATTAATTCCACTCATGGTAAATGAATTTTTATCCATGGCATCCATTTTGACAAGTTTGCCGGAGAAGCCATCTCCAAGGCGGTCAAATGCCATGTTGTCATGGTCAACAACAGTAATATCATGATGGGAAAGTGCAAGGCGGCGTGCAAGTCCTGATCCCATCCGGCCACATCCGATTATGATAAATTTCATGTAATCCCACCAGGGTGTTTATGTACATTTTTCTTTGATTCAATCATTCGAACAACTCCTTTTCTTAACTCCTCTGCAATCAGGAGGGCAGGTGTCCATGCGATAAGAAACAGCCAGTTCTCAAGCGGGAATGGAGCAGTGCCAACTATTTCCTGGAAAAAGGGAACGTAAAGGATAACAAGGATAATGATAAGATCACAGGCAATGCCTGCCCACACCATCCGGTTTGAAAAGAACCCGACCTTCATGATAGAGCTAAGTTCTGTCCGGTGTGCAAGAACATTGCCTATCTGGGTGATGACCACCGCTGTAAGGGCCATTCCTACCGCCGAGTGATAAAGGGGTCCTTCAGCAGGCAGATCAAAAATTCTTCCCCAGTACCCGTTTGTCCAGTACTGATAAAAGAAGGCAGACATTACAGCAATGCTCTGAATTGATCCAAGCCAGAGATATGATCTCATAAGAAGTGAGAGGGTAATAACATGTTTTTTCAGGTTGCGTGGCGGTTTATCCATGATGCCAGGTTCAGGCTGTTCTGACCCGAGTGCAAGGGCAGGGACAAGGTCAGTTCCAAGATCAATGGTGAGAATTGGCATCACATCAAGAGCGAGGGGAATCCTGCCCTGGCTAAATGCAAAAGAGATGAACGGGACCGCCTCAGTTGCATTACTTGTGAAGATATACCCGGTAAATTTTTTAATATTTTCATATACAGCCCGTCCTTCCTCAACCGCATTGACAATTGATGCAAAATTGTCATCCGTAAGGATCATGTCAGCCGCTTCTTTTGCCACGTCAGTCCCTGATATACCCATTGCAATCCCGATATCTGCCTTTTTAAGGGCAGGGGCATCATTTACTCCGTCACCTGTCACGGCAACAATCTCCCCCGTCTCCCTAAGCATCTCCACCACTCTGAGTTTATGTTCAGGTGCAACTCTGGCAAAGATCACTTCACCTGACAATGCACTCTTTAATTCTTCATCCTGCATCTGGTCAAGTTCTGCCCCGGTGATTATCCTTGAATTGTCGCCTTTTACTATTCCGATACGTTTTGCGATGCTTTTTGCAGTAAGTCCATAGTCCCCGGTGATCATGATTATCCTTATCTGTGCATGATGACACTTTTTCACGGCTGATGCAACTTCCGGCCTTGGAGGATCCATCATAGCGACAAGACCCATGAAAGTCATGTCATGTTCGGCATCTTCAGGATTTTCAGGTGTCTCTTCTCCAAAGATCTTCTTTTGGGCGATTCCAAGGACACGAAGTCCCTGCTCTGCAAGTGTATCGTTTACCTGCATTATTCCGGCTTTTTTTTCATCACTTAAAAAAACGACCTCTCCTCCTTCAAGCACGGATGAAGAGACCTCTAAAACTGCTTTTGGCGCACCCTTCAAAAAGCAGATAAGATGATCATCTGCGAAATGAAGTGTGCTCATGCTTTTCCTCCTGGAATCAAATGGAAATTCCCTAATTCTTGGATAATTCCGGCTTTCTTCCTCGTAACGAATGCCATTCTTAAGGGCAGCAACAAGGATTGCCGCTTCAGTCGGATCTCCAAGGATAGCCCATTGCAGGTTCTCACGGCCTGGTTCAATCAGTCTTGCATTTGAACAGAGAACTCCTGCAATACATACCTGCCTGAGAGCGTCCATGTTTTCTTTGCTTACCGGACCTTCAGGTGTAATCTTTCCATCAGGAGCATAACCAACGCCTGTCACCAGGAATGTTACGTCCGGAACCCATATTCTGACAACCGTCATCTCGTTCTGGGTAAGGGTCCCGGTCTTGTCTGTGCAGATAACACTTGTGCAGCCCAGTGTTTCAACCGCTGATAACCGTTTGATAAGGGCATTGCGACCTGCCATCCGCTGCGATCCCTGTGCCAGGGCAAGAGTTACGGTCGGGAGAAGTCCTTCAGGGACAAATGCAACTATCATACCAAGTGCAAATATGAAACTCTCGGATGGTGTGACGGTTGTCAAAGTCATCAGCATTATGAAAAAAACAATACCAACACCAACTGCCACAATAGTTACCATCCTCGTGACATGGCTCATCTCCTGCTGCAAAGGGCTTTTCTCCTCTTCAATTCCCTGTGTCAGATCTGCAACTTTCCCAAATTCTGTTTCCATGCCTGTTGTTGTAACAATTGCAAGTCCTGTCCCTGATACAACACTGGTCCCGGCAAATACCAGGTTCTGGTATTCAATCTTTGAAATATCTGTCTCATAAACGGGATCAGCAGTCTTTTTTACAGGATGGGATTCACCGGTCAAAGTGGACTGATCAATTCTCAGCTGAGCTGCATCAACCAGCCGCCCATCTGCGGAGATATGATCACCTTCAGCAAGGGCCATGAGATCGCCAGGAACAATCTCTTCAGCATCGATCTCCATGGTCTCGCCCCCCCTGATAACCCTGACTTTTGATGGAAGAAGCTGCATAAGGGCGTCAGCAGCCTTTTCAGCCCTGAACTCCTGCCAAAATGAAAAAACACCATTGATGATATTAACCATCCAGACCGCAACGCCCAGCGAGGGCATATTGGCAATGAATGCAACAAAACCACCGAACCAGAGAAGAATTGCCATCAGGTGCGTAAAGTTTGCAAGAAACCTGATGTAGACAGATCTTTTTTTTGTCCGGGTCAGGGTGTTTTTGCCGTATTTTGTTAGACGATGAATGCTTTCTGAAGGGTCAATGCCTGACGGGCCTGAAGAGTACAGCAAGAAAATTTCCTGAACTGATGCAGAATAAACGGGCTTTGGGTTGTCAATGATCTCCATAAATTTTTAAAGAAATCCAGGGCCGGATGAATTCTTATTGGGAATATATGCTGAATAGTACCTGTGAGATAATAATAAGAACGGGTGCTCATGGCAACCAGACAAAACATGAAAAAAGGGTATAGTATTGCACTAACCGATCTGAGATAATTCAATATTTGCTTAAATTATACAGTGCATTCAAAATGCACGCACTGAAATACTTTTATTTTAATCTGTTTATTCCTGGAGGCTAAACGAGGAAAAAATTTTACAGGTCTTTTTCGACCCGACCAATCATCTTCCTGATATCAAGCCAGATGATAAGAGAACTTTTTTCTTTTCCGTGTGCATCTTTTTTATGTTTCCGGATCACTCCGAGTATATCACGGTGACCTTCTCTTGATGAGTGGGCTTCCTGGTCAATGTCTTCTTTGGAATAATTGGTCACCGAATATACATCATCGACAAGTATTCCGATCATCTTGTCACTGACCGTCTTGTCCAGAACAATAATCCTGGACTTTTTCTTGCCAGAAGACTCTTTTGCAATATTCATCATGATACGCAGATCTATGATGATGGTAATTACGCCACGAAGATCGATCATTCCAGTGATAAATGTAGGGGCATTTGGTATGGAGGTGACTTCAGGGGTTGTTATCACCTCTCTTGTATCGAAGAGATCCACCGCAAAAAGCTCATCTCCTATCACAAACTCAACCACCTGCACAGTCCCTTTCAGCCTGGAGCGGGATGAGTGAAGGGAGGTTTTTTGCTCCTGAACTTCAGGATCAGCATTGTCCACCGAAATTCCGGAATCAACGATCATTGTGCCCATTTTAACCTCACGCTACTTTAAACTTATCCATCTCGTCAGAGATATTCTGAACGGCTACCACGGCTTCTGATAAGGCATGGGTAATCTGATCAATAGAGGCTGTGACCTCTTCAGTCGCGGCAGCAGAGTCAACAGCTTCTTTTGCGGTCTGCTGGACCAGATTTCCAACTTCATTCACACTTGCCGTGATTTCTTCAACCGCTGCCGCCTGTTCTTCTGTTGCAGCTGCAACCTCGGCCATGTTGCCATGAACAACATTGACCGCTTCGACTATCTGGTTGAATACCTGAAGTGTTTCTCCAACAGCCTCATTTCCGGCCTTTACTTCGGTTGCGGAAGACTTCATGGACTCTGAAACAAGATGAGATTTCTTTTGCAGGTTTCCGATAATACCAGCGATATTCTCTGCAGATTTCTGTGATTCAAGAGCCAGGGATTTTACTTCGTCAGCGACAACTGCAAATCCCATACCTGCATCCCCGGCACGTGCGGCTTCAATGGCAGCATTAAGTGCAAGAAGGCCGGTCTGTTCGGCAATACCGGTAATTACATCCACGATCTTGCCAATCTCTTCCATCTGTCCTGTAATATCGGTAATTATCCCGCTGGTCTCATCAACCGACGCCATGATGCCTTCCATTCCCTTTTCTGCTTTCCCGGCAAGTGTTACTCCCTTTTCTGACAGATCGACTGTCTGCCTTGCCATGACAGAGGCCTGCTCTGCTTTTGCAGCGACAGAACTGACCGTATTTGAGAGATCGTCCATTGCACGAAGAGCCTGGTTTACACCAGTATTACTTCGTTCGGCAAGTGTACTGACAGAGTTTGAACTCTCGGCAAGCGTAGATACAGTACTTGTAACCTCTTCAGCACTGGCATTTGTCTCTTCCATCTCGGCGGTAAGGTTATCAACTTCTTTTATAACATGACCGATTGCAGCAGATCCACCAATACCAATCTGGTCCATAGCATCTTTGAACCTGGCAAAATCTCCTTTAAGGATAAGAGATTCATTGGTCCGATCTGTGTAGATACCTTTTGAATAAGATTCTGACAGACGCATGGCTTCATTTACCGGGATAACGATGGCATCAAGTGTCTTGTTTATCCCTTCCACAATCTGACGAAATCCCCCGTCAAACCTGGTCAGGTCGCCACGAACACTCAAATCCCCTTCAGCCGCGCCATTCCCAAGACGGACGGTCTCATCCACAAGGTCACGAAGAACGGTTACCATCTTTACAAGGGCAGGGGCTATCTCATCCCTTTCATCACGTGCTCCAAGCTCCTCACCAAGGTTAAGGTTCCCTGCTGCAATCATGTTCATGCCTCCGACAACATTGTTCTGAAGGGCCTCAGAAAACGAATCCATGCTCTGGGACATATCTCCTATTTCGTCCTTCCTGGTAAAGGCGAGCCGGTTCTTCAGATACCCTCCACTCATGTCAGAGAGAACCTCCACGACCCTGTTTAATGGAACAGTAATACTCCGGCTGATGGCCACCCCGAAGACTATTGCCAAAACCACGCCGATGATACCGATGATAGCTAATATTAGAACAGAGTTTCCAAATGTTATATCCGCTTCATTTTTTATTCTCTCTGCTTCAGAACGCTGAAGCTTTATCAGATCTGCAAGAGCATTGCTTGTGCCCTTTCTTGCTTCGGTTAAAGCCCCTGCTTCAAGAGAATTAAGCACTTCTTTTTCTCTTCCCTGGTCAGCCATCGCAAGGTGCTCAAGTACAATGGCTTTGTAATTTACCCAGTGTTTGTCAAAAACCTGGGTAGCTTCCTTTTCTGCATCTGTATCTACATTTGCCCGAAAGCCATCCAGTTTTGCCTCAACATTGGCAAACCCTTCTTCCACATCTTTTCTGATCTGGTCCCGGTGCTCAGGAATACTGACGTACTTGTATAGATCACCCCTGATAAGATAAAGAGAAGATTCAGCATCTCCAACCTCGTCAAGGGGGATCAAATGGTTATTGTAGATAACCGAGATCCCATCATTGATAGTCCCCATGTTTACATAACCGATGATGGCCACGATACCTACAATGGCGGCGATAATGAGAAAACCACCGATTAATTTTGTCCCTATCTTTAAGTCATCCAGTAATTTCATGGATTATCACCCTATGTTACAGGCCTTACAGGGAAATAATAAATAAAAACACCCCTCTAAGAATCAATCCCATGAAAGGTCTTGTGTGATGATATGGACCGAACATATATAATACCTGTGGCAAACTATTATTAAAAATTTATAAAAACAAGAAATCTTCACAACAAAATTTTTCTCGCATGCCTAATTACTATGTTAATTCACAACCCGATCAATCCGGTATATGTATGCAAATGCCATTTTTATCGATGTCAGGCGCAAAATAAAGTTTGAAATCTCCGAATTTCCCATATTTCTTCAGGCATGAAACTTTTATAAGCATCAAGGTAGAGGGATAATTCATATAACTCATAAAAATTACATTTGAAAAGAAAAACCACTTGAAAGAAGGGAAAATAGGTTAATTATCCATTCATGCTTCAAATATTCAAAAGCAAAAACCTCCTGACGCAGGAAAGACTGACTTTAATATACCAGATCCTGATCTTTTTAGTCCTTGCTGCTGGCATTATCATCACCGGGTACCTTTATTATTGCGGTTATGAAAAGGAGTACCGCTTTGGAGTAGAGGAACAGTTACGTAGCGTTGGAGATTTAAAAGTTGATGAACTTGTCAGGTGGCGAAATGAGCGGTTGGGTGATGCCAGGCTTTTATATGAAAATCCTGCATTTTCATCTCTCGTAAAGGAGTACCAGGATAACCCTGAAGATAATAACACCAGGGCAGAACTTCATTCCTGGCTTAATAACATCCAAAAAAATTATCATTACAGCCGGGTCTGTTTATTTCATCCTGACGGGGAAGTAATAATCAGTGTCCCGGACTACTCACAAAATATTTCATCTGTTGTCAGGGAGCATCTTCCGATTGTTGCCAGGACAGGCCAGATAGAATTTATTGATTTTTACCGTGATGACCTGGATGACCAGATCTATCTCACCATACTTATTCCTGTGCTTGATGAAGGAACAATCGACGGCCTTGTTGGTATCGTTGGAATGCAGATAAATCCAGACGAATATCTCTGTCCTTTTATCTCACAATGGCCAACTGATTCTGAAAGTGCAGAGACGTTACTGGTTAGAAAAGAGGGCGACTCTGTCCTTTACCTGAATAAACTCAGGTTCAGGGAAGAGATTGCCCTATCCTACCACGTTCCTTTAAACCAGACCGCCAGGCCCCCGGTAATGGCTGTGCTTGGAGATGAAGGGATCGTGGAAGGGATGGATTACCAGGGTGTTCCGGTCATTGCGTATATCCGAAATGTTCCTGGCAGTCCATGGTACCTTATCGCCAGGGTGAATGTAGAGGAAGTATTTGCTTTTCTTACCGCCAGGACAACAGATCTTGTAATAATTGTAATCATTCTGCTTATTGCCACCGGTGGAGGACTGTTCATACTTCGGCAAAAAGAGAATGAGCGTTATTATCTCAAACAGATGGAGATTAAAGAGGCTCTTTTCGAGAGCGAAGCCCTGTTTAAAGGAATCTTTGATAATATGCCCAGTGGCTGTGTGATCTATTCTGTTTTAAATGATGGATCTCATGGAAGTGACTACATTGTCACCGACTTTAACCCGTCTGGTTTGAAGATAGAAGGTGTCTTAAGGGAAGAGATAGTTGGAAGACCAATAACCTCAATCAGGCCGGAAATTGATAAATTCGGACTTGTTTCTGTCTTTCAAAAAGTCTGGCAGACCGGGGAAACTATCTATTATCCTCCAAAGAAATACCCGGGAGGTAACAATGGAAGAATGTATGAAAACCTCCTGTTCAGGCTTCCAAGCGGTCAGGTTGTCGTCATTTACAATGATGTGACAGAAAGGTTTGAAGCTTATGAAGAACGGGAACGACTGATAGACCAGCTCAGTCAGAATAATGAACAGTTAAATGCAGCTTATGAACAACTTGCCGGATCTGAAGAAGAACTCAGGTTCCAGTTCAATGCACTTGCATCCGCCGAGGAACATCTCAGGCAGACGACAACATATCTTGAAAACCTGATTAATTATGCAAATGTTCCAATAATTGTCTGGGACCCGGACTACTCGATAACCCGTCTAAATCACTCATGTGAGAACCTGCTTGGAAGAACATCAGAGGAAGTCCTTGGGAAGTCATTTTCAACACTGATTCCGCCAGAAAAGGTGGAATATTCAATGCGTCTTTTAAAAACCACCAGTGCAGGAGTCAGACTTGATACCGTAGAGATACCAATCCTGCATAAAGATGGCACAGCAAGATCTGTACTCTGGAATATCTCAACAATTTATGATGCAAAAGGAGAAGATCCGGTTGCAACAATAGCGCAAGGAAGAGATATCACTCTGAGGAAAAGACTTGAACTTGAAAATAAAGCAACTGTGAATCAGATTCAGAAAAATCTTGCACAGCTGTCGGTGTTAAATGACCAGATTAGAAATCCACTAACCCTCATCCTCTCCTATACCGAGATGGCGGAGAACTGTGATGTTGCAGAAAAGATAGCGACCGAAGTTCAGAGGATCGATGATATCGTTACAAATCTTGACCGCAGATGGATGGAATCAGATAAGATCCTGCAGATGCTAAGGAAAAACTACAATATCATCACTTCACCCTATACGCACCAGGCTTTGCAGGATAGGGGTGGATGGAATGAACCTGGCAGCAAGGAAGAAGGAGAACTTGTTAGAACAGGCACTTATTCAGAGAGATCGTCCCTTTCTACCAGGCTTCGTATATATGAAATTGAAGCTGAACTCTTTACCATCCTTGACAGTGTTGACGCTTACATTTTTGTGTCAGATCTAAAAACTTATGAGATGCTCTATATAAATAAACTTGGCAGAAACCTCTTTGGTGACATAGCAGGTAAAAAATGTTACCAGGTAATTGAAAAGGACCAGGACTCTCCATGTTCATTCTGCACCAATCACCTGCTTATGGATGAATCAGGACCTACAGGTGTGTATCAGAGCGAAAGGAAAAATTCAAGAAATGGGCGATGGTATGACTGCAGGGACCGGGTTATCAGGTGGAGTGATGGAAGACTTGTTCATCTTCAGGTTGCAACCGACATCACAAGACAAAAAGAAGCTGAAAAGGAACTTATACAGGCAAAATCTGAGCTGAAGAGGAAATTAGACACAATATTATCGCCAGAAGGTGACATTGGAACCCTCAGCCTTTCAGATATTATCGATGTTGCGGAGATTCAACAGCTCATGGATCATTTTTACTCGCTTACGAATATCGGAGTGGGCATCATTGACATCGAGGGAAAAACACTGATCTCTACCGGATGGCAGGATATCTGTACAAGGTTTCACCGGGTACATCCTGAAACCTGTAAAAAGTGTATTGAAAGTGATACAAAACTCTCGTCCGGAGTTGCCCCGGGAACTTACAAGCTGTACAGGTGCAAAAATAATATGTGGGATATGGCAACTCCGATAATCCTTGGAGGAACTCATGTTGGTAACCTTTTCCTTGGTCAGTTCTTCTTTGATGATGAAGAGATTGACTATTCCTTCTCATGTAAGACAGCTTAAGGGTCAGATATGCAAATTAGCAAAATTCAGTGTTACTGATCAAGAATACAATTCCAACACAAAATCGAAACCTTTATATATTTTCGGCGCCGCCCTACGGTGAGCACCG
>Ga0255340_1005895_pt1 | contig 10917 bp, 11 predicted proteins | sample wastewater_treat_7_FD_192417 | JGI IMG/M metagenome (GOLD analysis project Ga0255340, IMG submission 192417) | Wastewater microbial communities from Lulu Island WWTP, Vancouver, Canada - plant10 | ecosystem: Engineered > WWTP > Wastewater > Unclassified | place: Canada: Vancouver, British... | reverse complement strand
TGAAAACCAAATTTTTACTATCATCATCTACAACCTTATGATATATTATATTATGCCATTTGAATTTAAACCAAATGAAAAATATATCTGTCTTTTAGCACCGTCTTTTGTTACTGAATTTGAGTATCCTGAGATTGTGTATAGGTTAAGGAAGCTTGGTTTTGATAAGGTTGTAGAGGTGACATTTGGTGCTAAGATGACCAATCTAACCTACTACACTATTTTAAAAGAAAGCATAGAGAAAGGTGAGAAGAAAACATGGATTGCTAGTCCGTGTCCTACGATTGTTAACTTCATTAGAGTTAAATATCCTCATCTTGTTCAGAATCTAGTACCTGCTCATTCCCCAATGGGTTGTATGGGTTTGATTGTAAGAAAGAAATATCCAGATTATAAAGTTGTATTTATTGGACCATGTATGACAAAGAAGATGGAAGCAGCTGAGATAAAAACGATTGATTTTGTATTAACTTTCAAGGAGTTAGAGGACCTCTTTGTTAAAAATAATATTCCTGAGGTCATTACAGAGCCTGAGTTTTCTATTGGTTTTGATAAATTCTATAATGACTACACTAAAATCTATCCTGTCTCAGGAGGTCTTTCTGATACACTAAACCACGCACATATTCTTAAGAAAAATGAAATATTAGTCATGGAAGGGCTCAATAATTTAATGTCAGTATTTGATAACTTTAAGGATGGTGTATACAAGCATTATAAATTCTTAGATATTCTGAATTGTGATGGCGGTTGTATTAATGGACCAGCTATGATTAGTAGGAAATCTATACCAGAAAGAAGGAAAAAGGTTTTCAAATATAGAGATTATGCTAGAAGATATGAGAAAGATTTAGGTAGAACAGGACTTAAAGCGCATGTTGAAGATGTAAATTTTGAAAGAAAATTCTAATGGAAGATTTCATGAAATTAGCTGTTGAAGAGGCTAAATTGGGAGTAAAAGAGGATCATGGAGGACCTTTTGGTGCTGTAATTGTCAAAGATGGTAAAGTTATTGCAAAAGCACATAATACAGTATTAAAGGATGATGATCCTACTTGTCATGCTGAGATTAATGCTATCAGAAAAGCATCAAAGATATTAGATACTTTTGATCTGACTGATTGTGAGTTGTATACAACAGGTAAACCTTGTCCTATGTGTAAAAGTGCTATCCAATGGGCTAAGATAGATAAAGTGTACTATGTTTGTGATTACAATGATGCTAGAGAGATAGGGTTTGATGAAGAAGGAGGAAATAATGATAAGTATGAGGAGGTACAGGTTGATTGTAAAGAATGTAAAGAGTTGTATAAGGAGTATGGAAGTTCAAATAGGCAAAGGTATTAATTATTTCTGAACATATAGCTTAATATCAACGACAACAGCCCTATCCTCATTAAGCATAACAGGATTAATATCCATTGAAACTATCTCAGGATATGTTATTAACATACTCTGAATCTTCATTATTAAATCTAATAGCTTCTCTCTTGCTAAAGGAGGTTTACCTCTATATCCATCTATAATCTTAGACACTTGTGTTTCAGAAAGGATTGCATCTGCTTTCTCTCTTGTCTCAGGGATTAATATATGTTTAATATCTTTATAAATTTCTGTATATACTCCACCCTTTCCTACAGCTAGTAGATGTCCAAAACCAAGACCATCTTTCTCATAGATATGGCTATCTCCCTCTCTATTTGCACCAATGAAGAATTCTAATTTAGAATCAATCATCTCTTGTATTAAGATAGATGGTGCAGGATTACCTGTTACCTTTGTAATTGTTTCTTTTAGTTCTGTAAACTTCTCTTCAAATTCTGAAATAGTTCTAAGATCAAGATAGAGGCCTTTGTGATCTGTCTTGTGTGCTAGATCTTCTGCTGTAGCTTTAATTGCTACAGGAAATATTGTAGAGGCAAAATCACGTGCAGTTTCTAGACTAGTTGTAACTAATTGTTTTGGAATATCGATATTGAATTCTTCTAAAATTGCAATAGCAAGGTCATCTGGAAGAACTTTGACTGTGCCATCTTGATTAACATGCTCAAGAATATCCCGCTTGTTCCTAGTTTTCTTAAGATATTTTTCACTATCAACAATCTTGTTTAAATCTTTCTTCATTTCAAAGTTTGCTAGTTTTGCAATCAAATGCATTGTCTCTTGTACATCATTAAACCATGGTAAGTTATTTTCTGTGAGTATTCTAAAACCATTCTTTACTTCTTTTCCACCAAGGAAACAGGCATATACTGGTTTAGATGTTTTCTTAACAATATCAACCATAGCGTTGGCAGTACCTTCAATATCAGTCATTAGTTGTGGAGTTAGTAGTACAACTACAGAATCTACATTAATATCTTCTAGAACTGTTTCAATTGCATACGCGTATCTATCACTTTTTGCATCACCCAAGACATCTATTGGATTGTTAAATGATGCTTCTATTGGTAATTCCTGTTTAAGTTTCTGAATTGTCTTCTCTCCTAGATCTACAATCTCTAATCCTTCAATTTCAGCTCTATCGACAGCTGTGATACCAGGACCTCCTGCATTAGAAACAATAGCAACTCTTTTCCCTCTAGGTATGTATCCCATATCTACCAATTCAATAAGTTTGTATAGTTCTTCTGAGTTTTCAGCTAAGATAATATTGGCCTTTTTAACAGCTGCAAGTACTGTGTCGTATGAAGATGCAAGAGAACCTGTATGTGAAGATATTGCTTGCTTTGATTTCTCTGAACTTCCTGGTGCAATTAGTAGTATTGGTTTCTTAGATTTCTGAGCAATTGATACAAATTCCTTACCATCAGAAAACTCTTCTAGGTATATTGCAATTGCTTTAATTTGTGGATTGTTAATGAAGTATGGAAGCAGTTCATTCTCATTAATATCTGCTTTGTTTCCTACTGAAATTACATGTGAGAATCCTGAATTACTCTCTGATGCAGCGTCTAATATTGCTGTACAAAAAGCTCCTGATTGGGATATGAACGCAATATTTCCATCTCCTGGATTATTTCTAGCAAATGTAAGATTGAGTTTAGCTTTGTTGTTTATAAAGCCAAGACAGTTTGGTCCAATTAATCTAATATTAGAGCCTCTAAGTTTATTTGCTATTCTTTCTTCTAACTCTTTTCCTTCTTCTCCAGTTTCGCTAAATCCTGCAGTTATTATTAATACTGTTTTTACTTTTTTCTCTACACATTGGTCTACTATCTCCTCAACAAATTGGTATGGTAGTGCAATACATACTAAATCTATCTCTTCTTCTACTGAGAGAATATTAGGATATGCTTTTCTACCTTGTAGTTCTTCATACTTAGGATTAATTGGATATACTTTTCCATTGTATCCATCATCAAGTAGGTTTTTAAGTAGTACAGATCCTACTTTTTGAGGATCATTTGATACTCCAACAATAGCGACTGATTTAGGTGAAAGGTGTGTTTCCATTAGTTACAGTATTTTAATAGTTCATTAATATTGTATTCTTTAACTTCTTCCGATGCTTCTGTAAGTACTCCTTTTCTGCTTGCTAATCTGTCGTAAAAAGTAGGAACAGAATCATCAATATAGATTATACCAGTATATATTTTCTTTGTCTTTGTCATCTCTTCTACTATATTGTTAGCATCCTTTATTGAACGAGGTGAGTATTTTTCTAGAGTATCTAGTTTGATAATGTTTTCATTAAACCACTGTGGTGTACACTCTCTGTTGTATGATGGACAGAGCTGGGATATTTCTACAATGCTACATCCTCTGTGCTTTATTGCTTTTTTAATAATATCTGTAAGTTGTAATAAGTCTCCAGAGTATCCTTTCGCAAAAAATGTAGGTTTAAGACTCATCAAGAAAGCATTAATATCAATATCTCTTTCAGGTTTTCCTTCTGGTAATCCATACATTTTCTTACCTTGTGGTGTTGTGACTGTAGCTTGTCCTGTTGTAAGTGCAAAGTTTTGGTTGTTGTGAATGAGTATTGTAATGTCATAGTTTGATTTGATTGCGTTAACAATATGATCCAATCCCTCATGGAAACACCCACCATCTCCAATAGTTGCAATTGTTGTAAACTTTCTATTTGCAAGATGTGCCCCTATTGCAACAGCAACAGATCTTCCATGTAGTGATTTAAATACATATGTTCCTACTGTGTCAGCACCATTTCCATTACAACCTATATCAAAAGTGATAACTGTTTCTGATGGGGATATATTTAATTCCATTAAGGCCTTTTTCATAGCCATATGTATTCCAAAGTTACCACACCCTGGACACCATGTCGGTTGATGAGGTGAGTTGTAGTCTTTAATATCTAGTGCCATTAGTTGTTTAAATAATCTAAAATATCTTCAAAACAGAATGATCTGCCATCGTACTTTAGTAACTTCTCTTTGAATTGATATGAAGTCTCTTCTGTTATTAATTTACCAAACTGTCCACTCTGATTGTTTTCAATTAGTATTAATCTTTTTCCTTCTTCTACTAATTTCATTAGCTTTTCTGTCTTTAGTGGGAAGATGTAGTCATAGTGTAAATATGCAATATCATCTCTCTCTTGTATCGTATCTAAAAGTGCATTCTTACTACTACCATATCCCACAAATATTGTTTTAGCAGATGAAGAACCGTACAGCTGAGGTTCTGGTAGCTCAGACTTTAGGGACTCCATTTTTCTTTCTCTTTTTTTTGACATAGCTTTAACTTCTTCTGCATTCTCTGTGGATTGTCCGTCTTCTGTATGTTCATCGCTTGTATGTATATATGGTTTAAAATCTTTTTGTGGTACCCATCTTGGTGATATTCCAGAATCAGTTATCTCATACCTGTTTTCTCCTTGTTGTAAACCTCTTTCAACTTTCTCTGTGGTTGGTAATTTTTCGATTGAGTATATTGCTTCTGCTACTTGTTTCTCGGAGAGGACAATAACTGGTAGTTGGTATTTATCTGCAATATTAAAGGCTTTTTGTATCAAAACAAAGTTAGATTCTGCATCGCTTACTGATATTACACATCTTGGGAAATCACCATGTCCTCCTTTTACTGCTGCGTTAATATCTCCTGTGCCTGTCCATGTTGGTACTCCTGTACCTGCCCCTATTCTTTGAGCTAAAACAACTACAAATGGAGTCTCACTAATACCACAGCATGATACTGTTTCAATCATTAAGTCAAAGCCACCCCCTGAGGTAGCAGTCATTGCTCTTGTACCCATATACATACTACCCATTACCATCAGTGCAGCTGTAATTTCATTCTCTGCTTGTTTAAATACAATATTAGTCTCATGTGCAGTTTCTCCTAGGAATTTCAAAATAGAGGTTGCTGGTGTCATAGGGTATCCATAGAATGCTCTCATACCTGCAGCAAGAGAACCTAGGGCGATTGCTTCATTACCAGTAATTAGCAATTTCCTATTTGTTTGTAATGGTTTTGGTAAATCTAGAGCTTTACTTAAGTCATCTCTATATTGAGGGTTGTTATATCCTGCTAAGAGACACTGTTTCTCTGCTTCCTCATCTATTTTTTTATCAGAGAGCATTTCTAAAACTTCTTCTATCAATATTTCTGGATCTTGTTTGAGAACTTTCCAGATAAAGCCAAGTAGTACAGCATTTGCCATAATCTTTGTACCACCACTTTCTAAGGCAATCTTTTCAGAGTTTAAGTAGATTATATGAATATTTTTCTTTTGGAGTTCTATCTCTTCGTCAGGGCTAAACTCTAGTTCTTCTCCATCGTATATGACAACTCCATTCTCTAACATATCAGGTAGGTATCTATGAAGAGATTTCTCTGACATACAGCATAGAATGTGTTGTTTCTTTGCTGAGGTAAATATCTCTTTGTTTGAGACATCAACTTGATATGATGCTACTCCTCCTTTTATCAGTGAAGGATATTCTCTAGAGGAGAATGTTGAAAGTCCAATTCTATTTATTGATTGAGTAAACATTCTCCCTACAGTGTTTATACCCTGTCCTGATTCACCACCAATTTTTACGATTGTTCTATTTGTACACATATCTGATATTTATTATATTTATTTTTATTGTTATTGTGAAGTCAGCATAGAACCAGAACCATTAAATAGTACATAGTTGAATAATGAATAGTTAGATCTTGTTTTAGGAATTAAGACTTCTTTAGCTCTATATGTATTATTACAGGTAGCTGAAGCTCTAAGAGAAAGCATATCAAAGATTCCTTCACACTCTTCGGTTGGTTTAAATTTAAACATTATTTTATTGTTTATTGCAATTAATTGTACTTTATCTATAGTTTGTTTATTCCCTATCTCTATTATAAATGGGGTTGCAGGATTATGTATCTTTCTTTCTGGTTCTCTAGTAAAATTCGAACAGTTGGCAAGATTGGTTCCAAGACAATATGTTTCTGCATGTTCATAATCATATTCCATGATTTCTTCACCATCTATATGTATATAGTTTAACATAAAGCCTGTGTTCTCAGGTATAGGAGTAACAAAATGAATAGCAATAGAACAAGCTGGATTGACAACTTGATTTCTTGCTATAAAAGTAAAGGCTTGTCCTGGTTCTATATCATGAATAGTATTCTCATTTGTATCAGTTAATTTTAAAGTATATTGATTATCTGTTCCTGGTAAAGGACATATTCCAGCATGATTATGTAGGGTTAATGTAGATCCTAATCCTGAGAAAATATTTGTTATATCACTCTTTGCACTTTTTTCTACATACTGTGTACCCAATACCATGCCACCTTTGTCTCTATCAAGCCAATCATTAAGAGGATACTTTAACATATTGTCTAAAATCATATCCACCATCTCATATGCCTCTGAAGAATCCCTCTCCTGTATGACTGATTTCTTATCACGCATAGTTCTGGTAATTATGGAGAACCCTATTATTGAGGAGAGAACCAAAATCACCATTATGATAGCTAATGCTTGTCCTGTATATGTTCTCTTTTTCATTAATAATATCTTAACCTAAACTTAATACCCTGTCTATATTGTACACTAAATCCTTTTTATCACTAGCATTTTCTCTTAACCATTCTAGATATTCTCTATCAATCTTTACTAAATCTTCCAATGAATGCCCGGCATATTTACCAAAAGTAAGTGTACGCATATATTGAGGTTCTTTTGAGATAATCATCATATTCTCAGTAGAAAGAGTTGATACTTTCCTCATGTATTCAAAAAGATTCTTAAGAACTAACACATCACTTAATGCATCATGTGCTGTAATTTCTCCTCCATCTTTCTCTTGTTTGTATAGTCCAAGGTAGTACCTTAGATATTGTAGAGAATAGCTTTCTAGATCGCATTTTCCATCCTCTTCCCCAAAGATATTTCTTGCAACTTTTAGAGTACAGATATATTTAGGAATCTCTACACCTTTTTTCTTTAATACTTCCATATCAAACTCTGCATTATGTGCTACCCAGATATATTCTTGAGCCAAATTATTCAGATACACTTTAAGAGGAATTTCCGAAAAGAGTGTCATAGCCGAACTATCTTGAATCATTCTTGATTTAAACAGTGGTTTGTCTTCTAAAAATTCTGGAGTAATATGATGAACAGCCATAGCTCCAAAAGAGATTTCTTGTTCTGGTTTAAAATATTCATTAAATTCTTTCCCATCACTAGTAACAAAAGCTAGTTGAATAATGTCTTTACTTTGTACATCTGTTGTCTCTGTATCAAAAAAGAGAAATTTGTCATTCATATCCTACAGAATACCAATACTGTGGTTAGAAGACAATAGTTGATGTATACTGTGGTATGGGTTTAGAGCTTTCTGTAAAACAAAAGAATATTATCAAAGATATTTTAGATTGGTACAAAGAGAAGGAAATTCCATATCTTACTCTAGGTGGTTATGCTGGTACAGGGAAGACTACAATACTTGGGTATCTTAATGAGAAACTTCATAGAGAGTACAAAGACATTAATATTGCATACTGTTCATATACAGGTAAAGCTTCTCAGGTATTGAAAAAGAAGCTTCAAGAAACAGGTTCATTAAAACACTCAGACTATGTAGGTACAATTCATAGATTAATATACAAAGCAATTTTAGATGAAGACAATAATGTTATTGGTTGGGAGAAGATATCTGTAGATGATTTTGAATATGATTTAATCATTGTAGATGAGGCATCTATGGTTTCTAGTGATGTTTGGCAAGATTTACTTTCTTTTGAGAAACCGATATTAGCAGTTGGAGATCATGGACAATTACCTCCTGTTGAAGGTAAGTTTAACTTGATGCTCAAACCGATGTTAAGGTTAGAGGAAATATACAGACAGGAGAAGGATAATCCAATTGTTGTAATTTCAGAGATGGCTAGGAAGTATGGTGAGATTCCTAATATGGAGTATGCTAGATATGTAAAGAAGTTCTCTAGAGAGGACGAGGATGTTATGGAATTCCTTACAGATCAACTATCTTCATACAATGAGAATATGATGGTTTTAGTCGGATACAATCATACAAGAAACAAGATAAATGATGGGATTAGACAACTACTTGAATTTGAATCTCCTCAACCTCAGATACAAGACCGAGTTATATGTTTAAGGAATAATGCAGAGTTAGGTATATTTAACGGTATGATTGGTACTTTACAATCAATTGAGAAGGTATCTGTAGCTGATATGTTGGAATATTATCAAACAGATATCCTTTTTGATGGTGAGGATGAAGTCTTTCATCTCCCTATATCAATTGAACAGTTTAGACAGAGAGAGACATTAAGGAATGTTAGTAGAGACATTAATCTTTTTGATTTTGGGTATGCTTTAACTGTACATAAGGCACAGGGTAGTCAAGCCGAGAAGGTTATACTTTTTGAAGAGAGGTTTTCTAAAATGGATGATGATATGTGGAGGAGATGGTTGTATACAGGAGTTACTAGAGCTGTTAGTGAGTTATATATTATTGGAGATTAGAAGTTTATATAATTTAAATTAAGTTTTTGATATACTCAAAAAATGGAAGGACTCAAACCTAAAAGAAAACTAAGTAAGAGAGAAGGAGAATTATTTCAAAGAGTTGTTCTTTTTACAATTTCTGTTGCAGACAAATATAATGATGATAGAGCATATGAGGCTGCTTTAATAGGTTTGTATGTAGGCCTAAAAGCTTATACAGATAAACAGCATGCTTTCAATTTAGAAACATACCTACACTGGTTTATTAAAACATCTATAGAGTATGAGTTGGGATATAAGAATAAGGATACAAAAATTTGGGCTGAGAAAAAAGAAAGTGCAGGGGAAAAATAAATTCTTATTTCTCCCCTGAGGGTAGTTATATTGTTGCTATTTATTTTTTCATTTTGCTTTTGTGTCTGATTTTGAATCGCGATCACGACCAGAAAGCGGTCCAAACGGTGAACCAAGATCTTGATAGTCGTTACGTGCTTGGTGGAAAGCAGCACCAAAGTTGCGTTTATCAGAATCGTTGTATTGATTTTCGTTCCATTTTTCCAAATCTTTGTTTGTGTGAGTCGTTTGTTGTTTCTTATTACCTGGACCCATTTCAATCTCCTTATTGTTTGATTTTTAAAAGAGCAACATTACAACTTCCCTGTAAATATTGTAGCAAAAAAACCTAAAAAGTACAGCACCATATATCTTTTATTGTATTTGCTAGTCTTTTCTATTTTTTTCTACTAAGTTTGTTTGTATAATGAAATTATGATAATACAAAACAATAGAGAAGAAAATTTAATTACAGAAGCAGCTAAGATATCAGTAGAGATACTATCTAAGCTTGGAGATATGGTTAAGGCGGGTGTAACACCTCTTGAGATTGATGAATATGCAGGAGAGCTATGTAGAGAGTATATGGTACATCCTAGTTTTAAGAGAGTTAAAGACTATCATTACAACACATGTATCTCTGTTAATGATGTGGCTGTACATGGTATTCCTAAGGATATTCCACTTAAAAAAGGTGATTTAGTATCTATTGATTTTGGTATTGTATACAAAAAGATGTATACAGATCATTGTTGGACATGGTGTGTGGGTAAAGCTGATGAAAAGAAGATGAAATTACTTCTTGCTGGTAGAAAAGCAGTTGAAAATGCTCTTTCTAAGGCTGTAGTAGGTAACAGAACAGGAGATTTAGGTTATGAAATGGAAAAGGAAGCTAAGAGGAATGGTTTTAATGTTTTAAGTGTATATGTAGGACATGGTATTGGTAAGAGTTTACATGAATATCCAGAGATACCTGCATTTGGTCAAAGAGGTACAGGTTCTCTTCTAGAAGACGGTATGGTTATCTGTATAGAATGTCAGGTTGTAGATGATGTTGATGGTGTTATAGTTGAAGAAGATGATTGGAGTGCTAGGACTGTTAATGGTGGTAATGCTGTTATGTTTGAATATATGGTTATTGTTAGAAAGGATTCCCCTACTATACTTACTAATACTCTTAATTGGGGTGTAGAGAAGGTATAGATAATATGAATATATCAAAAATATTACATAACCTAGTTACTTCTTCTACACAAGACCTTTCTGTTTCTGTATCTAAAACAGGTATTGTTTATGACAGTTATCCTACTCCTCCTTATCAAACAGATGTGTTTTTGATTAGAGATAAGAGAAAAGAAACCCAATATGAAATATATGCTATAAATATCAATGGTGTATATGAGGTAGTTGAGATAACAAAGATAGAAGGAGATAAAGTTACTAGTAGTATAGATAAAGATGAGGTGTGTAAGACATTGGTAAAAGAAGTTGAGGTGTTATTAGATTTATAGAAGATTGTCTAGAAATGGTATAATTAAGTAGTGATGGTATTGAAATGCAGAAAGGCTCTACTGCGGGATACTTTCTAAGTATTACGATGGAGATTGCCGCCCTCCCAATACCATACTACTTCCATTTTTGCT
>Ga0255340_1005892_pt1 | contig 10921 bp, 17 predicted proteins | sample wastewater_treat_7_FD_192417 | JGI IMG/M metagenome (GOLD analysis project Ga0255340, IMG submission 192417) | Wastewater microbial communities from Lulu Island WWTP, Vancouver, Canada - plant10 | ecosystem: Engineered > WWTP > Wastewater > Unclassified | place: Canada: Vancouver, British... | reverse complement strand
TTTTTTCCCATATTTTTGTACAATCCCGTCATATACAATATTATACAAATTTGCATAACTATATACTGGATTAATAGCGTCTAATCGTTTAAGCCAAGCTATTTGGGATGCTCTTTTATTCATTATAGTAGAATTTAAAGGAGCGTTATCCTCAATGAATATGTACAAAAACCAATTAGCACACGATTTTAATATGTCCGCAAATACTCCACTCATTTTACTTTTTCTTTTTAGGTTTAATAAATAATGTAGCACCTACTAATAATAAGGGGAACATCCAATTAAAACCCGCTTCTGTTATTTTATTTCCTCCATTACCATTAGTGGTAGTTATGTCTTGAGGATTAAATAGTCCGTCTTCTATTGTAGATTGACTTGGTACCTCCGACTTTTTAAACCATCCAATTATTGATGATATAATGCCTACAATAGCTGTAATAGTTGCAATTATTGTAGCGACTTCTCCTACTTTAGGTTTTTGGGCATCTTTAAGTGCAGTAATTGGTGTAGCTTTCCACGTTTCAGTACAACCAGAGAAAATGTAATTTTCTATTTCAGCTTGTGATAAACTTGTAATTACTGTCTTGTTTTTATTGAGTAACATATTTTGTATTACCCTTTTTTTTCTAACACTGCTAGAATAGCTTAATGCATCAGCATCAGAAATAGCTAAAGAATAAATATAGTACCCACCTGTTTTTTTTAGGTTAGAACGTACATCCATAACCTCTGAGATACTAGCCATATTTCCATCTTCATTCATGCAAATTGTATTTTTTTCAACAATTTGTTTTTGCCAAAATTCAGAAATAGTACTATCTGGCAAATCGTTTGCAAATGATAGCAAGCTTAATACCTTTTCATATTCCTGATCAGTAAAATAAGAACGTAATTTTGGATCTGTTTGGTTGTTGTCAAACTCTTGTTTTTCAATAAGATAGGCTATCACTTTACCAAATTTCAACAACATTTCATTGTTATATCTGTATTCGTTATAAAAACGAATCATAATAGCAATGTATTGAAGTCTGTTAAGAGCTTCAAGTTTTTCGTTTGTAGAAGATGCATAAGCTGCTATGGTCCAATATTTATCCCATTCGGATAGCAAAAAACCTTTAGCTAACGTTAAGCTATCATCGCTTTCTTGATCAGTCCATATTGTAAAGGCATCACTATTAAGATATTCTAGAATAGAGTTATTGGTAATAGCCCCTATTGTATTTTTATTTAGTCCCGCTAAATACATTATTTTACCTATTTGTGTCATATCAGCACGGTATTTATATGTTGCCTCTGAGCCAAATGGGATGTTCATTTGAACATACGCAACGGCATCTATTGGAATTTCTTTATTATTAATTACAGCTACAACATATACATGTGTAGCCTCTTTTTTATTAGTGTAAGACGTAAACCTAAAAAAATGTTTAATCTGTAAATATCTTAATATGCAAGCAGTAAAAACACTATAACTTTTACAATCTCCAAAGCCATCATGTATTAATCTAGCTGGAGATTTAATTTTTTGATCAACTCCATCTGCTTTATAGCTTACTTTTTCTATTAAGTATTTCCAAATATTTCTACAGGTTTCAATTGTAGAATCACCTTTAAGTTGGTTAGCCAATTCTCTTATTTGGCTATCATCTTCTATTTTATAAGCTTGTAATACAACCTCAATAATATGAGATGTAGTATAATAATTATTATAGACTATTTTATTAATCTGTTTAATTTGCATTGTTCAGCAATTCATTAAATGTATATGTTGCTTCAAATGGATATGTTCTACCGTATGATTTAGCTATACCTTTAAATGTAAATCTTGTATTATTTAAATCATTTGCTATAATTATATTCCACAACGACGCTCCTAATTCTTCTTTTTTTAAGCGTAATAAGGCTTTAGCTACATTGCTTCCATTACTAGGTACCTGTATGTTTTTTGCTAAAATTTGAGAAACAAATTTGTTGTTAATCAAAACATTAGTATCTATTTCAGAGATAGTAAAAGGAACGATTGTATTATTCTTTGCTAGTAAATCAATACTTATATCAATGAAATCTTTATCAATTTGCACAATTGAAAAATTTTGCAAAGATAATTTCATTTTATAGAGAGCATAACCAGTAGGTATATACCAGGCTGCTAAACTACCTAAAAGTAAAAAATATGGATTCATGCGTAAACTTTCTATGTAGCAAATATAGTTTACGTAAAAATGGGAGTGTGGAAAAATCAGCGTTTTGTGGAAAATATGGAATTTATGGAAAAATAAAACCACCCCAGAGTAGCGGGGCGGTTTTGTAAATCATTATTAGAATAAATCTTCGTGCGTGCCTATTCTAAGTAGTGTAATTGTGCTACGGTTTTTCTTCCACAAAAGAATTAAATCATCATCCAGATGCGAATCGTATACATCCGAATAATCGCGTGTTAGTTTATGCGTTTTAAATTCTTCTGGCAGGGTACCTGTTTCCATAAGTATCTCAACAGCCTGCTTCAAATCCGAAATGTCTAAACCATCGCGTACTTGTTTCTTTAAGTCTTTCAGAAACACGGATGTTTCTTTTATGTTATAGATCATTTTCCCAGTGCTTAAAGAGTTCATCCGCAGAACTGTATGTTTTCATTTTTTTTGAGTTCCGAGCTTCATTTATAGCTTTTTTGGTTTCCTTATTTGGGGTTTTGTCTATTTCTACGCCCTTATCTTCAAGCATAGGGATAAATTCCCTGTGTTTGTTCAAATCGATGCTAACAATAGGGAGTGGGCGTTTGTATCTACGTTCTACTGTTATTCCTGCTACTTTTGGCATCATAGCCTCCTTTCTTTCAAATAAATAATACTACAATTAAAACACAAATATAGTGAAAAAGTTTGATTGTTGCAATCTGGTAACAAAATATAGCTATTTTACCCTATATTCCGAAATATTCTTTAAATTCATCTATAGACAAAACTTGATATTTTTCCTTGCCCAGTCCGTCTCTACACAGGGAAATCATTTGAGAACATTTACTTTTAGAAGGTTGCTTTCCCTCTATATATAAATTTTGCACGTCCTTTATAGATACAGGATTGATTTTTTTTGCGGAATTATTGTTTTCTGTCATAATTCTATTGAATGTGAATATATGCAAATGTAATACTTATATGTAAGATATACAAGTAATTAGCTATTTTTTTTATATTTTTCTTTATTGTTATTTCTCTGTTTTTTCATTGTTATTTATTAGTACTTTATTGGTTATATATGTATAGTATAAACCATGGTATATAGAATATAAAAATAGAAGAAAATTTACAGGTTAAATTACATTTAATCTGTAGTTTTTCATTGTTCCATTTCCCTCAGTAGATAAATAGGTTTGAAAAACTTTTTTAGCTAATGAGGGTTTAGAAAAATATATAATATTTAGAAAGTGTGAAAAATGCATGCAGTCGTGCAGTAAATTTTTAATATATTAAAAATCAAGTAATTAAACACGCTAAATCACTGCATGGGTATGCAGTAAGCATGCAGTAAATAGTTTTGCATGCAGTAAATTTTTTAAACTGTATGCAGTAAATTTGTGTTTGCATGCAGTAAATTTGTGTTGTTATGCAGTAGTATGCAGTATTTTATATTCTTATTATTTTACTTAACTTCTTAAAAATAAGGTAAATAAAAATATTATATTGTAGTTAAAACGCCTTTTACTGCATAACTGCATACACTTTTTTATATATGTATTAGGGGAATGGGGAAAAATGGGACACCCAAGGATGATAGAGAAGAAAACGCCAGGGCAGGAGGAACGCGAGCGTAATAAGGGAGAAGAGATAGAATATAGGTATAAAAATAACAAAGGATGTATTTTCATACATCCTTTGTTGTTTTTATGTGTTATTTATATAACCTCCATAAGGAGGTTATAAGCCAGTAATCGTAGAGGCTGGTATTATTCGTTGTATATACACTACATCTTCGTGTACTGTATATATAATAGCCATACGCTTATAGTTGATTCGTCGTACATTTATTCCGTATTGTAATAGCGAACGTCTTACTTGTAAAACATAAGATTCAGCATTTTTGGCTAATGACTGTATAGTGTCTTCTAACCCTTTTATATACTTTTTAGCAAGAATAGGGGATTTATAATCAAAACATATGACATTGAATAAGTCTATTAAATCGTACTCTGCATTAGCTAAATAAACTATTTTATATTTCATATAGAATCATATTTTACTCCGTAATGTTCTTCGAATTTTTTTTTCAACCTATCCCAAACCTCCTCATGCGTGGACAATTTTTGTCCAGCAATCGATTCGGGTAATGGGTATTCTAATTTTACAGACTTTTCTTTTTCGAGGCTTTTGGCTATTTTCCTTCCAGCTGGTTTTGACACATCTATACGTGCGATTACTTCTGTGCTCATATTACAATCTCCTTATATTTAAAATTTTATATACTACAAATATATGCATTATTTTGATAAAAATAAAATAACAAGTAAATATGTGAAATTTGAACTTTACATATTTACTTGTTATTTTAAATTCATTTTAGTTAAGGGAGACATTCCGTACTTTCGGCGTAATCTATCTCTGCGTATTGTTGCATTTCTTTTTACGTGTATTTTTTTTACTAGTTCAGCATCTGTAGCTGTAGCAGGAATATTTCCTTTTTTATATTTTGTTTTTTCACCACCAGGGACAAACCAGCCTTTGATACCTTTCGTTCTGTTTGGTCTTCGGTTCTTAACTGCCATTTCTATAATTTCGTTTTTTCTTAATTCGAAAAAATTATCTTCTTTCGACAATCTTAATTCTCGAGCTTTACGAATAATAGTACGCATTGACAAATTGAAATGTGCTGCCACATCTTTATTGTAATTTAATGGAAACAGTCTTATTAGATCTGTTTCCATTTCAGTAGTCCAGGTTGTTTTTAATCCTTTCATATTATTCTAAAAATAATTATCGTTATCTCTCGCGGGCGGAAAGCAAAATACTATTTGAAAAGTTTGGAGTTACCATTATTTTCTCATTGTTTGTATGTACTATTATTTTTAAATCTTCAGTTTCTTCACTTAGTAGAATATTAAATTTTCCTATCTTGTAAGAAGTTTCAGGCGAGAGATCTATTACCTTATATTTAAAATTTGGATAGATAATAAAAAGATCGAAAGTGCTTCTTATTTCTTCATAAGGTATCCCTTTTATCTCACAAAAATTTCTGAACATACTTAAAAACTTTATACGTTTTTTATGATATAAGTTAAGTGCATCAGGATTTTTATCAGCAAATTTTTGATATAAATCCTCACTCATAAACTCATGTCTGATTTGGTTCGTAATAAATGGTTCTGTAATGCTAGTAAAATACTCATAAATTCCGTTTGGGAAAATTTGATTCAATTCTTTTGTTTCCATAATCTTTTTTTGTTTTTAATTGTTTATAAATAGAGAGTGAAATGTCTTTTATATTTAGTCGAAAACAGGAATTTTATTTGGATATATTTGTGTTTTAAATAATTCCCAATCTATTTCTGTATAGAAATTGTCATAACAAAAATGGTATATATATGATATATGTTTTTCTACCAATTCTTGGTCAATTGTTGATTGAATAAGAATGGCTGAAAATCCCATACAGGAACGATAATCTATTGAAATTCCAAATTCATTAAAGAGTTCTTTTATAAAATCTAATTGTAAAAAAGAAGATGAGAATCCTTTATGTTCTTGTAATATCATTTCTTCAATTGATTCTTCTTTAATAGTATCTATTATTACAAAGTTAGATTGTTCTAATAATGTGAAATTTCTTGTTTTCATAATGTTAGTTTTTTAATTATTGTTGCAATTTGTTTTTTTGTTCTTTTGATTTATTTAATTTTTGTGCAGATGGGTATATTACAAATTCGTCGAGGGTGCTTCTTATTTCGCAGTATCTTACTGTTTTAAGCCTGCAATACGTTTGGCACCATTCAGTAAATTTGTTACGTTTTTTTGTATATGCTATTAAAGCATCTGGGTATCTTTCTATAAAACTTTGAAAAAGGTTTTCTTTAATAAATGTATGTTCTATTTCTTCGGCTTTGTAGGGTTCTATTTGATTGGCGAACCAGTCGACAAAATCGGGGTCAGTACTCTGTAGCAGTACGCGATTAGAATAATTTTGCTCGTTGGAGAAAATAAGTCCTTTACAAATAAACATATAACAACACCGCACCATAAAGGAATAAAATTGATTCCAGTCATCCGTATTCCAATCCTTGCCAAAAAACCATTTGTATTTTTCTGATGGACGAAATTTGTCAGAAAAATAGTTTGTTAGTTCAAATATGAATCCACGGCGTTTGAGCGTAGCGGAATTAAAGTCGATAGAAAAATTTGTAGATACAAGTATTTTCATGTTCTTAGAAAATGGGTCTCTATACATCTTACGCACATTAACGCCTTCGGTAATGTCGTTCACCATGTTTTCCATATTAAAGGTTTTCTTAGCGTCTTCAATGTGTATTAGTTGCGTATTGACATCAGCTCTTGAATAGCGATTGTCTTTGTCTCCATTAAAGTCGGTACCAGGTATGCTCACATAAGTAGTATCGTTTTGCTTGTTACGGTTAAGCATTTGCATAAGGGCTTTGCCGATTATTCCTTTACCCGTCCCTCCAGCTCGTGTGTCGAAATCTAAATTCACGTCAGTAATAAATATAGCTCGTAGATCGTAATCGTAAAAATTGTGCAATAGATAGCCAATTACAGACATAAGGGAATTTTTGCGAGTGTCGTCAGCTCCTGTTATATCTTCAAAAAATTGTTCAAATTCTCCTTTTTGTTCTGTATAAGTAAAATCAAAATCTATAATAGAAGATTCCCACACCAATTTGTCTATATCAGTATAAGAGAGGTTAGATATTCCGTTTTCTTTTATGTGAATTATTGTGTTATTGAAGAATATATATTTGTCTTTTTCGGCATCTTCAAGGAATTTAAATTCATGTTTATTTCTTAGGAAACTTAAATTTTTTCGAGCTGTAAGTTTTTCTATATTATTAATAAAACTATTTCTAATTAATTCAGGCGTAATGGTGTAGTGTTCCACTGTTATAGTATCCCCATCCTGTGTTTTTTTTTCAACAGGTCTATCAGGCAATTGTTCTATATAATCCTCAATAGTGTATTGTATATCCTCTTCTGTAGCTACAGACACTCTTCCGTTAGCGAGCTTCACAAAAGCATTTGTTTCGTTGCTACTGCCAAAACGATAAAAGTTTAGCTGAAGAGCTAAATCAATAAAACCAGGACGAGAAATAACTACCTTTACTTTTTTATCTTTGATTTCGTATGAATAGAATTTATGGAGTAATTCTATTTCTTCTATTGTTTTTTGATTTGTAGTATCTACTTTTTCGGGCAAATTATGTATGCTCATTTGTTTTTAGTGTTAATGTTTATACCTGCATTTTTTGCTAATAAGAAAAAAGTTTTGATGGTAATTCCTGTACGTTTTGAGCGTAAACACTTGTCATATTGTTTGTCTGTATCTGCACTGTTGTAGTTACTGTAATAACTACTGCAATGATGGTAATAGGAGCGTCCAGCTTCTCCCATTTCAGAACTTAATGCAAAGCCTAAATTTACCCATTGCTCATACGTAGGAGCAATATCTGTATGCACACGGCTCATTACAATATCTACATCAGATAGAGATGTAGTAGTTTGTGCTTGAGTTCTGTATGTTGAAGTAGGCTTATTGTTTTGTTTTTTCAGCCATTTACCAGGTTCAAATTTTTTCATAATAGTATTGGGTGTATATAAGCTTGTGGATCGTAGCACAAAAAGCACGCTCTAGCTACATCTTTTCCCGATTTATCTATTTCAAGGTTATACGTAAATTGCAAGTAATTTGCAATAGAAGTAAACCAGTCTTCATGTGTACATGCTGTAATATCAATAGGTATTACCCATTTTAGACCATCGCCAGAGGGCGAACGAAATAATAACAATGTAGGAAAATAATCATCTTTAATTAATTTTTGTTTTATCTCTTCTACATTCGTAATATGGTCTATATCAATCACTATCATATTAGAGTGTTTTTGCAAACAAGTAGCATCCCTTTTGGTAAAGAACCCTGAAAAAGTAACATAGTCGAAATTTTGAGCTTTATAACGTCGAGCCTCTTTTTTGTCTGTTATAGCTCTTAGGGTTTCTGTTTTTTGTTTGTAATAATCATTTCTAATCAAATCGTACAAAGCTCTTACTGTAACAAGTCCGTAGGCTGTTGTATTAGTAATAGGCTGCAAGAATATAGAAAACTCTGCAGTAAGGTAGGGGAACCTCTGACGCTCAAGATTTAAATCTTGTATTTTTTGTTCTGTAGAATGTATATAAGTAAGCAATGCATTAATAATAGCATCTTTATGCTTACTGAGTTTACATACACCGTATTTTTGTACTAGGCGTTGATTTTCATCTATCAATGTATTTATAGCTTCTATATGGTCCATTTTTTTAAAAAATTATCAACATCCACTACTGTAATATCCGCATTAAGTCTAAGCAACATAAAAGCTTGATTACACTCTTTATACATGTTTACTTGTGTAATAATGCCTAATTTTTCATTTTCTATACTATCAGCTAGTTTAGTAGCAATAGAGCATTCGTCTATATCGATACGAATAGTAGCGTGTATTGTATCTGACAATTTATAAATCATATATTTTCCTCCCTGCTATTAGGTTAATTTTTTCTTTTGCTAGTTCTGGTACCTCTGTAATGCCGTTTTTCCAGTTCCTGAATGTTTGATCTGTAATTATGCATTTTGCTATTACCTCTTTTCTTACATGAGCATACTGCCCATGAGGCACGTTTTCAATCCAATTTTTAAATAAATTTTCTGTTTTCATTTTACTAGCGTTTAAAATTGTTACATTTGTTTAGTTTTGAACATTGCAAATATAGTAACAAATTTGCGTTAAATGCAAATTAAATTTGAGAATAATGCAAATAATATTGCATTATTCTCAAAAGGTATTAGTAATCAATTAGTTAAATTTACACTTATGAATATAATAGAAAATATTAAAAGTATGCGCTTAGAAAAGGGCATTATACAAGAAGTGTTAGCAGAAGCATTGGGATTTGATGTCGCTAACTATAGTAGAATTGAAAATGGGAAACAAGAGTTAAAAGTTAGCCAACTTGAGATTATCGCAAATGTTTTGAAAGTTGATGTAATCGATTTGTTTACATACCCAAAAATTTTTGTAGATAAAGAATCTATAAGTAATGCTGAACGTATATCAGTAACTTTTGAAGTGTCTCCAGATAAAAGAGATATATTACTAAATTTAGTAACATTAAAAAAATAACAATAAAAATAAAAAAGGAGGGGAAAATGGAAAAAAGTTTAATGCAATTTTATGAGATAAATGCAACGATTTACTTCAGACAAAAGATGAAAAATTTTTTTTAAGGGATAACAATTTAAATCCTTATCTAAGTGATTTTTGTTTTGAATTGTTAGAGCTTTCAGATTTAGTTAGTAGTTATGGAGATGATCATCTTATTAACCAGGGAGGTCAGTTGTTTTTACAAGAGGGAGGTTGCTTAACAGCTGATGATATAAGCAAACTTTTTATAGTAAAGCAACTTAGAAAATAACTGTAATTAACTGTGGGAGAGTATTTTACTCTCCCACCTAATGCGTCATAATTGCGTCATAAAAATACTGATTTTAACAGAGATTAACAACTTAATTTATTCACTATCAATTTATTGTAAAAAGTTATTCGCATTTTAATTGTCCGGTAATCTCCACAAAACGACCAAAGTTCATGATTGATGGGCTTTGGTCGTTTTAGTAAATAGGCATATATTCCTTTGTAATTTGCTTCATAATTCATCTGCCATCACACTATTTTCACTGATACATCTGACCTGACGGAGTTCTTTTTTATTTTTTCCAACTTATCTCTCCATTGCCTTGATTTTCAGTTCTTTTGGCATTTTTTCAATTGCATATCGCAATGCTGTACGAGGCATAATGGATTTGTTTTTTATTACATAATCAACTATTTCTTGTTGGTTTGCTTCACTAGCAGCTTTTAACATCCATCCATATCCTTTTTGCACTAAATCGTCCTTATCCAGTAGCAAAATATCTGCAATTTCTAGTATTTCGTTGAGGAATTTTCCCTTTCTAGCTGGTATAATTAACGTTACCGATGAAGCTCGGCGTAGCCATCTATTATGTGATGTAGCCCAGTCTTTTAACTTTACTATATACTCAGGAAACATCTCAATACATTCACCAATTGTATGATTACATAGTGTATCACACGTAGCCCAGTTATTTACATAATTAGTAATCCATTTCTCAAATAGTTGAAAATCTTCTGGTTCGTATTTTTCATGAATATAATATGACCAATTGCAAGCAATAAATGATTCTTCAATAAACCCTGATTGCCATAAAATTTCGCAGAGCTCAACTATTTCTGATTTTGTTTTACAATCAATCAGTTTAAAATACTCTCTACTAATCTTGTTGACAGTTGGAACCTTAACTCCATACAACTTTATCTTTTCTTTGAAAAATTTTTGACTGGTCGCCAACGTTTTTTCATCAATTGAATGCCTTAATTCAGTTCTAATTTTGTCTATTATATTTTCCATTTTGAACGTATTGTTTATCCGCGAAATGGCTTTTTTAGCATGCGGTATAACGGTAGTTTATTTAATACCTTTGTTTAGTATAATTTTTCTTCAAATGTAAGGTGTTTAAACAAACTCTAAAAATATACTGGAGCTTTTTGCTTGCAATGGGTGGGGGTAGTGTAATATTATCGTTACAAACGACAACCCATAAACTCCTCTTTAGAAACGAGGGTATTCTTGCTGACACTGTAAAACCA